>ERZ779874.20-NODE-20-length-153029-cov-26.515133_pt1 | contig 153029 bp, 148 predicted proteins | sample MGYA00511031_ERZ779874 | MGnify/ENA primary metagenome ERZ779874 (study PRJEB29588, sample SAMEA2156850) | human gut metagenome | biome: human gut; feature: human-associated habitat; material: faeces | place: Denmark | collected 2008/2010 ...
TGAGTCTTTAGACTCCAGAGCCGGTAATAAGCCCTTATAGGGCGTGAGCAAACCACCGGCTAAGCCGGTGGTTATGATTGGACTGAAAGTTCTTTTTACAGTTAATTAAGGAATTATGACATAGTTAAAGAATTAGGGATTGTTTGTGACACAATTGAAAAATATAAGGTTTTTTAATTTTTTTGTTTACATTTTGTAAAAATCTCCCTTTTTACCTCATACGGAGGAAAAAAATTATGGGAGAAATTACAAGTTTGATTGAAGATGTCCAAAAAGATAAAGATCAATTTGCAAAGTTGGAGCAAGCAATGGAACCATTAATTAACAAGTATATGAGAAAGTTATATAAGGATGATAAAGATGATGTATATGCTGAATTAATACTTGCATTATGGGAAGCTGTTACTAAATTAAAATATGTAGAGAATGATGGACAGTGTTTAAGGTTTTTGGAAAAGGCTTTACAAAATAAATTTTATGAATTATATCGAAGTAGTAGGAAAAAGCATGATAATCAATTTGCATCTGAAATGGAAATGATAGACATTACAGTTTATCGACATTATTATTGAAGAAGATTTAAAACAAATATTAAAAAAATATAAAGGAATGAAATATAAAATTTATAAAGATATATTAGGGGGAGAGTTGTCGGATTATAAAATTGCTAAGAAATATAATATTACAAGACAATATGTACATCGGTTAAGAAAGCAATTATATTTGGAACTTAGAGAAAGATATTTTGATATAAAAAAATAGAGGTAGAATTATGAATAATAAAGAAATGTTTGAAAAAGGTATTTTAACTGTAATGGGAGCAGGGATTGGTAACAAATTTGGAATGTTATTACCAGCACTTAGTTTTTTGGGAGTTTTAATGGTGATTGATTATGTATCAGGAATGTTAGCTGCCAAAAAAGAATCATTCGAAAATCCAAATGATAGTAGATTTGGTTGGAGTAGTAAAAGAAGTATATTGGGAATTTATAAAAAGCTAGGATATATTTTAACAATATTCGTTGCCGTATCTATTGATTATTTAATATTCAAATTCGCAAAAGAAATTGGATTAACATTTGGTACAAATACAATCTTTGGTTTGCTTGTGTGCGTGTGGTTTATAATTAATGAGTTGATCTCAATATTGGAAAATATTGGAAGGATGGGAACTGAATTCCCGGAATTTTTAAAAAATATTTTAGCAGATTTAAAAGATAACTTAGATGATAAAAAATCAAATAAAAGATGAGAGAGTTTTATACATGCTCCAATAATACCCCTAATAACGGTAGATTTCCAATTGGTAAATCTACCGTATTATTATGGACTTTAGCTTGTTGAATGCATTAAAACATTCCCAGTCTGTCGGACTATAGAAGTCCGACAGACGGTTTAGCATCCTTTCTTGGACGCCCTCTTGGACGTTTGGTTTTTGACGCTTCGGGCTGTTGGTTCCACTGTCATCAACAATCGTATTGACAGGTCTTGGAACTGTTCTGATTTCTGCCGGACCTGCCATAAAAATACCTCCTATATATAGTCCTATTATAAAATATTCGGACTATATAGTACATATTTTTATGATAAATTTTGCAAAGAAGTATGCCTGCAGAAACGATGTAACTCGCCAGGAATAGCTTAAAATGGGGATTTTTCTCCTAATGAAAAGCAAAAATCTGGCATAAATCAAAGGAAACCGTATTTTCGGACTATCTTGCTATAGTCCGAAATGTTGGGAATGTTTTAGTTAATTTAGAGTTTTTTACTATACAGTGACAAAGAAGTTATGTAATAACGTATGAAATATAATTTATTTGGTAAATTTGTATTTTGGTTAAAAATAAGTTAAAGATAACTATATTTTTTTTGACATCTAAAACAGGAATTTTGACATCTGAAAAATAATGATTATAATATAGTGTAATATATATAGCAATAGAATAAAACAAGGATGCAAGCAGTGTTTCTGAGCAAAGACTGTCACCGTGTCATAATGACAAAGTGGCAGCTTTATGTTTGTTTTAAGCCATTTTTAATAAAAGGCTTAAAACATTGATCCAGCAATTCCCATAGGTTAAGTCAATGAAACCATTTTCTTTAAATAATACCGAGATACAGAAAACGTATGGTTCACATTGGGTATGTAGTGAGAATGCATGTACAGAGGAAAAGATAGTGTATGATATAGAAGATAATTATTCTATAATTTGCGCAGATGAGCTTTATCCGTATGAGTAGATTGACCTTTGAAAGAAATAGAAAAAGAACGTCTACATATGTTATTTAGATGTTCAAAAGTGTGGTAATTTTACAAAAAGTTTTTATTCATAATGATAGACTATATACAAAAGGAATTTATTGATAATGGAAAAATTAAAGATAGTAATTATATTATTGGGATTGATATGGTTTTCAGGTTGCGGATATATAAAGCAAACAAATATTGAAAGTAAAGATATAGCATTCTCAGAGGAAGAAACGACAAGTATACAAAGTGATTATGAAAATTATATAGGTACATGGTCAGAGGAAGGAAAATCTCATGAAAGTATTATATATGAGGGAGGTACAGAATTTTCGGTAGAAATCACATCAGATAATGAACTAAACGGATATTTGTATTCGCAACAGGAAATTAGCGGTCGGTTTGCAGAGATAGATATTATATGCCGCATTGAAGATGGGGAGTGTTATTATCCTTTTTCAGATGATGGATGGGGAAATAGTGGAATATTATATATTCAGTTTGAAACAAATGTGATTAAAATCAGTGTACAAGATTTTGTGATGGGGGAATCTAACACAAGTGGATTTGGAATAGATAGAACATATATATTATCAAAAGAAGAAGCGAATCAAAATAGTACAGAATATGATGGCGAACAAAAGGAACAATTATTACAATACAGTGTTGATTGGTCAGAAGATCAGATTTTAGATGAAATTGAAAAAAGAGCTGTTTATTTAAATAGGTGTTCTTATTATGAAGAAGTGTTAGATTTTTTAGAAAATGATAGAGAAGTACGAGATATATCTATGTACATAAATCCATTGTACTATACTGACACAGAATACTATAATGAGGACAGTTTTTCAGGCGTTCCTTCTCTGATAATACATCTTGCTAAAAATGAGATATATGCGCGTCATGGATATATTTTTAAAGATGAAAATTTGAAAAACTATTTTATGGGACAATTATGGTATATTCCATCTGTAAAAGCAGAGGAATTTGATGATAGTGTATTTAGTGATATTGAAAAAAGAAATCTTGAACTGCTTAATAGACTGGATACTTATAAAAAATAAACATCACATATTTAAGAGAACGAGGAAAAATTTTTCTGTAAAGTAATATAAAAAAGTTCTTCGGTGATAAAATAAAGATTATTTCGTGTATGTAAAAAAATGAAAACATACCAGATTTTTGAAACAATTGAAGATATATATGGTTTTGAAGCAGCATAAAGTTTCATTTCCCATGTAAACGATAAGATACTGCCATCAGATTGTAGATCGGCAGAACCAACCATTCGAATCTTAGCATTTCCTAGCAAGCATTATAGAGAATATATGTTGTGTTGAAAATCTTTTTCGAAGTTAAGTGCTTATGAGGAGATGATGGCTCACATGGAGTATCATCTCCTTATATGCTATTCTTTCAAGGCACTTTTAGACGGTGTGTTGATGCCAAAACCGGTTAGACCAGCATCATTTATAGGACGTGTTAACTGCTGGACAGTATCATTAGAAGTATTTCCTTCTATGGTAGTGTATTCCTTTGTTTCAGGATTATAGCCTGTGACTATTCCGACATGGGAACAACCATTTGATTTCTTTATGAATATATCACCTCTTTTAGGCTGATAGCTATTTTTAGGACGAAAGCGATTTTGACTATCATAAAATGATAAATATTCGGCAACTGAAACACTTCGTGGAACTAGACCAAGCTGTTCAGGAACGTTTAAGAGACCTGCTTTATTGGCACACCAAGAAACAAAACATGCACACCAAGGATTTCCTTGTGTGCTAGGAAACCATTTGTTATATTTATTGTAGTTTTCTTTATTGCGATCTGATTCAGGTAGTCCTTCATAGCGATCTGCGTGTTCTTCATTTAAAGCGTATAAGACCATGTTTTCAACGAAGGCAGATAATGAAGCATTTGATCCTCCAGTATATTGGGCAGCCTTACTGTAAACAGAATTCCTGCGAGTTACATATAATCCTAAACCATGTTTCTTTCCATTTTTTTCATAGATATCATTCAAAGCATAATTATGTAAGCTGTCGAGAGTCATTGAACTCCACTGATTTCCTGCCTTTTCTCCGATTCTGGAAATTCCGCTAGGAGACTGGTTATAGCAATCACTAAAGTAAATTAGTGCTTTTTCATCAGTAATTCCAAGTTCTTTTCCATGCTCGATATACCCATTAACATCTGAACGTTTTAAGTTGTCTTGTGCTTGATGAGATTCTTCTGTATCCAATAACTGCTTTAGTTTTTCTAACTCATCTGAGGAAAGAGCGGTAGGTCTTAATGTATCAAATGGAACCGGATTTGCGTCAATGATATACTGACCAATTGTGGTACTGCTCATGATGGCATCAAAACTTTTGGTATTTCGATTTCTGATATCAATTAGAAGATTATAAGCCCTGGATGCTCGCCACTGGAGTAGACCAATAGAAAGAACATCAGTTGGATTAATGGCATTATAGGATCCTTCCTGAGCACTAATTACCTCTATAGTATAATCAAGTAATGTTCCAAATGTAGGAATTGTTGGATAAATAGGGGTGTCTGCTGAACCGTCATTTTTCTTTGCTGAATCCGAGTAAAGCTTCTGTAATGTTGCTGGACCGGCAATTCCATCTGTCTTCAAACCATTAATTCTCTGAAATTTAATAACAGCTGAGCTGGTGTTTTTTCCATAATTACCATCAGCACCAGAAGCACCACAGTTGTAACCAAGAGAAATGAGTCTTTGCTGTAATTTTACAACAGCAGCCCCCTTACTTCCTTCGCGTAAAATATCATTGTTCGTTCCAGAACCTTTTACTGGATTTACCGAGTTTAGCTTGGCCCATGTTGCAGGTCCAACTTTTCCATCTACGGTTAAACCATTATTTTTTTGAAAATTAATGACGGCTTTTTGGGTTGAAGTGCCAAACTTACCATCAGCACCGGTGACACCACAATCATAATCTAGTTCTAAAAGGCGAGTTTGTAGACGGACTACAGCATCACCAGAACTACCCAATACAAGCAATGGGGTAGAGGAAGGTGGGATAGAAGAAGCTGTTTCTAATTTGGCCCATGTTGCGGGTCCAACTTTTCCGTCCACACTCAAATTATTATTTTGCTGGAACATTCTTACTGCACGATAAGTATCATCACCAAAAACTCCATCTGCACCTGTGTCACCACAAGAATATCCAAGTTTAATTAGTTTAGTTTGAAGTTCAATTACGTATTTTCCAGTACTGCCAAGCTGAAGGATTGGTTTGTTTGTGTCTGTGGTATGCAGTTTGTCAAGAGTGCTCTGCCCGGCCATACCATCTGCAGTAAGACCATTATCTGATTGGAATTTTACTAAAGCATTATAGGTAGCATCCCCTGCAACACCGTCAATGGTTCCACTGTAATATCCTTTGTTCTTTAGTGACGTTTGGAGTGGAATAATATCGCTTTTTAACTTATTCCATGTGCCGTCGCCAACTTTTCCATCAGAAGTTAATCCTCTAGAAGTTTGATAGCGCTTTACAGCCAAAGTAGTATTGGTGTCAAAAACACCATCAAGGCGCTTGGGATTAAAGCATAGCATGCGGAGTCCATGCTGTAAGTATTTAACTTGTGTACTTGTGTTTCCTTCTACTAATAACATATTTTTTCCTCACTTTCATTTATTGATTTGCAAATCTATTAATGAAAAAGATTATCTAAATGAAAATGTAAACTAAAATTTTTGAAATCTATTAAACAGAAATTTATCCAATATACTATAAATGAGCAAGTTCGTGATTTTGCATAAAAGAAAGCCAACTTAAATCATTTGTGTTGTACAATGAAAGGAATCAAAGTATATAAAAGAGTAAGCAGAAGAATCGAGAAAAGAAGATTCAAGAAGTGCCGTTTTATAATGAATCAGTAAAAGCAATTGTGATACCGCCCGTTGGAGCTAGCAGTAAGAAAACTCTTTTGAGAGATGATATCAAACCAACAGTTGAACTGGTAGTTAATGACTAGATGATATAGAATTATCGGATCACGGAGGAGAGCCTATGAACTTGGTGATGTATATCCTTACTATTTAAATAATACCGTGATACAGAAAACGGATGGTTCACGTTGGGTATGCGGTGAGAATGTAGGTACAGAGGAAAAGATAGTGCATGGCGCAGAAGGTGATTATTCTATAATTTGTACAGATGAGTTTTACCCATGTGAGTAGATTGACCTTTGAGAGATATAGATTTATTGCCGTACAACTTTACGGAGTAAATGACATAGTTCATGCTAAAATGATTGACGGAACCACACAAAGAAGGTAATATTTTACCGAAAGAAAACTTGATAATTGTAAGAAAATCATAGAGAAAGGTCATGGCATGGGCATTACAATAGAAGAATTAAAAAAACTAGATAAAAACACTTATCAGATCATTGATATCCGGGACGAGAACGAGGTCGCCCACGGAGCGATTCCGGGAGCGGTAGCGACACCGGCAGATTCTATCGAAGGAAATGAGAACATTGATTTTTCAAAAAAATTAGTGATCTGCTGCAGCCGTGGACGTTTCAGCGTGGAAGTTGCCGAAGGACTGGAAGAGAAAGGAATGGATGCGGTAAGTCTGGAAGGCGGATATATTGCATGGCTTCTGGATGCGATGAAGCAGGAGGAAGAGGTAGACATCTGCAAGGATGTGGAACTTTCCATCCGTAAAAAGTTCCGTAAAAGCATCTGGTGCAAATTTACAAAAGCAATAAATCAGTATGAGCTTGTCAAACCGGGTGACCGCATTGCGGTCTGTATTTCCGGTGGAAAAGATTCCATGCTTATGGCAAAGCTTTTTCAGGAATTAAAAATTCACAACAAATTCGATTTTGAGGTGAAGTTTCTGGTCATGGATCCGGGATACAGTCCGGCAAACCGAAAAGTGATCGAGGAAAACGCCAGAAAACTCAATATTCCGATCACAATTTTTGAATCGGATATTTTTGATTCCGTATACAATATTGAAAAATCACCGTGCTACCTGTGTGCGCGGATGAGACGCGGACATTTATATCATTTTGCACAGGAGCTTGGATGCAATAAGATCGCACTCGGACATCATTATGATGATGTGATCGAGACAATCCTCATGGGTATGCTTTACGGAGCACAGATCCAGACGATGATGCCAAAACTTCACAGCACCAATTTTGAGGGAATGGAACTGATCCGTCCGCTTTATCTTGTGCGTGAGGACGATATCAAGGCGTGGCGTGACTATAATGGACTTCATTTTATTCAGTGTGCATGCAAGTTTACAGACACCTGTACCACCTGCAATAACGAGGAAAATCGTTCGAAACGTGTGGAGATCAAGGAACTGATCAAAAAATTAAAAGAAGTCAACCAGTACGTGGAAGGCAATATTTTCAAGAGTGTGGAAAATGTGAATCTGGAAACGGTTGTTGCCTATAAAAAGGACGGCGTAAAACATCATTTTCTCGATGATTATGATACAAAAAAGTAAGCAGAAGAAATCTATTAGCAAAAAATGAAAAAATATTGATTTTGGCTAATAGAGAAAAGATGATTTGAAAAGAAATGAAGAGGCTGTGATAGTCTCTTCATTTTTTTGGTACAAATTCGATTTTTAAAGTCATATCCATTGCATCTGCCAGACGTTTTAAGGTCAAAATGGATGGATTGGCGTTACCACGTTCCAGTTTGCTGATATCGCTCTGATAGATTCCCGTTTTTTCGGAGAGTTGTTTTTGTGTCAGCATGGCATATTCTCTTGCTCTTGCAAGGCTGGAAGCAAGTGCGAGGGATGGGTCAACAGATTCAATACGAATAAATACACCATCTTCCCAGATCGTTTCAGAATCTAAGTCCAGATCATCACTCCAGGACACACCATAGCCGCCGGTATCTGCATGAACTTTCGATGCGAGGGATGGATTATTGATAATTTCCTGAAATTGAGGAAGAATGGAAAGCATTTTCCGCAGGTCATATTGAATTACTTCACCACCTATAAAAATTGCCTGAAGAATATTCTGATCAATCATCGATACACTTTGCACTCTGTGAGCCATAGGATGCACCTCCTTCGAAATTTAATGATGTAAAGTTTTGTGTTCTTTTTGGCGCAGGTACATTTTTATTGTTATTCCAAAGAAACGTGCAATGACGGGCATATAATTCCTTCTTTCATATTTTTTGTATATTATATAGGATATATCCTATATAATCAAGATGTTTTACAAATTTTTAATACTCATTTCAGAAAAAATAGGGTATGATGTACACAGGAATTTTAGACAGAGAAAAGAATAATTCTCTGATTTTTCCACATAATAACTCCAAAGTGAAATAACAGCATTGGAGGAAAAATATTAAATGAAAGCCACAGGGATTGTACGCAGAATAGATGATCTGGGAAGAATTGTAGTTCCGAAAGAAATTCGGAGAACCTTAAGGATCCGGGAGGGCGATCCTTTGGAAATATTTACCGACCGGGAGGGCGAGATCATTCTGAAAAAGTATTCGCCAATCGGGGAGCTGAGCCAGTTTGCGGGAGAGTATGCGGAAAGTCTGGCACAGACAACCGGACATCTGGTATTGATCACGGACTGCGACCATGTTGTGACGGCATCCGGTACCGGCAAGAAAGAATATGAGGGCAAGCCGATCAGCAAACAGCTGGAAGACGCCATCAGCGAACGGAAAAATTTTCTCGCAAGCAGAAATGATGCGGAGTTTGTCAAGGTGACATTAGATGATGCCGGAGAATTCGGACAGCAGGCGCTCAGCACGATCATCTGTGAGGGGGATGCGATCGGAGCCGTTATTTTATATGAAAAAGACGAGAAATCCAGAATGACAGAGACGGAGAGCAAGCTTGCGATCGCAGCAGCTGGTTTCCTGGGAAAACAGATGGAACAATAGAAGCCGCTGGAATGATTACGGAAAATGAGGACAAAGCATGAAGTTTATGCATATTTCAGACGTGCATCTCGGTGTAAAACCGGATGCAGGCAAAGCATGGAGTGAAAAAAGAGCACAGGATATCTGGGATTCTTTTGCAGAAATGATCGAGATTGCGGCAGAAGAATCCCCGGATTTTTTGCTGATTTCAGGTGATCTTTTTCACAAACAGCCATTGAAAAGAGAATTGAAGGAAGTCTGTGGTCTGTTTGCACGCATACCGCAGACGAAAGTGCTTCTTATGGCAGGAAACCACGATTACATACAGCAAAATTCTTTTTACAGGACATGTGAGTGGCCGGAAAATGTCTGTTTCTTCCCGCGCGAGGAAGTAATGTGTTTTGATTTCCCGGAGCAGAATACGACGGTTTATGGTCTGAGCTATTGGCATCGTGAGATCCGGCAGGCTTTGTACGATGAAGTTTTTCCGAAAAATACGGACAGAATTAATATTCTGCTCGCACATGGAGGCGATGAGCGGCATATTCCTTTTTCGGTGGAAAAGATTCTGCGGCATGGATTTGATTATATGGCAGCGGGACACATTCACAAAGGTGGGCAGCTTGTGCAGGGCAGGGCGGTCATGGCGGGCGCACTGGAGCCGACAGACTGTAATGATACCGGTGCGCACGGATACTGGATAGGAGACATCGGCAAAACGTATTGTGAGGTATCTTTTTATCCGGTGCGAAAGTGTGAGTACTGCCACGAAGCGGTGGAGGTGACGCCGGGGACGACCGGATATGATGTCATGCAGCAGATAAAAGAACTGTTGGCAGAACGTCCGGCTTATCAGTATTTTCGGATTTGTTTACAGGGATACAAAGATCCGGACGTGATATTCGATCTTAATAAATTGTCGAATCTGGAACGGATCGTGGATGTGACAGAGCAGCTTCGACCGGATTATGACTATGATAAACTGCTGGCTGAACATGAAAATTCCCTGTTGGGAGCTTATATTGCAGCCATGCAGAAAAAAAGGCAGGATCCGGTTGCAGCGAAAGCATTGGAATACGGCGTTAGCGCATTGTTGGGGCATGAGATATGCAGATAAAGGAAGCAGACATTTTTCAGTTTGGAAAGCTACAGAACAAAAACATATCCTTTGAACCGGGGATGAATGTCATATATGGAAAAAATGAGGCGGGAAAATCGACATTGCACAGCTTTTTATGTGCGATGCTTTTTGGCATGGAAAAAGGAAGGGGCAGGAGTTCTGTCACAGATGCCTACAGTCAGTATGAACCGTGGCATGCACCGTCGTTTTATGCGGGTGCACTAAAGTTTACGGTTGGGCAGCAGAAGTTTTATCTGGAACGCAATTTTTATTCCAAAGAGAAAACCGATTATCTGAGGAATGAGCTGGATGGGGAGGAACTGTCGGTCGGCTTTGGGGATCTGACCATGCTTTTGGGTGGTGTCAGCAAAGACAGTTATGCCAGTACCTACGATATCACGCAGGCGGGAGCTGCCACTGGAAACCAGATGGTGAAAATCCTTGCAGAGTATCTCGCACAGGCATCGGATGGTTCCGACAGCGGCGTGACGGTTGCGGAGGCAGCTGCTTCGCTCAATGCCAGAAAGCGGGAATTGCAGCAGGAGCAGAGAAGGGCAGACGAGGAGCGGGAGGCGCGTCTTAAGGAGCTTCGATTGGAGAAGGAATTGCTTGAACAGGAATGTGAAGGGATACGTGAGTCCATAGAAAAGTATGAAGCGATGCAAAGGGAGTTTGGAACTGGAAGCAGCATGGAGAATATAAGCAGAAATTCCAGAGAGAATCAGGAATATGAAGCGCATTATGCAGATGATGAGAGTGGAATTCATGCCAGGTACCATGAGCAGACCGGCAGTACCGAAAAAACCGGTTATATCCTGTCCTTCGTTGCAATCCTCATCACAATATTATTATTCATTCTTAAGGTTTACATAACACCAGCCCTTTTCTGGACAGGAGAACTTGCAGCTCTTGCAATCGCATTATTTTCTGCAATCCGGCAGTACAAAAAGAATCAAAACCGTGCCAGACTCCAAGCGGCATCCATGCAGGCGGAGCAATTAAGGAAACTGCGTGAGCAGGAAGTGATGGAAGCACAGATGCAGCAAAAGAAACGGCTGGCAGACCAGATGCTTACTGAGTGGAAGGATTCTCTGCGGGAAAAGGAAAACCGTCTTTTTAATCTGGAGGAAGAGATCACAAGGCAGAGTGTGCAGGGTGAGGCAGAGCGTCAAAGGGCGGAAGAGATTCAGGCATTGGAGCTTGCGGCGCAGGAAATCACAAGGATTTCCAAATCTTTTTATGAGGATATGCAGGATGAACTGAATGCGGAGGTTTCCAGATATGTGTCCTTATTTACAACAGGAGCTTATGACAGTGTAAGGCTCGATGAGCAGGGGCAGCTGCAGATTCTGACAGAGGGAAGGGAAGTCAGACCAGAGCTATTAAGCCGTGGCACGCTGGAGCAGATTTATCTGGCGCTGCGCCTTGCGGTGGGAAATGTTGTGACGAAGGAAGAACCGCTTCCAATCTTATTGGATGAAGCGTTTGCCATGTATGATGACGATCGTCTGGCGCAGACCTTGCAGACACTTTCGACCTTACAAAACCAGATATTCCTTTTTACCTGCCAGAAACGCGAAGTGGAAATGCTAAAGAAAATGAAGCTCGATTACAACCTGATTGAGATGGAAGGATCATGCATATCTATGGAGAAATCTGGAAAGATTAATGTTAGAAAAAGCAGATTTTATCAGAAAACAATGACAGAGCCAGAAAGGAGTGCATGATGTCAAAAACAAAGAAAAAGAAAAAACACCGGCTATTCTGGCACTTTTTCCGCATACAGCTTGTACTTCTGGTACTGGTGCTCACAGCGGCTGCCTACTATTTTTACGGCGGTTATGGAAAACAGGTTGAGGAATTAAAGCAGGAGGCAGTGCGGCTTGTCAGACAGTCGGATGTGGATACTTTTAAGGCAAATCAGACCAGCATTGTCTATGCATCGGATGGAAGCGTGATCTCCACCCTGAAAGGGGAAAAAGATTCCTATTACGTTTCCATTGAGGAGATGCCGGTGGATGCAGTGACTGCCATTGTCAGTATCGAAGATAAAAAGTTTTTCAGGCATCATGGAATTGATTACCGTGCATTGCTCCGTGCAGTAAAGGCGATGGTACAAAATGGTGAAGTGAAGCAGGGTGGAAGTACGATCACCATGCAGCTGGCCCGGAATATTTTTCTGTCACAGGAAAAGACGTGGCAGCGAAAAGTGGAAGAGATGTATATTGCAACGGAACTCGAAAACAAATATTCCAAGGATCAGATTTTGGAGTTCTATTTAAATAATATTTATTTTGGAAACGGATATTACGGGATCCAGTCTGCGGCGAGAGGATATTTCGACCGTGATGTGGAAAGTCTTTCTCTGTCCCAGATTGCTTTTTTGTGTGCAATTCCGAATAACCCGACGCTCTATGATCCGGTGACAAACAAAGACAACACTGTTTCCCGACGTGACCGTATTTTGAAAAATATGCTCGATGACGGCAAAATCTCACAGATGGATTACGCGCAGGCGGTTGCGGAGCAGATCACATTGAACCGTCCACAGGCACTTGCAAAAAATGATTACGTTGAGACATACACCTACTACTGTGCAACAAGGGCGCTGATGGAGCAGCAGGGGTTTGTTTTCCATGAGGATTTTAAGACAGATGAGGAGCAACAGGCATATGAGGACACTTACAATGCGCTCTATAGTGAATGCCAGAAAAAACTTTATACCGGCGGATACCGCATTTACACATCCATTGACCTGTCAATGCAGGACGGATTGCAGCAGTCGGTGAATGATACGCTTTCCGGTTATACCGGGGTAAATGACGAGGGTGTCTATGAACTGCAGGCGTCTGCGGTCTGTATTGATAATGACAACGGATATGTGCGTGCGATCGTGGGCGGGCGAAGTCAGGAATTTCCGGGTTATACCTTAAACCGTGCCTATCAGAGTTTCAGGCAGCCGGGTAGTGCGATAAAACCGCTGACCGTGTATACGCCAAGTTTTGAGCAGAACTATACGCCGGATTCGATCGTGACCGATGAGCCGATTGAGGATGGACCAAGGAATGCCAACGGCACATATCTCGGAGAGATTACGGTCCGCACTGCGGTGGAAAAATCCGTCAATACGATCGCATGGAAGTTATATGACCAGCTCACGCCGGATAAAGGCTTGTCTTATCTTAAGGCGATGAATTTTTCCAGGATCAGTCCGTCTGATTACAGGCTTGCAACGGCACTGGGCGGTTTCACGAACGGTGTCTCTGCGTTAGAGATGGCATCCGGTTTTGCAGCGATCGAGAATGACGGATATTACCGCACACCAACCTGTATCGTGAAGATCGAGGATGGAAACGGAACAGTTTTATATGATTCGGGGCAGAAACCGGTTTTGATCTATAAGAAAAATGCGGCGCGCATGATGACGGATGTTTTAAAAGGCGTCATCACAAACGGAACCGGAAAAGGACTTGACCTTGGAGATATGCCGTGCGCGGGCAAGACAGGAACGACAAACGATCAGAAAGACGGATGGTTTGTCGGCTATACGAGATATTATACTACAAGTGTCTGGGTAGGCTATGACATGCCAAAAAAATTGCAGGGATTAATGGGGAACACTTATCCGGGAAAAATATGGCAGTCATTTATGAGCAAGGCGCATGAGGGACTGGAGCCGCTCGAATTTCTGCCATATGCAAGAATTTCGGATGATCTGCTCCAGCAGCAGGAGAGCGGGAGCGGACAGCCTGAAGATAATCCGGCGGAGGAAACGCCGGAAGAAGAGACACCGGTTGGAGAGATACCGGATGAGGAGACATCAGTCGAAGAAACATCGGTTGACGCTGAAAATTAAAATCTAAAAATAATGCACTATTTTATAAATCTGGTCACTTAAAAAGGATGTAAAAAATAAAGCAAAATATGCCATAGAATACAATTGACAGATAAAAATGGAAACGTTATCATAAAGATAATGCAAGCGAAACTATGGTGGGTACATAGACGCAGAAAATATAGGGAAATCAGGGAGAAAAATCATGAAGAAATACGCATTTGGAGTTGATATCGGGGGTACAACCTGTAAGATCGGATTTTTTGACACAAACGGAACACTATTAGACAAATGGGAAATTAAGACCAATACAGAAAATAATGGTGAGTCGATCCTTTCCGATGTCGCAAAGGCAGTGGACAACAAGCTGGCACAGGAAGCAATCAGCAAGGATGATGTGCAGGGAATCGGAATCGGAGTTCCGGGACCGGTTGACAGTCAGGGCGTGGTACACCGCTGTGTAAATCTTGGCTGGGGCGTGGTAAATGTTGCAGAAGAGTTAGGCAACCTGACCGGATTAACGATCAAAGTCGGAAATGACGCAAATGTTGCCGCTTTAGGCGAAATGTGGCAGGGTGGAGCAAAGGGCTCTAAGGATGTCATTATGGTAACACTTGGAACAGGTGTCGGCGGTGGAATCATCGTAGACGGAAAAGTAGTTGCAGGATTTAACGGAGCCGGCGGTGAGATCGGTCATATCACCGTGAATCATGATGAAATCGAAGCTTGTAACTGTGGACAGTACGGATGCCTGGAGCAGTATACTTCTGCGACAGGAATCGTTCGTCTTGCAAAGAGAAAACTTGCAAAATCCTCAGAGGAGACAAGCATCCGTGAAATTCCAAACCTGACCGCAAAGGATGTCTTTGACGCAGCAAAGGCAGGAGATACAATTGCAATCGGACTGGTAGATGAAGTATGTGAGATCTTAGGTTCCACACTTTCTAACATCGCATGTGTGGTAAACCCGGAGATCATCGTGATCGGCGGTGGAGTTTCCAAAGCGGGCGATATCTTATTGGATAACATTAAAAAACACTTTGTTGAGACAGCATTCATGGCATGCCGTGATACGAAGTTTGCATTGGCAGGACTTGGCAATGATGCTGGTATGTACGGATGCGTAGAGATGTTACTGGATTAATCGGATACAGCGGCATTTTTACGGTATTCACCGGGAGTGGTTGCAAACTGCTCATAAAACATTTTTCGGAATAATTTATAATTCGTAAAACCATGCTTCTCTAACAGAACTTTCAGAGGAAGGTCTGTGGAGGTGAGATCACGGTAAATATGGGAGAGTCTTATTTCATTTAAGTATTGGAAATAAGTCACTCCCATATTTTTTTTGAAATAATGACAGAAATATTCTTCCTGAAAACATGCGATCTGCGAAATCTCGGAAAGGGTGATCGGTGTATTGTAATGCTTTTTTGTGTATTCTAAAACAGGTTCTAAACGCACAAAATTTTTGACATCTTTTTTGAACTGGGAGGATTCCACTTCCCTCGAAAAACTGTGGTAGAGCAGATAAAGCATTTCAAAAAGAAGACTGTTAAACCGCAGCAAAGCACCTTTTGGTTGAATTTCATATACAATTCTCATTTTTTGAATGACATCGATTAAAGAATCAATTTTGGTGCGTAAAATGGCATTATCAGTGTGGCAGTCAAAACCAAAAATAAAGGAATCGACATCGGGGATATATTTTTTTGAAAATTCATAAGGAAGCTGAATTAATACTGCATGATTTCCGTGAACTGATTTTGTGGAGTGAGGAAGCCTTGAATCGATCAGAAAAACATCTCCGGGTTTTAAAATGACCGTCTGCTGATTCATCATAACATCGACCTCTCCGTCTATAATATACATAATCTCGATGGCAGTATGCCAGTGTGTGGCAACAAAACTGCTGGCGTCATTAAATACCCAGAAAAAAATATCAAAACCATCTGTAATACGGTCTGTCTCGAAAACAGGCTGCTCCGTTCTTAAATTGCTCATAAATCTTCTCCATTTTTATATTAAAAAAGGCTCTTCAGGGGTAATGGTGGGTTAAAAACCGCCACAACCCCAGTGTTTATCTAGATTAAGCGGCATTCAACTTTCGGTTAGGAAGTGGAATGCGTATATCAGAGCATACAAGGTACACCATATCAAGCATATTTTGTATGTTTCTGAAGCCATAAGCTTTACGGATAATGAGCTTAATCTTGTTATTAGTTGCTTCAATCCTGGCATTACTCATACCATAACGGATTGTATTTAAGATATGCGTCTTGTGGCGCCTGATCTTCTGATATAATTCTTTAAATGCAGGTATCCTGCTGTGGCTGGCTTTCCACAGCCAGCGTTTGAGTTCGTCCTCAGCTTCATCTACGTTTGTAAGCTTTAGTAATAACCGGAGCTGTTCTTTAAGCAGATATGCTCGGTATAGACGAGGATTTTGCGAGGCGATCAAATTAACACGCAACTGTTGCTTTTCACTGAGATGCTCCGGGGCTTTTCCTAATGCGTAAGCAGAGCCTTTTATCTCATCTGCCTTAGCTTTTGCTGCTTTAACAATAGCAAGCCCAGGAGCATCTTTTTTAGGACGGCCTTTGCCACGTGGATTATCTTTTTTGACCTGCTTATATTCACTGTAAGCATCATGCCAGATATCTTTTCTGACTTCATCCAGAGCTGTCATAGCCCACTCGACTACGTGAAAGGGATCAACGCAGCGTGCACAGCCAGGAGTGTATTCATTTACACACTCTGTGATCCATTTGGCACCATCGCCAGTAACAACCTTGATACTGGACAGTTGCTCCGGGGTCAGCTGTTTATAAAATTTTTCAAGGACAGATTTACCATGACCTTCCGATGCCCATACAACCGTGTTAGTATCGTGATTAACGATCACTGTGATGTACTTGTGACCCTTTTTATAACTGGTCTCATCAATGCCGATATTAACCAGGCCATCAAGTCTTCTTGAACGCTCTGGATCTAAATCGTGAAGAGCGCGATTGACACAGCGGCCTACAGTTTCCCAGTCCACTCTCATGAAGTATGATGTGGTACTTCTTGGAAGATAGGATGCAAACCATGCAACGGTAAGGTCGAAATCCTTGGTAAATCTACTACCTGGATATGCCCATGGAACTTCGGCAACATATACCCCATGTTCAAGGCAGATGATACGATGCGTCTGGTATTCAACTTCGACCAGAATACCACCCCAGTCCAGCCCCCTCCAAGTGGTTGGTCTGCTGGAATGTTTGTCATAAGCAGGACATGACTTGTGACAGAAAGGGCAGTCATTCTCATGCCATTTATTAGGTCTGGCTTTGATACGGATGTGTTTCACGCCATCCTCATCAGAGTAAAGATTAAAATTTTCTATCAATAGAATAAAGCATTGACAAAATTTTGTGGGGTGGGGTAGAATGATGCTAGAAAATTCCAAAACATAACGCATTGGTGCCTTTCGCAGAAAGAAGAAAAATAAACATGAAAAAGAGAAAGAACTTGGGAAAAAAGTTAGTAACAATGTTAGTGTCTGTAGGCTTTTTTGCAGTTTTGATTACAGTCTTGAATTTAATGGCATTACAAGCTATTCGAGGAAAGAATAATGTGCTTATAGAACAGTTTGAACAATATGAAGAAGCAGTGGAAAATAATGATACCGCGGTTTTTGAAACAGCAAAAGGAGAAGTGGCAGAAGCCATCAGACATATCAACTACAGAATAAATGGAAGCATCATTTTTGATCTTGCACTTGTGGTAGCTGATATTATTGTAATCGTACTTCTTTCGATTGTTATTAATAAGTCCATTGTTCGTCCAGCAAAAAGAGCAAAGAATGATTTGGATGATATCATTTTAGGTATAGAATCAGGACAGGGTAATCTTACGTTAAGAGTATTTGATGAAACCAGTGATGAAATTGGTCAGCTTGCAAATGGTGTCAACCATTTTATTGAAACATTACAAAATCTTATGGTAAAGATTCAGAGTGTATCAAAAGATATGAAAGAATCTTCTTATCTTGTACAAAATGAGGCGGAATCTTCAAATATGAGTGCATCCAATGTGAGTGCAACATCGGAAGAACTTGCAGCATCCATGGAAGAGGTATCTGCTTCTCTATATGATTTAGCCCAAGGATGTAATAATCTGCTAAAGAAAATGGAAGGCATGAATGAGGATGCTAAGAACTCTGCAATGAAGATGCATGAAGTGAAGCTTACTGCAGAAAATAGCTATAAAGAAGCGATTGCATCAAAAGAAAAAACAGTAGAAACATTTGATGGCATTCAAAAGGATGTCGCAGAGGCAGTAGAAGCATCTAAGTCTGTAAATGAAATTGCAAAACTTACAGAAAATATCTTAAATATCGCAGCACAGACAAATCTTTTAGCACTTAATGCATCGATTGAAGCAGCAAGAGCAGGGGAAGCAGGCAGGGGCTTTGCCGTTGTTGCAGATGAAATCAGACAGCTTGCAGATAGTTCACGTGAGACAGCAAACAATATTCAGGAAATCAGTGGAAAAGTTATTGAGGCAGTAAACAATCTGTCTGGAAATGCAACGGAAATGATTCGTTTTGTAGATGAAAAGGTAGCACTTGATTATGACAACTTTGTAAAAATTATTGGAAATTATGATGCTGATTCTGATCAGGCAAGTAATACATTTAACGAGTTTGCAGTTGAGTCAAAAGATAGCTTAGGTACAATGAATGATATGAATGAAGGTATCAATAACATTTCTATAGCGATTGAAGAATCTGCAAAAGGTGTTACAAACGTAGCACAAGAGATATCACAACTTGTAACAGCAATTTCAGCAATTACAGTGCAGGCGGACGAAAATAAGAACCTTTCGGAAGATTTATCGGATGAAGTAGCAAAATTTGAAAAAGTTTAACTAACAGATTTTTATTATGAAAAGAACTGTATTAGGTAAATAACCCGCACTAACTAAAAATGAATGCTAGAATAAGCACAAAGGCATAGCCCCATTACGGGTTCTATGCCTTTGCGTTTTCCGGAATCTACTCGACTGCTAAAGGAGGTGGTAACTATGTGGTGGTCTATTGGTGGTGGAATCATAATCTTTGCGTTAGGTATGTTTATCTTCTTAAAGCCGGGCTTAATATGGAAATTAACAGAAGAATGGAAATCTTATCGTGCAGATGAACCATCTGAGTTTTACTTGAAAACAACAAAAATAGGTGGTATTCTATTTGCCCTATTTGGAATTATTATGATTATGCTTCCGGTTATTTTGGAGTAATAGATTCAAGTTTGCAGAACTAATAGAGAAGTAACATATAAAACAATAAATATGGTCAAAAAATCATCGACATCCGACCTACAGCACGTTATAATATAGTTAATCTAATAAGAAAACCAAGTGATCATTGTTACGAAGCTGAATCGTAATGGTGGCCAACTGAGTGAACTCGATGGAACGGAATGGTTATATCCTCCGGGTGCTCCGAGCACCGGACGAGCACCGAAAGGTGCTTTACAGAGATGAAAACAGGCCTGACGAAGCATCACTCAGATTAGATTAAAAATTCTAGTCTGGGTGATTTTTTTCGTTCAGGGAAAAGGAGAAAATGTCATTGACAGAAAAGACGGATAACAGAGATTCGGATGAAAAATTAGTTGAAATTGAAATGGAGCTGTTAAGATATTTTACGAAGATTCCAATGGCAGATCAGTTTGTACATCCAGATCCTCGAAGATAATGGTACACGGCTTAATGAAATTATCACAAAACACCTTGATGATGATATCTGGGAGTTTCGTCCAGGCAATAACTGTGTTTTATATTTTATATCAAAACCTTACACATCGAAAAGCGGAAAGCAAGAAGAGAACCATAGCTTTCATCTACTGTCCAGGTATCACATCCCCAGCAGATTTTATCAATCTGGTCCATTTCAATCAACTGATGCAACACCCGGTTTGAAACGGTGTATGATAGAATCGAAATCCAGGTCAGATCCAGATAAAGATTCGGATATTTTTATCAATCGGCAAGCTGCAGAGGAAGTTATCTATAGACAAGTCAGGATTATCACGTTAAGATATAGAAAAAGTAAGTAATATTAAAGAAGAAAACAGAATATGTAAAGGAGAAAATGAATGGAATACTCTGCAATTATTCATGATATGGACAAAAGATTCTGCTATGCAATAGATAAGGATTTATTTGTGATACGCATCCAGGTAAAAAGAGATGATATAAAGGAAATAATTCTTCATTATGAGGATAAGTATATACCAATGGAATGGAAGGATACACGAAAGACAATTCCAATGAAGAAGGTTGCCACCTCACAGTTTCAGGATTATTATGAAGCACAGATCCAGATGCATCTGATATGTCTCCGTTATTTTTTTGAATTTACGGATATGCAGGGGGAAAAAGTATATTACGGCAATTATGAGTTTAGTAAGGAATGTATTACAAATAGGGACAGAATGTTTGATTGCCCGCAGAATCTACGGGAGGAAGAAATGTTTGTGGTGCCAAAGTGGGCAGAAAATAAGGTCGTATATCAGATTTTTCCGTCCCGTTTTGCATCATCACAGCCGGTAGACAAGGAAGTATGGTATAAAGCACCAGTTACGTCTATGGATAATCTGCATGGTGATCTCAGAGGAATTATAGAACATCTGGATTATGTCCATAGTCTTGGAATTGATGTTTTATATATGACACCAATCTTTAAATCAAATTCAAGCCATAAATACGATACCATTGATTATTATCAGATAGATCCCTCATTCGGAACAGCAGAGGATCTTAAAGAGCTGGTACAAAAAGCGCATGAATATGGAATGAAAGTGGTTATGGATGCGGTGTTTAACCATACAGGAAATGAATTTTTTGCATTTGAAGATATTTTGGAAAAGGGAAATAAGTCTAAATATCTGGACTGGTATTTTATTGATGAATTTCCACTTAAAAGTGAAAGGGGAGAGATTCCAAACTTCAAATGCTTTGGTTATTATGGTGGAATGCCAAAATTAAATCTGAAAAATCCTGAAGTTGAAAAATTTATTACAGATGTTGCATGCTATTGGATCAGGGAATGCGATATAGACGGATGGAGAATGGATGTAGGAGATGAAATCAGCCATTTTTTCTGGAAGAATTTTAGAAAAGCAGTTAAGGCAGTAAAGAAAGATATGCTGATAATTGGAGAAATCTGGCATTATGCAGGAGATTTTCTTGAAGGAGATGAATGGGATACGGTCATGAATTATCCGTTTTATCTGAATATGATAGATCTGCTTGCAGATGAAAAGATTACGGTCAGCCAGTTTATACAGAATCTTGGATATTTGAAAGGACGCTTAAATAAAAAATGTTATCCTCTTATGTGGAATCTGATAGACAGCCATGATACAGCAAGATTTTTACATTTATGTAAGAATAATAAGAAAAAGCAGCATTTGGCAGCAGCTTTTCAATTGTTATTGCCGGGAATGCCGATGATTTATTATGGAGATGAGTATGCGATGCCGGGAGCAAATGATCCGGATTGCAGACGTGGCATGTACTGGGATGAAGAATACCAGGATAAAGAGATGTTTGAATGGTATAAACAGCTGTTACAGGTTCGAAAAAAATATAAATGTATCGTAGAAGGTGAATTGATTGAGGCAATCACAAGGGATGAGGAAGAAACCATTGTTCTGATTAGAAAAAATAGTGAAGAGACCATGGCATTGATTTTTAACTGCAGCAGCAGTGAGAAGAGATTTAATGAGTATGAGGGAAAATATAATTTGCTTGGAGAAGAACTGTTTGACGGAAAAGTTGAGGGACTTGATGCCGCAGTAATAGTGCTTTAAAATAGTTACAGAGGAAGAAGATCATGTCAAAAGATGAATATTTAATTACAGATGCTCCCCTTAAAGCACTGACTGTTTTTGCAATGCCAATGATTTTCGGAAGCTTTTTTCAACAGGTCTACAATATGGCTGATTCAATCATTGTGGGTCAGTTTGTTGGATCTTCTGCCCTTGCGGCTGTTGGTGCCTGTGCTGCCCTTACGAATGTATTCATTTGTATAGCACTTGGTGCAGGTGTAGGTGCAGGTGTACTTGTGAGCCGTTATTTTGGTGCCAGAGATTATAGTAAAATGAAAACAATAGTATCAACATCATTGATTAGTTTTCTGGTTCTTAGCATACTTCTGGGAGTTACTGGCTTTTGTTTTTCACGTTCCATGATGGGCTTATTACAGACACCCGCTGATATACTGGAGGAAGCAGTACTATATCTTCGTGTTTATTTTGTGGGATTTCCGTTTCTGTTTATGTACAACATTCTTTCAACGATGTTTACTTCAATCGGTGAATCAAAGATTCCATTATGCCTTTTGATTTTTTCTTCTGTTCTGAATATTATGATGGATCTTTGGATGGTAGCAGGCCTTGGTCTGGGTGTGTTCGGTGCAGCCCTAGCCACGCTTATTGCACAAGGCATTTCGGCAGTATTTTCGTTTTTAATCTTTTTATACCGGATACGCCAGTATAAGAGTCCGGCTCGCTGGTTTGACGGGAGGGAATTACGTTCCATGCTCCGCATTGCTGTACCGTCGGTTCTCCAGCAGTCAACAGTGTCAATTGGTATGATGATTGTACAGGCGGTTGTAAATCCGTTTGGTACACAGGCTCTTGCAGGTTATGCGGCAACGATGAGGGTAGAGAATGTTTTTTCACTGATATTTGTGTCCATAGGCAATGCAGTCTCGCCGTATGTTTCCCAGAATCTTGGCGCAAAGAAAATCGGGCGTATCAAAAAAGGATACCACGCTGCACTGGTGTTAGATTTATGTTTTGCAGTCCTTGCTTTTATAGTCATTGAAACACTGCATACCCAGATTTCCTCATTATTTTTGGGTAAAGATGGAACAGCACTGGCATATCAGGTGTCTGGAGATTATATGAGATGGCTCGGCTTCTTTTTCATTTTCATGGGTATTAAGATGGCAACAGACGGAGTTCTTCGGGGACTTGGAATCATGCGTCCATTTCTCATTGCAAATATGGTAAATCTTGCAATTCGTCTGTCAGTTGCTTTGATACTCGCACCGCGTTTTGGCATTGCATTTGTCTGGCTTGCTGTACCGGCTGGCTGGCTTGCAAATTTTCTGATTTCTTATGTGGCACTCAGAAAATCATGGCCAGACGATAAGATGGCTTTTGCTGCTATAGAAGATGGTGCAGCCGTTTTTATAGAAAAATACTGTAAATAGCTGTCTTTAAAAATGACGAAAAACCAAAGCAGGAAGTGTTAAATTTTATCAAAAAAATAGAATTTGAAAATTAAAGCTGAAAAGTCGTTGACTTTTGAAAAAATTCTGATATAACAAGGTCTAGAAAAAATTAAAATAAAGAGAAAGGAAATAAGAATCAATGTTTTCACAAAAAGATAAAATGAAAAGTAAATTAGAAAACATGCATCTGCAGGAAAGGATAAACTATGGCTACAGAAAAGTCATTATTATGATGTTAATTTCAGGCTTGCTTTCTATAGTGGTCATAGGTGTTTTATTTGCTAATATGGTACATTATATAGAAAATGTTACTGTAGCAGATCAGGCAGTAAAAATATGTAGAATTAATGTGAATGCGGCAGCAAGAAATATCAGGGAAATGGCATTAGATGATGATACTTCTTCATATGCCGGTTATGAGAAAACAGTAGAAAAGCTGCTGAAAGAAGTTGATTCTGAACTGAAAAATTTAAAGGGAACCGGAATTATTCCTGACTCAGATTATGAGGAATATTCATCAGCCCTTTCGGATTGGGGAAACATTGGTTATTCTATTATAGAAAAAATTAAAAGTGGTGATAAGGAAAAAGCAGTTGATGAAATCATGAATGATTGCACACCTGCATTAAATAAAGCGGTGGAAATCGCAATAAGATTAGATGATGTGACAGACCAGGAGAGCAGCAGGGCTGCCAGAACTACATTTACTTTTGCTATAGCAGGAATTGTATGTATTATAGTGTGTTTATTTTTGGCATGGATACTGACAAAGAAAACAGGTAAAAAAGTCCTGGATACAATTCTTGAACCTTTACGGGCAGTTGAGGATGTCGCAAAGGAACTGACAGAAGGAAATTTACACAGTACACTGGATTATCGTTCAGAAGATGAGATTGGAAGACTGGCACACAGTATGCGTAAATCAATCCGTATCCTGGGAAGCTATGTAGACGATATTGACCGTGCAATGAAATTGTTTGCAGAAGGAAATTTTGATGTTAAACCGGAAGTAGAGTGGCGGGGAGATTTTGTCGGAATTTTAAATTCTTTTATGCAATTTGAAAAAAGTATAGGAGAAACGATTAAAGGAATTCAAAATGTTTCCAATGAAGTTTCAAGTGCAGCAGACCAGGTAGCATCAAGTTCTAATGATCTTGCAGATGGAGCTACAAATCAGGCGGCAGTAGTAGAGGAACTGACAGCAACAGTTGCAGGTGTATCTGAACAGGTAGAAAATAATTCAAAATCTGCAAAAGAAATTAGTGGAAGGGTGGATGAGCTTGGAAATGCCATTTTAGAAAGTAATGGTAAGATGCATGAAATGGTTGATTCCATGCATGAAATTAATGAAGCATCAAAAGAAATTGACAAAATTATTGCAACAATTAATGAAATTGCTTCCCAGACAAATCTGCTTGCATTGAATGCTTCTATCGAAGCAGCAAGGGCAGGAGAAGCCGGAAAAGGATTTGCAGTTGTAGCAAATCAGGTAAATTCGTTAGCGGACCAGAGTGCCCAGGCAGCGAAAGAATCTGCAATGTTGATTGAAACCTCTGTGAAGGCAGTAGAAAAGGGTATGGTGATTGCAGGACAGACTGCGGCGCAATTGGAAGATGTTGCAGAGAACTCTAAAATAATTACAGAAGAAGTTACAAATATTGCGGAAACGTTAGAAACACAGACAACAGAAATCCGGCAGATTAATGAAGGAATTGAACAAATTAATGATGTTGTACAGACCAATTCTGCAACATCTGAGGAATGTGCAGCTGCCAGCCAGGAGATGAGCAGCGAATCAGAAAATCTGCGTGAAATGATTCGTAAATTTAAATTGGCAGAATCAGAAAAAACAGTATAATACGATAATGATTTCCAGCTATAATTTCTACCACAGAATAGAAAGTTTATCAGTATAAAAGTTTTGTAAGAAAGGCACTTATACTATGGATACAAACATACGCAGACTGCTCAAGGAAATAGGAGCAGAGGATTTAATAGAAGTATTTGCACCATGTATGGATGACTATCTTTATATTATAGATTTACAGAAAAATACCCTTATCATTTCACAGGAAGCGGTGAAGCGTTTTAAGATGCCGGGCAATTCATTTGATAATGCTGCCGACAGTGTCCGCTATTTTGTATATGAAGAAGACCGTCCGATGATTAGGGAACATTTACAGCGGATTGCGGATGGAAACGAAAAAAATCACAATCTGCATTACAGATGGCTTGATAAAGATGGGATGCCGGTATGGATTAACTGCCGTGGAAAGGTAATCCATGATAAAGATGGAAAACCTCATTATCTTATAGGCTGTGTAAACGAAATTGGAAATATACAGCGGGCAGATAATGTCAGCGGACTTTTGGGTGAAAGAGAAATGCATTCCTTTGTTTCTTCCCATATAAAAGACAGCTCGTCAGTATTTTTAATACATATAGGGATTGATGGATTTAATGCGATTAATGGTACATTAGGCGTAGATTATGGAAATTATGTGTTGAAAAGTGTTGCTGACGGTATCAAGGAATGTCTTTCTGATAACCAGCAGCTGTACCATCTTGTTGCAGATGAGTATATGATTATTGATCTGGAAAGCCATACAAGAGATGATGTTATGCTATTGCAGAAGGAAATATGTAAAAAAATAGAAGATTTTATTATTTCTGAAAAATATAAGGTGGTTTTTACAGTATCTACCGGAATTATCCATGCAACGAAGCTCTTAAAATATTATGACGAGTATCGTAAAATAGCGGTTTTCTCTTTAAAACAGGCAAAGTCCATGGGAGGAAACGGAGTATATTTTTTTGAGAAAGAAGATTATAAGTTATTTTTAAAAAAAGAGAAAATAAAAAGTGCACTTCGAGGTGCCGTGACAAATGAATTTGAAGGATTTGAAGTATACTATCAGCCGATTATAGATTGTTCCTCGGGAAATATAATTGGTGCGGAAGCGCTTATGAGGTTTTCCATGTATTCAGGTGGAAAAAAAGAAAGTATCCCGCCTGTGGAATTTATACCATTACTGGAAGAGACCGGGCTTATTATTCCGGCTGGAAGATTTGTATTAAATGAAGCTGCGGCAATGTGCCATGAAATGCGGCAGTATATACCGGGATTTAAGGTTAATGTAAATATATCTTATATTCAGATGATGAAAAGTGATATCTGGAAGGACATACTTTCGTCTATAGAACAATATAATCTTCCGCCGGAGAGCCTGTGTGCGGAACTGACAGAAAGCGGATATACGGATATGACACCGTATTTTTATACGCTTCGGAAGAAATTCGAAGAGAAAAAAATACAGTTTATTCTGGATGATTTTGGCACAGGTTTTTCAAATCTACATTGTATTGTAAACATGAATCCTAATTATGTGAAACTGGATAATCATTTTACAGCAAAAGCTATGAGTCAAACAAGGGACTTTGAGCTGTTAAAAAAAATAGTTGAACTGGTACATAGTATAGATATCAAAATATGTATAGAAGGTGTAGAAAAAGAAGAGTGGTATCAAAAGCTGAAAGAAATACATGCTGATTATCTGCAGGGCTATCTTTTTGGCAGACCATGTGATAAAAATCAGTTTTTAAATCAGTTCATATGTAAAGGTATCAACTAGCAAACTTTCTTAATTTTCATTTCTATTTTGGAAAAGGCTTCTTGAAGGAAAATTCTACCTGTGATAGAATAAAATTAATTATACTTACAGGGAAAGTAAGTACCCGGCTGCAGGACATATCCAGGGAACTGCCAGTATAGTGGCAGGTTTTTACGGTTTGCTCCTGCTATTTAGTGAAAAATAAAAAATCATGGAGGATTTTTACAATGGAAGAAGCAAAGCAGAACATCAAACAAAAGAAGGATTCTTACAATCTGAGAATTGTGACGGCTGTACTGGTATTAACAGTGCTGGTTTTAGGGGAATTATATGTGATGATTAACTATCCGTCCAATTATGTGGCATTGATTGTACTTACAGTTGTAGCACTGGCTGATATTTATATTCTGATTGCCAGTGCAATCCAGAAAAATTATAAGAAAGAGATTGACCAGTACGAACAGTATGATAATCTGTTTAAGTCAGAAAAAGCTTCTTATCTTGTAACCCGCAAATCCTTTGAAGATATTGCGGATCAGCTTGATCGTATCGAAGAGGCAGCCGGTTCACCGACAAAGGACATCATAGATGCACAGAAATCCATTGCCAAAGTTACCATAAGCCGTAACAAAGAAAATTCCGATGCATTGATGAATTCCAACGACAAATTATTAGAGCAGATATTTAATCTTTCCGACCGTCTGGATAATCTTGAGAAGAACGTGTTAGAGCAGCAGCGTATCATAGTTGAGAATGCCAATAAAGACCTTCTGCTAAAACAGCAGGAAATGGCAGCTTCCGTGAAAGAAATGGAATTATCCATCCACAATACCATATTAGCTGAAGTTGGAAAAATAAATGGTGCGCCAGCTGTTTCTTATACAGCAGCACCGGTACAGCCATCATCAGCCGCATCAGTTGAGGAAGTAACGCCGGAAGAACCGGAAGCACCAATCAACGAAGTGATGCCGGAAGAACCGGAAGCACCAATCAATGAAGTGATGCCGGAAGAACCGGAAGCACCAATCGACGAAGTGATGCCGGAAGAACCGGAAGCACCAATCAACGAAGTGATGCCGGAAGAACCAGAAACAGAACCGGAGACAACTGCAGAGGATATGCCGGATTTAGCAGAAGATGATTTATTAAATATAGATGCTTTATTCGGAAATGACGAAGCAGCTGAAACTACAAAAGAAGAAGAAACCGGATCTGCAGAAGAAAACAATGAACCGGAACCAGAAGAACCAGTTGGTTTTGATGATACACTTGGATTTGCAGATGAAGAACCGGAAGAACCTGCATTTACAGAAGAAATGGTAAATACCATTGATGAACCGGTTATGGAAATGAATTCCGACCCGAATCATATGATGACACCGGAAGAGATTGCTGCTTTGATTGCAAATGCTGATACAGCAGCTGAAGAAGAACCAGTTGTAACAGAAGATGCTATTTCAGAAGAATCTGAGCCGATAACGGAAGAGGAACCTGTGTCAGAACCGGTTGTGGAAGAACCGGCAGCAGAGCCTGTTATCGAGGCAAATTCTGACCCGAATCACATGATGACACCGGAAGAAATTGCGGCATTATTTGCTAATATGTAATTTACAAAATTTTTAAAAAAATAAAAAATTACTTGCAATTCGATAAATTCTATTATATAATAGTCCTTGCGTTAAGCAATGCGCCACTAGCTCAGCTGGCAGAGCACCTGACTCTTAATCAGGGTGTCCAGGGTTCGAACCCCTGGTGGCGCATGTAAAGTACCGATTTTGTGGACGTGGAGCCATGGGGTTGGTGCTTTTTTTTGTTATAAAAAATCCGTAAGAAGCTGTCAGTGGCAGGTTCTGTAGATGTAAATAAGGAATGATGAAGATATCGTTTATTTGTTCAGTATATTTTTTACTTCTTTAAAAGACCTTTGAATTGTAGTAAATTTAGTGTGCAGGGCAGGCTTACGGTAGGAAAAAAGCAAAGCCTTTCTGGAAAAGCAGTTTGATTTGAATTTCATGAGGGCATACCCTTTTTTAGATATTATATGCAAAAGGATATAGAAAAATATATAAATATAGAGGAAATCATTTGGAAAAGAAAATTCTGATTGCCTGTGCAATGCAGCAGGATGAAATTGAAAAGTACAGAAAACAATTAAATATAACATATCCTGTTGTATATCTGCAACGTGGATTGCATAGAAACCCGTTTGTATTAAGAAATCTGCTGCAGCAGGAGATTGACAGGCACCAGGATGTGGATATAATCCTGCTCACCTATGGATTGTGCGGGCGGGGCACGGAAGGGATTGTAAGCTGGAATACAGAGCTTGTAATGCCACGTTTCCACGACTGCATCCACCAGCTTTTGGAGAATCATGTGGATAAGAATTCTCTTTATGCGACAAGAGCGTGGACAATTGACAAGGAGTCCATTGGAGGCCAGTGCCGCACCATTCTTGCTGCTTATGGCAGAGAACGGGGGATGGAAGTCTTAGATACAATCTATGGCGGTTATGAGAAGATTACTTTAATAGATACGCAAAGCTATGATATAAAGAAAACCAAAGATGGACTGAAAAGACCTGCAGAACTTCTAAATAAGAAGCTGGCGGTGGAGCCATCCGACTGCAATATTATAAGAAAGCTTTTATCGGGAAAATGGGATTGTAATTTCGTTCATCTTGAAAAAGGAGAGCGTGTCACAGAAAGACACTTTATATAAGAAAACCGGCTCCCTGACTTAGAATAAAATCTAATATCAGGAAGCCGGTTTTATGATGTATGCTCTGCAGTTTATTATTTTTTCATTTCGTCCATATAGACAGCAATTTTTTTATCCATACCAATAATATGGTTGGATAACCAGCCCAGCAGAAACTGAATCAGTTCCAGAAGATAAGTCTGCTGGTTATTGTCCATATCGTCAAGTTCTGAGAGGTCAATTTCTACCAGGCGTTCAACGAAAGCAGTGTGGGCACGCTTCTGGGCAGCCAGTTCCGGATAGTGCATCTTCTCCATCAGCATTTCCTCATCAGCAAAATGAAATTGTGTATAATCCTTTAATTTCACTAAAAGCCGCATAATTTCATCATATTTGTCATGCAGCAGATCGTTTTGAATCAGGTCATTGGTCTCTTTTATAATTTCAAAGAGACGGCGGTGCTCTTTATCCACAAGGTCAATGCCGGTCTTGTATTTGTCCGTAAAGGCAAATGGGTCTTCGGAAGTCCCTTCAACTGCGGACATTTTTCCAATCATCATATCACTGCTTAAGATATGGTGGTACAGCCAGCGTACCAGATAGGAAAGTAGTTCTTCGAAAGATGCTCTGGCAGCCTCTTTTGAAGACTTATCTAAAATAAAGGAATTGATTTTCTCAGCAAATTCAGCATGTTCCTTTTTCTGAAGAGGAAGCTCCGGGTCATGAATCTGTTCCATATAAGCCTCTTCATGGGCGAAATGTGTATTCGCATAATCCTTCAGATGAAGAAGCAGGCTCTGGGCAATTCCGGAAATATCTTCGGTTGTTTTAACAAGGGAAAGAGCATCATTTATTATCTGGAATAATTTGCGGTGTTCCTCATCTATTTGTGGAATATGAATCATACAATCTTCTGTAAATTCGTACATGGTATACATCTCCTTACATTGTATCAATGATTTATGCTACGATATATTATAAACCCTCAGAAGATAAGCCACAATAAAAAAAGAAAAATTTATAAAAATTTCACTGATAAACAAACTTCGACTGCGCAGGCAAATGGTTCATCTCATGGGTCATGCATCCGGCAGTGTCCATGCACTGTCACTATCGGAAAGGTCATAAAGGAATATTTCTGGAAGTAATCAGCTTGCAGATAGGATTTCCCCTGGAAGAAAATTTCTCTTCGTATTCGGTCATGATATTGCCTTCGTTCATGGCAGTATCATGGTGTAAATCCCTTGTAAATGCGTCCAGATTCCAGCCTGCAGCATCGATTTCTTCTAAGGAGAAGTCAAAAAGTCCTACGTTATCGGTCTTAAACTCTATCTGTCCGTCACCTTTTAAGACTTTGTCATAGCGCTCTAAGAACTGGCGGGAGGTCAGTCTTCTTTTGGCATGGCGGTCCTTTGGCCATGGGTCGGAGAAATTAAGATAAATGCGGTCTAACTCGCCTTTTTCGAAAAAGTCCGGCAGAAGTGCCGCATCTTCACACAGAAGGCGTAAGTTTGGCAGTGGATTTTCTTCCAATTTCTGGAGTCCGCGGTACAATACGCTTTCGTAACGTTCCATGCCAAGATAGTTGATATCCGGATTCCGGGCAGCTAAGTCCATGATAAAGCGTCCCTTGCCCATGCCGATTTCAATGCGGATCGGGTGGTCATTTCCAAATATTTCATTCCAGTGTCCTTTATGGGAAGCGGCATCCTTGATACAGAGGTCACTGGCTTCTACAGCCGGCGCAGCCGCCGGGATATTGCGAAGTCTCATAATATGAAATCCTTTCTACTTATATATATCTTTCGAAAACAATTTATCATATTTATGGTTTAAAAGAAAGAGAATTGTGAATATTAATGGAAAGGTATTGCACCATGGAAATGGATTGATATATACTTAAAGGTAAGAATGATTTAGGAGCAGCAGAAAATGAAAAAGAAAAAGAGAATATTAAGCTTCGGACTGGCAGTGTGCTGTTTTGTCGGCTTATTGGGTATAAACACACAAAAGGTAAAGGCGGCAGAGTACTGGCCCCAGGACCCGGAAACCGAATCACCCAATGCGATTGTGATGGAAGAGAGCACAGGAACGGTTCTTTATGATAAGAATTCCACGGAGCAGCATTGTCCGGCAAGTATCACGAAGATTATGACCACGCTTCTGGCACTGGAAAACTGTTCGCTGGATGAGACAGTAACATTTTCCAAAGAGGCGGTTTATAACACCCATGGTTCCGGAATCTCCAGGGATGTGGGAGAGCAGATGACCATGGAGGAATGCCTTTATGCAGTCATGCTGGAGTCCGCCAATGAATGTGCCTATGCGGTAGCGGAGCATGTAGGCGGAACCGTTGAGAATTTCGTTCAGATGATGAATGACAAAGCGGCAGAGTTAGGTTGTGTGAATACACATTTTAACAATCCACACGGACTATCTGAGGGAGAGGATGCAACCCTTCACTACACCTGCTGTTATGATATGGCACTGATTGCAAAGGCGGCTTACCAGAATGAGACTTTCCGTGTGATTACATCAACTAAGACCTATCAGATTCCACCAACCAACAAGCATGATGAAATCACCTATCTGCAGAATCACAATGAGATGATTCATGCCTTTAAAACCAGAGGACAGTATCTCTATGAATATTGTGTTGGTGGCAAGACCGGATACACCACAGCGGCAAACAGTACACTGGTTACCTATGCAGAAAAGGACGATATGACACTTATCTGTGTCATTATGAATGCCCAGTCGCCGGCGCAGTGGACAGATAGTATTGCATTGTATAATTATTATTTTGAGAACTTTTCGCTATATAATGTAGCTCAGAATGAGACAAGGCTTGAAAATGGAGAAATGGATATGGGAATGCTCAATACCAATTCCTCCTTTGTAAAGATAGACCCGGCGGGAAATATTGTTCTGCCAAAGAGTGCAGAATTCAGCGAAGCTACGCCAGCAGTAAGCTATGATAATACTTCGGATGATGTGTTGGCAAATATCAAATATACATTTGCAGGACATGATGTAGGCAGTGCGGATATCATTTCCACCGGAGTAAAAGCAGATACATTCTCCTTTGATAATGTAAAATCAGAAGAGATTTCTACGGAAGCAGGAACCAGAACCACCACGAAGCATAAGTTCCAGATAAATATCTGGAAAGTGTTATTGGGAATTCTCGGTGTCGCAGCTCTTGTGGTCATAGCATTTCTGATTTGGAGATTTGCGGATAATTTCTATATTATCAGACACAAATATTTCTCAAAGAGCAGACCGGATAAACGTTATAAAACCATAAAAAGAAACTATCGCAGCAAGAGGAGACGACGCAGAAGAAGAAAATAGTCTCGAAAATTGCAATAGAACAACTGAAAAAGACAAGAATAAAAAGAAACGACAATATTTAAATTTAAATATTGTCGTTTTACGTTATCTTGGACATTAACGTCAGGACGAATTATATTCTGATAATTTGTGGATAAATCCATTATTATTCTGTTATTGTAGCAGAGTTATCCACACTATTTGGATAATTATCATCAATTTGTGGATAACAGAGTCTGGAGGTAGGAAAGGATACGGCTGCGCTCCCTGGTGTAGATAATGATGCCATTATAAGCCTTTACCATAGTATCATAATGTCCCTTTAAGCTGATGGAAGAACTTAAAGTATACATCAGATAATCGGCAAGCTCGGTTGGTACTTCAATCAGTACCGGTTCGGATTCCGCCAGACTTTTTAAAGAAGCTTCACCGGATTGCAGCAGGCGGCTGATTTCTTTGTCCTGCTCAAATTGCTCTGATGTTTTATTTACAATAAAGTAACCTCTCTCATCCCGGGGCATATCCATTGCCTTGATGGCACGCTGCACCTGTTTGGTCAGCGCATCGGAAGCAGGGTAAAGGGACTGGAAATATCCCATAAAATCCGAAGCCTGACGGAAATGTTCATTGCAGCCCTTTTCTAATACTTCTGTGACCAGAATACGTTTGATAATCTTCTGGCAGGTTTCCCGGGAAGGGTTTTTTCGGGTAGTATTTTCTGTTTCCATAAATACCTCATTTATCAAAAACAAGCGTATATTCGAATAGACATATACGACATTAAGTATTGTTCCAAATAAATTATACGACAAGAAAATGACTTTTACAACGACAAATTAAAAAAATGGGACAAATTGCAACAGAAATTGACAAGCGGCAAAAATTAACTTATACTAGAAGAAAAATGCGAAGGAGCGATATCTATGAATGCGAAGCAGAAAGAGCAGACCATTGAAGAGATAAAGAAGCTTTTAGAAGAAAATAATGGCATTGTGAAAGCCGAAAAATTATATCCTTTGGGATTGACCTATAAAAGTATTCAGGGACTGGTGAAAGCCGGCATACTTGACCATGTAAAGAGTGGATATTATTCCATGGGGTATGAAGAGAAGCCGCAGGAAGAAATTATTCTGGGACTGTTTCCGGATGGAATCTTATGTATGGACAGCGCCCTTTACTATTACGGTTATATTGAGAAGCGTCCTTATGAATGGAGTATTGCCATTAGCAAGAATACTTCGAAGTCAAGGTTCCGCATGGAATATCCGGTGGTGAAACCATATTATACAGAGCCGGAAGTCATGGAGCTTGGCGTAACGGCCATTCCTTTTGCCGGTGGCGAGATGAAGATTTATGAAAAAGAGCGTCTTATCTGTGACTGCCTCAAGTACGAGGAACGTCTGGAGCGGGAGGATTTAAAGAAGGCGCTGCTGGCATTTATCAATGAGCCAAAGAAAGATATTGCAAAATTAATGGAATATGCCAGAGCCCGCAAGGTTGTGGCAAAGGTTCAGAGCAGAATTGGAGTGTGGCTGTAGTGGCAGAGTGCATACTGAGAGAATCATTGATCCGGCAGAGAAGTGAGGACTTGCAGATCCCTTTTGTGGACCTGCTTCCTTCTGCGGTAACCGAGTATTTTCTATATCAGATAAGTAAATCAACATTTGCAGAGAAGCTTTATCTTAGAAATGGCAGCAGCCTCGGTGTGGAGAATTACCGCCGGAAGAGAGTCTTTTCCCTTTCCTATTATTATCAGGTGGTAAAGGATGAGCATTTAACGGAAATGCAGTTAGGGGAGCTCATGAAAGAGGTGTTAAGCCGGAAGCCGGAGTATGTCTATCAGATAGAGAAAGAAAGGGCGGGCAGCTATCAGATAGAGGTGCTGGCAAAATCAAAGGAGCATGAAGTTCCCATTACCCTGCGTTTTCAGGAGCTTCGGGACGAGCAGATGCAGCCTGCCCATGGAGAATTGCCATTTTTCTTACAGGAGAATACGGTAATCCAGTTTCTGCAATATCCTTATGAGCAGGTTGTGGCAGAGAATTTTGTGGAAATCTTAGAGAAAATGGAATTAATCAACGACCTGTCCTGCTATGAAGAAATTTATGGAATCTTAAAGAAAGAGGCGTTAGATGGCAGAAAGGTTGAGCAGCAGATTATTGAAATTGGAACAAAGAGAGAGCTGTTCTTTGGAAAAGACCGGCTGGATACCGTCCTTCACTATAAGGATTATACTTATATGAAACGGAAATGGACGGCATACTTAAAGAGGGAACGCAAAAAAGAGCCAGACTGGGTGGAAGTGATGACTCTTTTGGAAGCCTTCTTCCCACCGGTCTGGCGTGCAATTATCAGAGATGAAATTTTTATCGGAGACTGGATGCCGGAGCTGTGCCGTTTCCTGTAGATACTTAATGGCTATAGTCGCGGATCAGCGTCTTTAAGAAGCCAAGAAGTGACTTTGGCTTGCGGAAGTCAAAGCAAGGAACTTCTTCGCATTTGTAACCGAAATCACTGGCGATGGCAACAAGACCGGAAAGGGGATGCAGCGGAGTCTCATTTAACTCACTGCTCAAAAGCTCGATTTTAAAGCAGTCTTCATCTTCTAAATCGCAGGTGAGGATGAGGTCTACATTTGTAATATTGGAAAAATCTTTTTCTGAATCAAAGATGGCAGCCTTAATGCCATCTTTTTTTAATGCCTCCAATAGCTGGATGCAGAAGGTCTTTTTATCAATAATGGAATCCCCCACCAGCGATACCACGGGAATAAAAGAAGCAATATTGCCTGTTGCCGGAAGCTCCAGATTGCTGTCTTCATCAAAAAGCTCTCCCCGCTCGGAAAGCAGCTTTAAGGCATGATAATAATGGGAGCGGGTATTGATGTTAAAAAACTGTTCATTCAGTGGAACCGGACATACTTTAGTCAGTTCCTCTTCCGGGATATAGCCGGCATTGCATTTCTCATGAAGCCGGTTAAAGGAATATTGGTGAAAGAGCATGGCTTTTCCTACCTGCGGAATGCAGCTTTTAGAATAGACTGCGGAAAGTGTCTCCAGCTGGTCATTGGCACGCTCAATCGCCCAGATAGGATGCTCCTGTGGCTGTGACAGCAGGTAAAGCCCCAGTGCCGGTTCTACAAAAGGTGTATCTACGGAAATGAAGAAGGCACGTTCCTCAGAGATCATGGAAAGTGCGCTGAAGATACCGGACAGCGGACCGGCATTTCCATAGATGTCTCCAATGGTTGTCACCGGAAGATTCAGATGCGCATAATCATTTTTCTGCTGGACAGAAAGGTAGATTTTTGGGAAATCCGGCTGAAATTTCCGGACCAGATATTCAATCAGGCAGCAGTCCCCAAAAGGGAGCAAAGCCTTGTCCGTTCCAATTCTTGTACTTTTTCCACCACATAATATAACCAGTGCATGACTCATAACATTTACCTCATGTAATATTTACCTTCTCAAAAGTTCTTCCATCATAACATAAATCAGTCTGACTGTAAAACAAACATATCATTTCTCATATGTACCCGTTCAATTTCATTACGGCGGTAGCTCTGAATCAGATAGTGATTTTTCTGGTCAAAGAACAGAGCAATCTTCTTCGTAAATATGGAAGTTCCCGGCGTATATTCAATGATGTGCAGGGATGCACGGTATTGTTTCTTTATTTCCCAGATGTCCATAAGACCGATTCCGCTGCCGCCACTGTCCTTGTGGGTGGTGTGCCGGGTCTGACCAAAGTCCTCAAAGAGCTGCACATCAAAGGCATTCCCACTGTCAGAAATCTCCAGGGTGGAAGTATCTTCGTCATGACAAAGGCAGACAGAAAGACTGCGCACCTCATTATCACCAATGGCAATCATGGCATTTTCCAGCAAATCCGCCAGAAGGTGGGAAAGGTCTTCCCCGGAAATGATATCTTCCGTCATTTTTACAATATTGCCTGTGATATGCAGGGAAAAGTTGATATTCTGTGCCAGGGCACGCTGCTGCATATAGGTAAAAAGCGCATCTAAAACACAGGCCCCGGTCACCGGAAGAGCGTGTTCATCATGGCGGTAGGAGTTCAGCGTACCTTTCCAATCCTGTGCCATGGTCTTTAACCCGCTGGCAAGCTGTTCGCCCTTCTTTCTGGTATCACCGTCTGTGATCCCATCCTCTAAATATTCGCAGACAGCCAGCTCCATTGCCGGAATCAGCTTGTTATCTTTATGAATAATCTTAGCCAGGGAATCATTATTTTCTTCCAGTTCCCGGATGCGGTTATCTTTCTCAATGAGTTCATTCTGTAAAGCCTTAAGCTCCGCCTGCCGCAGCTTCTCCCGGTAGTCACGGGTAATCCGGAACCGCCACCAGCAATAAAGCAGAAGTCCAATCAGGAAAAGGGCGATGAGGAGAAAGAGGAACTGCATGTCAGGAATGGAATCATAAAAGCTGATTATGGTAACAATGAGCAGAATAAAACAGCTTAAGATAAAACCTGTGGCAGAAGAACCGATTTGATAGAGAAATGGCATGCCACGGCGGAGCCTTTTGATTTTGAAAAGAAGGAATATTAAGAGCAATTCAAGAAGTCCACCTGAAATTTGAATCAGAGCATATGGCAGGTTGTAATTTCCATAAAAGAAGGGTAATAGTGCGAATCCTATAAGAACACCTGAAATTGCAAGAAAAATGAAATTTACACTAAGAGAAATGGTAAAGGATAGCAGACTTAATGTAAGCTGTATCTTAGTTACCAAAGTAAGTATAAAAGCATTTAAAAGGACAAAGACAGGGATTGCAAATAGAGGCAGACATGCATTGATAAAATTAAATAGGAAAGCTTCACCAATGAATATAAAAGAAAGAAGAATAGCATATTTCTTTTGCGAAAGTTTAAAATTTAATAATTTAAAATATAAATAGTAGCAACATAAAAGGTCAAAGAACCAACGAATTATATTTTGAATCATACAATACCTCATATAAATGTATTAAAAATCATATAAAAACCAACCCGATTTTAAACCTAAGAAATGTTCCGAATTTTTCTATAATCTCCTTACATTTTTGAAAAGGAGGAATAGAAATGGATTGGTTATTAGATTTTATCAAGCAGTTTATCAAACATTAACGTCCATCCGTAATCTTTTCCGCGTAAAAGTAGATGAACTCCTTAATGGTAGGCATTCCGCGGTCAGGATTAATATGGGCAGTGTAGCAGTTAAGAAGAGTTTCGGTGTCATTGGAATTCCATGCGCGGTTAATGGCATTCTGCATGGCACGTTCCACACTGGAATTACTCTTCTTATACTTGTTACCAAGAATCTGGGAAATGTTTGTGGTCGGTCCATCAATTGTTATCATAATGGCATCGGTCAGATATTTGTAACCAACAACCTTTGGACTGATACCAATGAGCTCCAGTTCCCGGTGGATTCTGCGGATAAGTCCCTGCTCTAAATCTTTTTGATTATCTTTCATATAAGAAGTATTGGATGTGGATTCTGTCATTTCAATCATAGGAAGAAGCTGTTCGAGAAAATCAACAGCAGATTCCGGAGAATAAGAATCTTCATATTTGCCGATAATGAAATCAGCACCAAGTCTTCTGGCAGATTCCAGCGTGATTTTGCTGGAGTTGTAAGTAGTGACAAGAATATAAGGCTTTTTCTCTAAGCCCAGTTTATTTAAGTCAGAGAGGAAAAACAGTCCGTTTCCACCACCATGATGCAATTCCAGATCAAGAATAACAGCGTCAGGAAGCGTATTCTGTACATATTGAATGCCAACATAAGAATTATTGGTGACGCCGGCTAAATCCATATTATCTTTAGTTGCAATATAGTTTGAAATACGATTGCAGGTGTTCATATCATCTTCGATTAATAAAATGTGGAGCGTTTTTTCCATGTACAAGTCCTCCTGATTTACTCATATATCGTTTCAATAAAATAACATTTCACAAGGCATCTTTAAAATTAAGCTTATTATATCTCAAAAACCCCTTTAAAACAACAAAAAACAATACAAACCAACGAAAACCAACAACAAAAGCGTAAAGTTTGTATTGGAAAAAAGTGGTAAACTACCCAGTAAGGAGTATCGATAAAAAATTTGAGTTGTGTAAAGTTATCATATAGATTCGGGTGGCTGCTTTCAAAGCAGTCACCCGAAAGTCGTTTCTGGAGAGTCTGAATAGAAGCCGTTGACTTGGACAAAATAGTAGAATATAATAAAAGTACGAAAAAACATACGGATTTTAATGCGAAAAGAGGTGAGAATATGATAGCAGTAAAATCAATGAATGTAAGAGACCATTTTAAAGAGTGGTGTAATAAGGTAATAAATGGAGAGACTATTATTGTATCAAGACCAAAGAATGAAAATATTGTTATGATGTCTGAAGCAGAATATAACGATATGAAGAAAGCTCAGAGAAATGCAGATTATCTGGCTATGCTGGACAAATCTATGTCCGAAGCGGAATCTGGTGGAGTTATTGTAAAAACAATTGGGGAATTGGAGAATTTATAGGTGAATATCATTTTTACACCGACTGCCTGGGAGCAGTATACAGAGTGGCAGCGGGAAGATAAGAAAATAGTAAAACGCATTAATGAATTGATAAAAAGTATAGACAGAGAGGGATTGGCACAGGGAATAGGAAAGCCGGAACCATTGAAATACAGGAAAGTCTGGAGCAGGCGGATTACGGATGAACACCGCCTTACATACAATTTTGATGTAAATTTAAATTTAATTATTTATACTTGCAAATATCATTATGAAGAGTAGAACAATGGAAAAAACCGCAACTTACAGGAAGTACAGACCGAAAGGTGAACCATGACATATATAAAAGATGAATTATGTAAACTTGCATCCTCTGATATGTATCCCCTTCATATGCCGGGACATAAGCGGAGACTGGATTGTGACATCAATCCTTATACATATGATATTACAGAAATAGATGGATTTGATAATCTGCATGCCGCAGAAGGAATCATAAAGGAAGCCGAGGAGCGGGCAGCCGCATTATGGGGCGCAAAGAGTTCTTTCTTTCTGGTAAATGGAAGTACCTGCGGTATTTTAGCAGCACTCAGTGCCGCATTACCGAAAAAGGGACATCTTCTGATGGCACGAAACAGCCATAAGGCAGCATATCATGCAGCATATTTAAGAGAGTTACAGGTGACATATCTCTATCCGGTATTTACAGAATTCGGGATACAGGGTGGAATACTGCCGGAGCAGGTGGAAGCTGTATTAGAAGCGGATGAAAGTATTGAGGTTGTGTTTCTTACATCACCAACCTATGATGGAATCGTATCAGATATAGAAAAAATAGCAGAAATTGCCCATCAGCATGGGATTCCGCTGATTGTGGACGAAGCTCATGGTGCGCATCTTGGCTTTCATCCGTATTTCCCAAAATCAGCTATTACGCTGGGAGCAGATGTGGTAATCCAGAGCCTGCATAAGACGCTTCCGGCACCTACACAGACTGCAATTCTGCATTGGAATTCTTCTTATATAAAGAAGGAACGGCTGGAGTGGTTCTTAAATATCTATGAAACCAGTTCTCCATCCTATTTATTCTTGGCCAGCATAGATGAATGTGTGCGTCTGCTGACGGAAGAGAAAGAGAAATATTTTGATGAATATGAGAAGCATCTGAAAGACTTTTATGAAAAAGCATCCCATTTTTCTAATGTGGAAGTCATGGGAGAAGTGGATTTAAAAGAGACAGAAGGCTTTGCCAAAGACCCGTCGAAGCTGGTACTCCGTGCCACGAAAGCCGGACTTTCCGGGGAAGAACTGTATCAGCTGCTCAGGGAGAAATACCATTTGCAGTTAGAGATGTGTCAGGGAGATTATGCGCTGGCAATGACCAGTATTTTTGACAGCGAGGAAGGTTTTGACCGGCTGTATGCGGCACTGGAAGAAATTGATAAAAAAGAAGCCGCAGCAAGAAGAACAATAACGCCGCAGTTTCTGACCGAAGCCTATGCAAAGCGGACGGTCCGCATATCCATTGCAGAAGCGCTGGATGCAAAGACAGTGGAAATGGGGCTGAAGGAAAGTGTTGGCAAGACGGCTGGAGCATTTGTCTATCTTTATCCGCCGGGTATCCCGATGCTGGTGCCGGGAGAAGAGATTTCCAAAGAAGCAGTGGCAGTGATAAAAACCTGCCGGGAGAATGCATTTCGTATTCATGGCGTGACTGAGGACGGAAAGATAAAAGTTGTCATTTCCTGAAAATTATTTTATACTAGAAAACAGACGGCAAAACCGTAGAAACAGGAGATTTGCACATGGGAAAGATTTTCTGCCTGATGGGCAAGAGCTCAACAGGAAAAGATACCATATATAAGATGCTGCGGGATGAGAAAGCGTTGCAGCTTCAGACGATTGTACCATATACTACCCGGCCGATCCGTGCCGGCGAGACGGAGGGCGTAGAGTATCATTTTATTGATGAACAAAGGCTTTTGAAGCTCGAAAAAGAAGGAAAAGTCATAGAGCAGCGCGCATATGATACTATATACGGAATCTGGCGCTATGCCACAATTGCAGACGGGCAGGTCAATCTGTCGGAGCACAGTTATCTTCTGATTGGCACCCTTGCCGTGTATACACAGCTTTGTGCCTATTATGGAAAAGACGCAATCGTACCGATATATATAGAAGTAGAAGATGGTTTACGTCTGCAGCGGGCATTGGACCGGGAGCGGATGCAGGATAAGCCAAAGTATACAGAGCTTTGCAGGAGATTTCTTGCAGATGATGCGGATTTTGCAGAAGAAGCATTGGAAAAGGCAGGAATTACCAGACATTTTGAGAATGATAATCTGCAAAAGACAGTAGAGGAAATTGCAGCTTTTGTGCTATCATATAATGGATAGGTGATAAAATGGAGATTAGAGTAAACGACACTGCACCGGTGAATCAGACCACCGGAACCACGCCGGTAGACACCGGAGACGGCAGCTTTAAATTTACATTGACCAGTGCAATCGAAGAGCAGGAGCTTCAGCAGCGGTTGAACAGCCTCTTAGATGACATTACCAAGCAGGGTAATCTTATTGCACAGCATATGGACATCCGGGACATGAAGAAATACCGCGGACTGGTGAAGGATTTCTTAAATGAAGTCGTAACCCGTTCCCATAAATTTTCCAGAGAGAACTTTCTCGACCGGAAAGGCCGTCATCGTGTCTATGGAATCGTCAAGTTGGTGGATAAGAACTTAGACGAACTGGCAGAAGAGCTGGTGAAGGATGAGTCGGACCACATTACCATATTGGATAAAATCGGGGAAATTGCAGGATTATTGCTGGATATTTTCACGTAAAAACAGGGCAGCCTAAGACAGCAGGAAGCTTCAGGAGAAAGGAGCGCACATGGCAGGATTTGCAGAAATCATTGGACATGAACAGATTATAGAGCATTTACAGAATGCAATAAAAATGGATAAAATATCCCATGCATATATATTGAACGGACCGGACAAATCCGGCAAGAAAATGCTGGCGGAGGCATTTGCCCAGACCCTGCAGTGTGAACAGCACGGCATTGAGCCCTGCATGGAGTGCCATTCCTGTAAGCAGGCAGTGAACCACAACCAGCCGGACATCATTTATGTCACACATGAGAAGCCGAATACGCTTTCCGTGGCAGATATCCGCAGCCAGCTTGTAAATGATGTAGATGTGAAGCCATACAGCAGCAGATATAAGATTTATATTGTAGATGAAGCAGAGAAAATGAACCAGCAGGCGCAGAATGCACTGTTAAAAACCATCGAAGAGCCGCCGGCATATGCGGTTATCATTCTGCTGACTACCAATGCGGATGCATTTTTACCGACGATTCTTTCCCGGTGTGTGGTATTGAACCTTAAGGTAGTTTCCGATGATAAAATCAAAAAATATCTGATGGAGCACTGTAAAGTGCCGGATTATCAGGCGGATGTGTGTGTGGCATTTGCCCAGGGAAATGTGGGAAAGGCAATGGCGTTGGCATCTTCGGATGATTTTCAGGAGCTGAAAGCTGCAGCCGTGCAGTTATTAAAGCGAATCCATGAGATTGAGCTTTATGAATTTAAGGAAGCCATTAAACAGATTAACGAATATAAAATGGAAATCAACGATTATCTTGATATCATGATGATCTGGTTTCGTGACATTTTATTATATAAAGCAACAACAGATGTAAATGGACTGATATTTAAGGATGAAGTCTATGACATAAAGAAGCAGGCAAGCAAGAGTTCCTACAGTGGAATTGAAGCAATATTAGAAGCGTTGGAAAAGGCAAAGGTGCGCCTTACGGCAAATGTCAACTTTGACCTTGTGATGGAATTGTTGCTGCTGACAATAAAGGAGAATTAGAATGACAAAAGTAGTTGGAGTCAGATTCCGCAGAGCCGGAAAGATATATTATTTTGACCCGGGTAAAGCAAAGATGGCGGCAGGCAGCCATGTTATCGTGGAGACTGCCCGTGGCATAGAGTACGGAACTGTGCTGATTGCCCCGAAAGAGGTAGACGATAAAGCAGTGGTTCAGCCATTGAAGCCGGTCATCCGCGTGGCAACACCGGAGGACGATAAGACTGAGCAGAGAAATAAAGAGAAAGAAAAAGAAGCATACAAAATCTGTCTTGAGAAAATTGCAAAGCATAAGCTTGAAATGAAGCTGGTAGAAGCAGAGTATACCTTTGATAACAATAAGCTTCTGTTTTACTTTACCGCAGACGGACGAATTGATTTCCGTGAACTGGTAAAGGATCTGGCAGCAGTATTCCGTACCAGAATTGAGCTGCGCCAGATTGGAGTGAGAGACGAGACCAAGATTTTAGGCGGAATTGGAATCTGCGGAAGAGAATTATGCTGTAAATCCTATCTGGCTGATTTTGCTCCGGTATCCATTAAGATGGCAAAGGAGCAGAACCTGTCCTTAAATCCGACTAAGATTTCCGGTGTATGTGGCAGACTGATGTGCTGTCTGAAAAATGAGGCTGAAACATACGAATATTTAAACAGCCATCTTCCGAATGTGGGTGATACCGTTACCACAATTGATGGATGTAAAGGTGAAGTACAGAGCATTAACGTATTGCGTCAGCTGGTGAAGGTCTTAATCGAAGTAAATGATGAGAAAGAACTTCGGGAATATAAGGTAAAAGAGCTGAAGTTCAAGCCAAGAAGACGCAGAGACAATATCAAACTTTCTCCGGAAGAGATGAAAGAGCTGGAAGCCTTAGAGGATAAGGGAGGAAAGTCTAAGATTAATGACGTCAAGTAATGAGATTCAATTAAAACCGGATGAGCGTGTGGACGAGCTGAATCGCAAAGGTTATCGTATCATTCAGGATACAAAGCAGTTCTGCTTTGGAATGGATGCGGTACTCTTAAGTGCTTTTGTAAAGGTAAAGCCGAAACAGAGAGTGTTAGACCTTGGAACCGGAACGGGAGTGATTCCCATCCTATTAGAGGCGAAGACTCCCGGAGAGCATTTTACCGGGCTTGAGATTCAGTCGGACAGTGCCGACATGGCAAGACGAAGTGTTGCGTTAAATGGATTGACGGATAAAATCGATATCGTAACAGGAGATATAAAAGATGCCTCGAAGATCTTTGGGGCATCTTCTTTTGATATTATAACCACAAATCCGCCTTATATGATAGGACAGCACGGTCTTACGAATCCGGAGGAAGCAAAGGCAATTGCCCGCCATGAAATATTGTGCAATCTTACGGATATTATGAGGGAGAGTGCGAGAATACTAAAGCCGGGGGGACATTTTTTTATGGTACACCGCCCGTTTCGTCTGACAGAAATCATCTGCTGTATGCATGAGCATCGCATCGAGCCAAAGCGGATGCGGCTGGTATATCCATATGCAGACCGGGAGCCGAACATGGTACTTATCGAAGGCTGCAGAGGCGGGCGTTCCCGTATGACGGTGGAGAAGCCGCTGATTGTATACAAGGAACCGAATGTATACACCGATGAAATATATGAGATTTATGATTTGTAATGAAAGAAAGGAAAGACATATGTTTAATGAGATAACAATTGGACCGTTGACACTTCATACGTATGGACTGATGATTGGACTTGGATTTTTAGCCGCATATGCGATGTGTTATTACCGTGGGAAAAAGATGAAAATGGAAAAAAGCGGAGATATCCTTTATGGAATCTTCTGGTGTGCCATCATCGGCGGACTGGTGGGAACCAGATTGCTTTATTATATTGTAGAGATTCCGGAGATTATCAAAGACCCATCCATTCTCTGGAACTTTAAAAACGGTTATGTAGTATATGGAGGAATTATCGGAGGAATCTTAGTATCCTGGCTTTACTGCAGGATAAAGAAGGTATCTTTCATCGAATACTTTGACCTTGTTATGCCGGCAGTAGCACTGGCACAGGGCTTTGGAAGAATCGGATGTTTCTTTGCAGGCTGTTGTTACGGAAAAGCAACGGACAGCTGGTTTGGAATTACCTTTACTCATTCCGACTATGCTCCAAATGGAGTCAAGCTGATACCAACACAGCTTATTTCATCTGCAGGAGACTTCATGATTTGCCTGATGCTGCTTGCTTATGCAAAGCGTAAGCCGAAAAAAGGCAGAGTGGCATCCTTATACTTAATGTTCTATGGAATCGGAAGATTTGGTGTGGAATTTTTAAGAAGTGATTACCGCGGAAGCGTGGGATTCCTTTCTACTTCCCAGTTTATTTCCATTGGTATTGTGGCAGCAGGCATCATACTCTATCAGATGTTGCCGCGCATTTATGAAGATGCGAAGAAAGCGGAGTAAGAAGATATATAATACCACTTAAATAAAAGAGGATAGATTATGGCAGGAAAACTGTATCTGTGTGCAACACCCATTGGAAATTTAGAGGATATCACGTTCCGGGTATTGCGTACCTTAAAGGAAGTAGATTTAATAGCGGCAGAGGATACGAGAAATTCCATTAAGCTCTTAAATCATTTTGAGATTAAGACACCGATGACCAGCTATCATGAATATAACAAAATTGAAAAGGCATACAAGCTGGTAGAGAAATTGCAGGAAGGCAAAAATATTGCCCTGGTAACAGATGCCGGAACACCGGGTATTTCTGACCCGGGAGAAGAACTGGTCCGTATCTGTTATGAAAATGGCATCGAAGTAACTTCCCTTCCGGGACCGGCAGCCTGCATTACCGCACTGACCATATCGGGACTTCCCACCAGACGATTTGCCTTTGAGGCATTTCTTCCAAGAGATAAAAAAGAGCGTGCCAGAGTCTTGGAGGAACTGGCTCAGGAGAGCCGAACGATGATAGTATATGAGGCACCACACCACCTTCTCAAGACCTTAAAGGAGCTTTATGAAGTTCTTGGAAACCGTGAATTAACGGTCTGCAAGGAGCTGACCAAGCGATATGAGAACGCGACAAAAACGACATTCGAAGATGTCATAAGATTCTATGAGGACAATGAACCAAAAGGAGAATACGTTTTAATCATTTCTGGAAAGACATTTGAGACAAAGGAACAGGAAGCAAGAGAAGCCTGGGAGAGCCTTTCCGTCGAGGAACATATGGCACATTATGAGGCTTCCGGCATGGAACGGAAGGAAGCCATGAAGCAGGTGGCAAAGGATCGTGGCATCAGTAAACGTGATGTATATCAGGCACTGTTAAAGTAGAAGTTAAATAGTCTGCCGGTAGTAGTCCTTTAAATATTTTTTTACAATATCAAAAGGTGCAGGACCGATGGACAACACTGCCTGGTGAAACTGTTTATCGGAATAGGAATCCCCGAAGGTTTCTTTGGCGTAGTCCTTTAGCTGAAGGAATTCCAGGCAGCCAATATAATATTTGAGATAATGAGCCGGCTCCGCTACGATATAGTCGTAGATTTCGGAGACGGCTTCCTTATTGTCGATGCCATAATCACTTAAGAAGTCCTTAAGGTCACTGAGTGTCCAACCCTTTGCATGAATGGATAAATCTGCGGTGGCATAGAGGCTCAAAAGAGCGGACTGGTTGTGCATAAGGAGCGAAGCCTTTTCCTCCGGCAGACCGGCATAAGAGTAAGAGAGCATTTCCACATAAGTTGCCCAGCCCTCTACATAGCCGGGATAGTTGAGAATACTCCGGATGGGTGCACAGCCGGAGGCAGACGTAGTGGTAGTCTGATAGAGATGTCCCGGGAATCCTTCGTGCGCCAGTGTGGTGAAAAGCTCGAAGCCTTCGTAGTGGCTGCGGGGATTGATATAGATGACATTATGGGAAATGTTATCGATAGGGGCCGTCAGATAAAAGGCGGGAGCCATGGAATCCTGCATACAAGGGTCCACGGAGCGGACGGAAAAATCCTTAGAGACCGGCGGCAGGAAATCCTTTGTAATAGCGGAAGAAAGACAGGTAAGCATCTCCTCCGGGGTGGCATCCTTCATTGGAAAATCATCGGTAGCAAGAGAGATACCGGGATGACTGGCAGCAATCCCGTTGATGGCAAGAAGGTCGGATTTCCGTTGCTTTTCCGTCATTTCTAAAAGTTCATCTATGGAATGGGAAGAGCCGGTGACATCATAAACCAAAGCAGCATAATAGTCTGAGCCATCCGGAAAATAGCAAAGTCCGGCGGAGTTGCTGCCACTGCCCTTGTGCTCCACCAGAAAATCCCGCAAAGCTTCATAGGCTGGCAGAACATATTCCCTAAAAGCACCTTCATTTTCGATACAGTAGGAAGCCTGTTCCTCTGCTGTTAAATCAGGAAGTTCCGCTACTTTATTACGAAAAGTAGTAATCAGATAATGCTCAGAACTGTTATCACAGAAGGTATTTAAGTCTGCAATCAGCGTATCCGCCTGGGTATCCGAAAGAAAAAGTCCCTCATTGATTTTATTCGTTTCATAATCTAAGACAGAATCAAAGCAGGCTGGGATCAGTGAAAGCAGAGTCAGATAATCCTCCACATCTTTACGGTCATAGAAATGGTATTCTGATAGCAGAACCGGAAGCTGGGCAGGAAATCCGGTGGAAGGACGCAGGATTTCCGGGTAATAGGTATAGTCCGACTGACTGCGGTTAGAAGAGACATAGTCATTTAAAATATCATAGGTCAGCTTCTGCTCGGTGGTCAGTACCTCATAGTCATAGGACTGTAACCCACAGGAGATATTTTCGATATTTAAGGCAGATTGCTTTCTGGCATCGGCAGAATAATCCGGCAGAGCAATTTTATAATCGGTAATGCCATAGACTTCCGGCTGGCTTAAGGTATAGTGAAGGGTCAGGGTATCGGAGGTTACTTCGCTTTGGAATAAAAGACTGGTATATTCCTCAAAGGAAATGGAATCCGGCGCAATATAACCGGAATCAGAAGCCGACTGGTCTTTGCTGCACCCGCTTAGAAGAAATAAGAATAAAGCAAAGCAAATGGTTATCAGAAAAGGAGAAATATATTTGTGCAGCATAGACGGCCTCGGATGAAGAGTGTTCAACAAAGAATATGAAAAAAATCGTATCGATATGACAAAAGAACGTGATATGGCAGAAGAGGGTGTGCTATAATCACCAGAGAAAGTAGTTCCTTCCGGGAAAACTGCATATAGTAGAGTAACGGGAAAGCAAAAGAGGTTCGAAATGAATTATCTGTGGGGATTTATGATTCTTGTGGGAGTGCTCTACGGTGCAATCAACGGAACACTGCCGGAAGTGACGGAGGCAGCAGTAAACTCTGCCAAAGAAGCAGTGGCATTAGCCATTACGATGACAGGAGTCATGGCGTTCTGGATGGGAATGATGAAAATTGCGGAATGCAGCGGCATTGTAAAAGCGGCAGTAAAGAAAATGCGGCCGGTGCTGACATTTCTTTTTCCGGATATACCCGATGACCATCCTGCCAATCATTACATAGCAGTCAACATGATAGCCAATATGTTAGGGCTTGGCTGGGCGGCAACGCCGGCAGGATTAAAGGCAATGCAGCAATTACAGGAGTTACATATTGCCAGACTTAAGGCAGCCGGAAAAAACATACAGAAGTATTCCGGAAATGCCACAAAGGAAATGTGTACCTTTTTGATTATCAATATATCGTCTCTGCAACTGATTCCCATGAACATTGTGGCGTACCGCAGTCAGTATGGCTCGGTGCATCCGGCTGCGGTGGTGGGACCGGGACTTGCAGCGACCATTATCAGCACAGCAACGGCAGTCATTTTCTGTCGGATTGTAAGTCGAAGGAGAACGGATTAATGTATACCATAGGAATCATCGAACAGGATAAAGCATTGGGGGATGCCATGGAGCAGGTACTGGACGAAAAAGGCTATTTTACAGTGCGGGCGGATTCCCTCACAGATGCCGGGGAGTTATTTCAGCAGGTTATTGTGGATATGGTGGTATTAGACCTTGAGCAGAAGGAATTTGCCGGAAAAGAGGATGCAGCAGCAATATGGGAGAATACCTTCCTCGCCCTGGTGCAGGCAAAGCCGCTGCTATTGATTCGGCCGGAGAAAACCGGCTCTGTTTTTGAACGGTGTAAAAAATGCATAGAACGGGCAGACGATTATATCAGAAAGCCCTTTGATATACAGGAATTCCGTATCCGCGTGGAAGTACGTCTGAGTAAGATTCCGGCAGAAAAAGAGAAAGTAAGATTTTTCTATTACGAAGAGATAAAGCTGGATATCGAGAAGCGGCTGGCGACCATTGGCGGGCAGACTACGAAGCTTACCAGAACAGAAGCTGCTATTTTAAAATGCCTGATACAGCGGAACGGACGGACAGTGACAAAGACCACGCTGTTAGACGAAATTGCAGAAGATACACCGGACTGTGTGGAAAATTCCATCAAAGTCCATGCCAGCAACTTACGACGGAAACTGCGGGAATTAAGCGGCAGGGATTACATCGAAACCCGCAAGGGCGTGGGGCTGCGCCTGCGGAAGCAGTAAAAATTTTCCGGATAAATTCCTGGATAAAATTCCCGGTTAGTGCAAATTTTTTATAAAAGCGGCATGATAGTTCTCCTGTCTGCATAGAATGAAAAAGAAGCTCTTAGCAGGAGAATGAGGATGCGCTTTCTTATGTTCCTGTCAGATGCCCTGATTCCGATACTGGTCTTTTACATCTTAGGATTCGGCATTCTGATGAAGAAAAATGTATATGACGATTTTTTAAAGGGCGCAAAAGAAGGCATACAGACAGTAGTTGGAATCCTGCCAACGCTGGTGGGGCTTATGGTAGCAGTCGGGATCCTAAGAGCTTCCGGGCTGTTGGACTTCATTTCTACTACCTGCATGGGCTGGACGAAACATATCGGAATCCCTTCCGAGCTTATCCCCATTGCCATTGTCAAAATGTTTTCCTCCTCGGCGGCAACCGGACTGCTGGTGGATTTATACAAGGAAGCCGGGTGTGATTCCTTCGTGGGAATGGCGGCCTCTGTCATGTTAAGCTGCACCGAGACCATTTTTTATACCATGTCAATTTATTTTATGTCGGTAAAAGTACGAAAGACCGGCTTTACGCTTCCGGGGGCATTGTTTGCTACGCTGGCAGGAATTGCGGCAAGTATCTTTTTGGCAGGACGGGTGTAGACTTTCCATAAATAGTGTGCTACACTTTTTCTGGGTTGACGAGGACTGTACAGGACTTCAGATGATGAAGATACAATTCTTCAAAAATCAGGAATAAAAGTGCTTGTAACTGTATATTATGTAAGGCAGGGACATAGAAATTTGACATTTGCAGAAGGAAGGACTATAATAGCTTTTGCAAATAAATAGCGCGGGATGGAGCAGTCTGGAAGCTCGTCGGGCTCATAACCCGAAGGTCACAGGTTCAAATCCTGTTCCCGCAACTCTTTAACCACTGTCTTATGGGCGGTGGTTTTTTACTTTACAGGAAATTGCTTTCCTGTAAAGTAAAAACCGCTCCGCGGGGATGCGCACTGCGGCGTATAAGGTAGATGTCGCAAGCGACCGCCGCAGGCGCGAGAATGTGCCAAGGCACATTCTTTTTTACGCGAGTTGCTCGCAGTTACCAACGCATCCGTAAGAAGCTGCCAGTGGCAGATTCTGTAGGTCTATTGCAGCAAATAGAGAAAAATTAGGGGTGTGACAATGACAGGAAAGATTAAAAATGAGCGAAAGAAGAAAAAACAGCAGAATATCCTGTTTCGGATTTTATTTCTGCTGGCACTGGCAGTATTTTTGTATGCGGCAGTAAGATTGATTCTGTATGGAATTACTTACTGGAAAGGAAGCCATGAATATAAGGGACTGCAGAAATATGTCAGTGAACAGCCAAAGGATGAAATCAGTACGGAAGAAAACGGAGAATTTACCGTAGATTTTTCCGGATTAAAGGAACTGAACCCGGACTGCATCGGCTGGATCCGGTTTGAAAATATTGATATCAGCTATCCGATTATGCAGGGAGAGGATAATGAATATTATCTTAAGCATACCTTTGAGGGACAGGCTGTAACAGCGGCAAGTATTTTCATGGATGCCAACAATCATGCTGATTTTTCTGACCAGAATACCTTCATCTATGGTCATAATATGAAGGACAAGACCATGTTTGGTAAATTAAATAACTATAAGGATGAGGAATTTTATAAAGAAAATCCGTATTTTTATATTTATACACCGGATTATACCTACCGTTATGATATTTTTTCCTGTTATCTGGCAAGAGTGGATAATGAAGTGGATTTCTATACCCAGTTTGCATCCGATGAGCAGTTTCAGGAATTCTTAGATGGTGTAAAGGCACAGTCAGCGTATGATACCGGCGTAGAGGTAACACCAAAGGATAAAGTAATTACATTGATGACCTGCAACAAGGCAGGCTATGATTACCGTTTCTTGGTACATGCGGTACAGACAGAGGCAGTTCCAAACGGTGACGTGGCACCGGCAGAGGAGAATGCAGGCACAGAAAGCGAAGCGGAATAAAAGAGAAAGACTACTTTTAATGGAACAGGAGGCAGCAGAATGGATGGTATCGAGACATTAAAGCAATGGGTCATGGACTCAGATAATATTGTATTCTTTGGAGGTGCAGGTGTATCTACGGAGAGCGGCATTCCGGATTTCAGGAGTGTGGACGGACTTTATAACCAGAAATACGATTATCCGCCGGAAACCATCTTAAGCCACAGCTTTTATATGCGTAAAAAAGAAGAATTTTACCGATTCTACCGGGATAAAATGCTGTGCCTGGATGCAAAGCCTAATGCAGCGCATAAGAAATTGGCAGAGCTTGAGGCAGCCGGTAAGTTAAAGGCGGTTGTGACGCAGAATATTGATGGACTGCATCAGGCGGCCGGCAGCAAAAAGGTATTAGAGCTTCATGGCAGTGTCCATCGGAACTACTGCCAGAGCTGCGGAAAGCTATTTGATGCCGAATATATTTTAAAGAGTAGTGGAATTCCAACCTGTGATGAATGCGGCGGCAGCATCAAGCCGGATGTGGTTTTATATGAGGAAGGCTTAGACCAGCAGACCTTAGAGGATGCTGTGTATTATATCAGCCATGCAGATATGCTCATTATCGGCGGTACTTCACTGGCAGTATATCCCGCAGCAGGACTTATCGATTATTACCGGGGCAATAAGCTGGTGCTGATTAATAAGTCCACCACGCCATTGGACAACCGGGCAGACTTACTGATACAGGGCAGCATCGGAGCCGTATTGTCAGAGGTCTGAAAGAGGCAGAAGAAATTACCTAATAATATAGAAGATAATCATAGAAGAAAGGGACGACATGAATAATTATCAATACGAAGTAGGCGATATTGTAAAATTAAAAAAACAGCATCCCTGTGGAAGCCAGGAGTGGGAAATTCTTCGGGTAGGAGCGGATTTCCGGTTGAAATGCATGGGTTGTGACCATCAGATTATGATTGCCAGAAAACTGGTGGAGAAGAATACCAAAGGGCTTCGAAAAAAAAATGAAACAGAATCGTAAGAATAATAAGAAAAACACTTGCGAAACGGGTCGGATTATGCTATCATATAGGCTCGTGATATGTAAAAATTCCTTGCTTCCCGCATAGACAGGAGGCCAGAGACCAAAAGGAGGTAAATCTAGCATGAACAAATATGAATTAGCACTTGTTGTGAATGCCAAGATCGAAGACGATGTCAGAACTGCTACAGTTGAGAGAGCAAAAGAGTATATCACTCGTGCAGGTGGAACTGTAACAGAAGTAGAAGAGTGGGGTAAGAAGAAATTAGCTTACGACATTCAGAAAATGAGCGACGGCTTCTACTATTTCATCCAGTTCGAGGCAGAATCATCTGTTCCGGCAGAAGTAGAGCAGAATGTTCGTATTATGGACAACGTACTTCGTTTCTTATGCGTTAGAAAAGACGAGGCATAAATAGAAGAGAAGGAGAAAGTGGTATGAATAAAGTTATACTTATGGGACGTTTAACAAGAGACCCGGAGGTTCGTTACTCCAGCGGAGATAACCAGATGGCAATCGCAAGATATTCACTGGCTGTAGACCGCAGAGGCAGACGTGAAGGGAATGATGGGCAGACCGCTGATTTTATCAACTGCGTGGCATTTGGAAGAGCAGGAGAGTTTGCTGAGAAATATTTCCATAAAGGAATTAAGGTACTTGTAACAGGTCGTATCCAGACCGGAAGTTACACCAACAAAGACGGTCAGAAAGTATATACCACTGATGTCATAATAGAAGAGCAGGAATTTGCTGAGAGTAAATCAGCATCCGACAATGCAGGCGGTTTTGCACCGGCTGACAGACCTTCACCAAGCAGTGCAGGCGATGGATTTATGAATATCCCTGACGGAATTGATGAGGAATTACCATTTAACTAAATCAATAGGAGGTAATAGCCATGGCTTTCAATAAGACAGACAGAGATGGTGCGCCAATGAGAAGAAGAGGCGGAATGCACAGAAGAAAGAAAGTTTGTGTTTTCTGTGGAAAAGACAACACCATCGATTATAAAGATGTAAATAAGTTAAAAAGATATATCTCTGAGAGAGGAAAAATTCTTCCAAGAAGAATCACAGGAAACTGTGCAAAACATCAGAGAGCTTTGACAGTTGCTATCAAGAGAGCACGTCATATCGCAATTATGCCTTACGTTCAGGATTAGTCCTGAAACCGGCAGGTACACAGCGTATACAAAAGGGGCTGTCATATGACAGCCCCTTTTTCTATAGCACTCAAAATACAATCGGGTTGGTCCAGGCGGTCTGTCCAAGCGTATTTTTTACTTCGATACGGACATACTTCTCCAGACCGGTCAGAGGGATTGAGACATGCTGCAGAGGAATGTTATTTTCCATCATGACGGTTCTGCTACTTCCAATATTACCGCCACAGATGAAGTTTACCCGTTCTGCATTTTCACAATCCACATAGATTTCACCATTCCGGAAGCCCCATTGTGTAATGACTGCTCCATTAGAGGAATAGTAATTTCCTTTCAGCAGATTTGCTACAATGCTTTCGTGGTCAAGTTTCTCGGATTTTACCATTACAAATCCACCAAAACTATCCTGGAAAGTTCCACCGTTATGATTGTCATCGGAGGCAAAGCAGGAGATGTCGGTTCCGTGACGAAGCATGGTATCGAAGAATACGGTATCTTCCCCTTCAGCACATTCATTGACGGTATCATAGTTGTAACATTCAATTGCCCAGATGCCCTGCAGTCCGTTTACATCTTCGATATCCACACGGGACCAGACAGGGTGATTATAGGTGGTAAAACAGCCTTTTTTCTTTAAATTATCAGATAAGGTCTGTGCAGCCGCTATTCCGTTCCATTGATTTAGATAGACGCGGATCGGATAAAGCTGGTTTGTGGTAAAAGCATCTGCATCGGCAGTTTTCTGCATTTCCTTTGTGCCAAGAATACCATGGATGTGATGGGCTTTCTTAAGACAGAAGTGGAAGTTTTTATTCCGGAATGCCATAAGTTCCTGAAAAGTCATATCACAGTAACCACGGTTTAAGGTTTCCGCATCGAAAACATCTGAAAAATCGTCGGATGTAATGAGATAGGTGCTTGCTTCAAGTCCCGGAAGAATAATAAAGTCATCACGGTCTAATTCTTCTCTGAGATCGGTATAATAATCATGTTCAGAGAGACAGAGGAAGGAATATCCATGCTCTCTGTAATAGGAAGCCGACTGCGCAGGTGTCAGACGGCCATCAGAATTTACGGTGTGGGAATGAAGGTTTCCTTTAAACCAGGAACCTTCTTCGGAAAACATTTTATCACAGGCTTTCATAGTAATTATCCTCCTTAATCTTCAAGTGGCAGACAGTTCCGTTTTTCTAAAGAAAGCCAGACCTGCTGTTCATCTTTATATAAAGCAAAACTTCTGAAAAGCGTATCTACTTTAAAAGTAATTCCATTTACATCAATATGATAGTGTAAAGTATTTCCAACAGAACGGTTATTTATGATTTTTCCGGAAAGGGTATGCATGGAGTCATTTCCTTCCGGCTTTTCCGTGGAAATCTGAATGGTTTCCGGACGGATGGCAGTCATTTTATTGTCAGGAGCGGCCATCTGGAATGCCTGTAAGAATTCCTCCGGGGATAAAACATTATAATGACCGATAAAACTTGCGGCAAAGCGGGTCTTTGGCTTTGTATACAGTTCAATCGGGCTGCTGACCTGCTCGATTCTGCCATCATTCAGAAGACAGATGCGGTCAGACATACTCATGGCTTCATCCTGGTCGTGCGTAACAAAAATCGTAGTGATGTTAAGCTCCTGCTGGATGCGCCGGATTTCAATCTGCAGATTCTTACGAAGTTTGGCATCAATTGCGCTTAAAGGCTCATCCAGAAGCAGAACCTTCGGGCGGGAAATGATTGCTCTGGCTAAAGCAACACGCTGCTGCTGACCACCGGAGAGATTACCTGGATAGGCTTTCTTCTTATCGGTCAGACCAACGATATTCAGGACATCATCTATTTTGGCTTTCTGGTCAGCCTTTGGCATTTTCTGGATTGTGAGCGGGAAAGATAAATTCTCTTCCACAGTCATATTCGGGAAAAGTGAATACTGCTGGAAAACCATACCGATATTCCGGTTCTGAGCAGGTGTTTCCGTAACATCATTTCTATCCAGAACAAAGGTGCCTTTGTCAATGGTCTCAAGACCGGACAGACAGCGGAGCAGTGTAGATTTTCCGCATCCGGACGGTCCAAGCAGGCTTACAAATTCTCCCTGTTCTATATTCAGTGAAATACCTTTCAGTACTTCATTTTTATCAAAAGCTTTTTCTATATTTGAAATCTCCATGTAACTCATTTGATTCGATTCTCCTTATTTCCCTGAGGGGTATTTCTGGCTGCACATTTGTGAACGGTCAGATTGATAATCATGGTTAAAACCAGTAAAATTACGACTCCGGCACTAAACGACTGCAAATCGGTATTCCGGTTCTTATAGAGGTAAGTCTGCACCGTTTCGTATTGGGAGGAAGCAATAATCTTGATGATTGCAAAATCTCCGAACAGGGCGGAAAAGCTGATAAGTGCAGTGTTCATCAGTCCCGGAAGGACGGTCGGAACAATAATTTTTAAGAATCCGTAAAATTTGTTGGCACCAAGAATGGAAGCCGCCTCCAAAAGCGTTTTGGTATTTACTGCATACAGACTGTTGCGGATGCCCTGATAAGTCAGGGGAAGGCAGAAAATACAGTAGGTAAACATCAGCATAATAATCCGGTTGGAAAATATGGTGCCGCTTCCTGCATAGGTGGACAAAATCGAAGTTGCTAAAATAATACCGTTGATGGTAGTCGGAATAATACAACAGACCTGAATGTATTTTTCCATTTTTGGAAAATATACGATAACGGCAAAAAGCGTAAGTAAAATAATGATATTGACCAAAATAACCGGGAGGGCAGAGATGAAAATGCCCCGCAGGATACCAAGGAAAAAAGTGCTGTCCTTAAATTTATCCAGATAAAACCGGAAAGTAAGATTCTGTGGCAGGATAGAAGTCCATCTTCCTGCAAAGGAATAGATAAAAGATACAGTCAGAGGAAGGAGTAAAAATATGGCAACAATAACCTGCCAGATAACTCCGAGCATACGATTTTTCTTCATTTATTTCCTTCCTTTCTGAAAGAGTTTTTTCACCAGATTGGTGCAGGTAAGAACCAGCAGCATAATAAGCAGCATCACAATGGATAAAGCACTGCCCAGCTCCGGACGCTGGCGCACGTCACCTACAAACATATCGGTAATCTTAATCGGTAACAGCGGAACACCGTTGTTGACCAGTAAATATGGGGTAGTATAAGCAATTAATGCATTGGCAAAAAGCATATTAACAGTTCCCATAACAGATGGCATCATAATCGGAATGCCGATTTTACGCCAGAAGCGGAAAGTACTGCAATTCATAAGCAGAGCCGCTTCCTTCCATTCCTTGCGGATTTCGTGGAAAGCAGGCAGTAGCAGCAACGTTCCCATAGGAATCTGAAAGTAAAGGAAAATGATAAACATTCCCTTTAAGGAATAGAGATTATAATTGGCAAGCCAGGAAATACCGGCGTTTTTTCCGATTAAAACAAATACGCCGGCGGTTCCAAGCAGCGTAACAAAGGCTAAGGTCAATGGAAGTCCGGCAAAGGTGGATGTCAGATTTAAAAGGGACTGATACCAGCGGCGGTTTCTTTTTCCGGCATTGGTTAAAGACAACGCAAGCAGGAAATCAATCACGGTTCCAAGAATGGTGGAACAGATGGCAATCCAGATACTGTTCTTAATGGCAACCAGATAACTGGTTTTGGTAAAGATTTCGACATACCAGGAAAAACCGAGTTGTCCGCTTCCGGTGGAAAAGCTTTTGGCTAACATCTGGAAGAACGGAACAAATAAAAAGAAGATAATTAAAAGGAAAAAGGGCATAAAGAAGCCCATTTTCCGCCAGTTTTTTTTGAAATTTTTCATGCTGCCACCAACTTCTACTCGCCAATCAGAGGAATGATTTCTTCTTCCCAGCGGTTTGCAATTTCAGAACATGCCTTGGTAACAGTATCGTTATCGGTCAAAGGGATAGTGTTGGTATATTCATCATCAGAAATCATTTTTGCTTTTAAGTCGTCCGGAAGAACCACATCATCACGGATTGGTCTTGCATAGCCTTTGGCACGCTCAATCTGACCTTCATCACTTAAGAGATATTCAACGGTTAAAGCTGCGGAGTAAGGATGTGGTGCATATTTATTGATAACCAGACAATAGCCGGACTGAACAGCGCCATCCTGCATAACATGGCATTCCATGTTGAGGTCCGGGTTATTGGCAGCTACAATATCGCGGTACTGTAAAGTAAGATAATCCCAGGTTACTAAAACATCGATTTCACCACGGTTTAATCGTTCCACACTGCCATCACCCACATCGATACGTCCTTCGCTGGCTAATTCTTTGAAGTAGTCAAAAGCAGGGTCAAGATTTTCAGCATCACCGCCCATGGCATAGGCGCAGGATAAAACTGCCATCTGGGAGCTGGCACCTCTTAATACATCGCCTAAAGTGATTTTGGCATCACTGTTTTTCAGGTCTTCCCAGGAAGTAATCGGTTCGGAAACATTGTTGGTATTTACCAGAGCACCCATGGTTCCAAGATAGGAAATCGTCCATTTACCATCCGGGTCCTTTGCCCAGTCCGGAATGGAATCCCAGGTAGAAGCTTTATAAGGCTGTACCACATCCATTTCAATAGCAGTCGGTCCAAAAGCCTGACCTACGTCACCGATATCTTTGGTAGGAGAATCCTTTTCACTTTCAAATAAGGATAATTCTTCGGAAGAACTCATGTCGGTATCGTCATGTACCAGACCGTAAGTATTGGAAATGCTTTCCCAACTGTCTTTCCAGTCTGCCCAGTCATCCGGCATTCCGACAGAAGAAATGGTTCCTTCTTCTTTGGCTTTCTCTTTAATCGTATCCAAGGATACGGAAGTAAGGTCTACGGATTCAGCCGATGCGCTTTTTCCACAGCCACTGAGTAAACCGGTTGAGAGAATACTGATAATTAATATAGTACTTACAAATTTCTTTTTCATAAATAACCTCCATAAAAGTTTTATCTTTTGCATAAGCACAAGTGATATTCTAAAAATGACAGGTAAAATCCATAAGGCAGTTTGGGTAAAAAATAAACCAAGATTGTAAGGACTGTGAAAAATGGGACATCTTGGGCACCGGGTAAAAAAGTAAAATCGGTTGCAAAATAGAATAAGGTATGGTATATTACTCTTTGTAACTGCGTTAATGCGCTAAAGAACAATGAATGTAAGGGAGAAATTATCATGAAAACATTGAAGAAAGCATTAGTAACTGGTTTAGTTGCCGTAATGATGGTAGTAAACCTGGCTGGCTGTGGAAAATTTGATGCAGCAGCTTATGTAGAGTCCTGTCTGGATCTTTTAACAAAAGGAGAGACAGAGCAGTACATGAAAATGACCGGCCGTAGCAAAGAGCAGGCAGAATCTGATTATGAATCTAACATCGACGCTATGATGACAGAGATGGATCAGTTCAACTTATCCGATGAGTTAAGCAACAGCTATCGTCAGCTTTTTAAAGATGTATATGCAAAAGCAAAATACACTGTAAAAGATGCTGAGAAGATGGATGACAAAGACGGATATTATGTAACTGTTGAAATTGAGCAGATGACAGGCCTTTTTAACGGAATCCAGGAAGAACTTATGACAGAGTTCACAGAGTGGGCAAATTCCTTTGATGCAGATACTTATCCAACAGAGGATGAAATGTATGAGCAGATGTATCAGATGATGTATGATCTTATGAGTGCAAGAGTAGACAGCATCACATATAATGATCCACAGGAAGTTGTTGTAGAAGTGATTGGAGAAGATAACGTATACAGCATTTCTGATGGAAGCATGACAGAGCTTGATGAAGCATTATTAGATGTAGCAACAGAGTAATTAAAATCAGAAATCATTATTAATTAAGAAGAAGGCAGGTAATTGCAAAAGCAGTTACCTGCTTTCTTCTTATTAATAATTTTATAAATGTTTTACTTGTTTTCTTTAAGGGCATTTGTTACAATCAACACAAAGCATATATTCTAATTTTCGAATGGCAAAAGCCAATCTAAATTTCTGGTATCAATTCAATGAATTCTATGCTTTTAAATTCTAATTACAATTAATGAACGCATAGTGCATTGAATAGGCGGAATTTCAGAATCGAAAATGAGATATGCAGTCCTGCTTTTCCTTGCATTATGGGAAAAGGAGGAAACATGAAAACTTTAGAAGAACTGAATCTGGTGGATGACTTTCTGGTAAACAGCCTGACCAGCCACAAAATTTATGGGGAACAGTCGGCGAGATACATTTTGGAATGTATTCTGCATCGGCAGATAGGAAAGCTTACGGTAGTGCCACAACGTTTCTTCTGCGGAGAGAATACAGAGACTCACGGCATTCGGCTGGATGTATATCTGGATGAAGAAAACGGAGAAATCTTTGATATAGAACCAGACCAGAATGACGGGAAAGAAGAAATCGTATCACTGCCACGAAGAGTCCGGTTTTACCATGCGAAGATTGACGCAGGCAATCTGACGGCAGGGGATACCTATGGGAGACTTCGGAATGTCATAGTAATTTTTATTACAACCTATGACCCCTTTGGACTGAATCGTATGGTGTATACAATCAAGAACAGCTGTATTGAGGTGCCGGAATTAGAGTATGAGGATGGTGCGCAGACGATATTTTTGTATACACGAGGAAGGGAAGGAAACCCGCCGGAGGAATTAAAACAGCTACTGCATTACATGGAGCATTCATCCATAGAGAATGCTCCATCTGAAAACTTGAAAAAGTTACATCGGATGGTAACGGCAGTTAAGCGGGATGGAGAGGTAGGTCTTGCATATATGAAGAGTTTTGAGAGAGAAGAGCGGATTCGGAAACAGGGCGAAGCAGAAGGAAAAGCAGAGGAAATCATACGTCTTGGTCGCCGATTTGAAAAATCCAAAGATGAGATAGTGGAATTATTAAAGGAAGAATTAGGCGTAAAAGAAGAAAAGGCACTGGAAATTTTAGAAATGTATGATAAATAAAGAAGAACTACATTAAAATATTGAAAGCAGGCATATCATAGTTTTGATATACCTGCTTTTTTACATACAATTTACAAAACCATAGCTTTGTATTTTACGTTCCCCCGTTATGATAACAATTGTCACGAAGACGAGAAAGAAAAAATAAATCATTTTGGAGGAAAGAAAATGAAAAAGAAATTATTATCCGTAATGCTGGTAGGAGCATTAGCAATCAGCGCATTAACAGGATGTGGAAGCAAAGAAACCACATCAGATGACAGTCAGAAAACAGGCACAACAACAGAGGCAGACAGCAGCAGTGATGCAGCAGATACATCAGATTTTGATAACAGTGAAATGATTAACGTACAGTCCAGAGAAGATGGTTCCGGAACAAGAGGAGCATTCATCGAGCTGTTTGGCATCGAAGAGAAAGATGCAGATGGAAATAAAATTGATAACACAACTGAGGAAGCAAATATCACAAACAGTACAGAAGTAATGCTTACATCCGTAGCTGGTGATGAATATGCAATCGGTTATGTATCACTTGGTTCTTTAAATGATACCGTAAAGGCATTAAAGATTGACGGAGCAGAAGCAACAGCAGAAAACATCAAAGCCGGTACATACAAAATCGCAAGACCATTTAACATTGCAACGAAAGGTGATGCAACAGGACTTGCAGCAGATTTCATCAACTACATCATGAGTGATGAAGGACAGAAAGTAATCGAAGACAATGGTTATATTTCACAGGGAAGCAACGGAGCATTTACATCGGATGGTTCTACCGGAAAAATCGTAGTAGCCGGTTCTTCTTCCGTAAAACCAGTAATGGAGAAATTAATTGAAGCATACAAAGCAATCAACAAAGATGCAGAAATCGAACTTCAGGAATCTGATTCTACAACAGGTATGATAGCAGCAATGGAAGGAACCTGTGATATCGGAATGGCTTCCAGAGAATTAAAAGACAGCGAAACAGAAGGCGGACTTACCGCACAGGTAATCGCAATGGATGGTATCGCAGTAGTAGTAAACAACAGCAACCCAATGGATGAGATGAGTTCAGATAATGTAAAGGATATCTTCACAGGTGCAGTAACAACCTGGGATGAAGTTGCAAAATAAATCTGCAAGTAGGATAAGGTAAGAACAGTATGAATAATTTCAAAGAAAAAGCAATGAAAATAGTATTCTTACTCACAGCCAGTTTCTCCATACTGGCTGTTGCCTTAATCTGTGTTTTCCTTTTTGCAAATGGAATACCGGCAATCAAAGAAATCGGATTGCCGGATTTTCTGCTAGGTACAAAATGGAAACCGGGAAATAACCTCTACGGGATCTTCCCGATGATTTTAGGCAGTATCTATGTAACCGCCGGAGCAATTGTGGTGGGAGTACCAATTGGGATCTTAATGGCAATCTTTATGGCAAGATTTTGCCCGAAGAAGCTTCATAGCTTCTTAAAGCCGATGGTAGACCTGTTAGCAGGAATCCCGTCCATCGTATATGGATTCTTTGGTCTGGTAGTCATAGTACCATTTGTAAGAGAACATTTTAAAGGAAACGGAAACAGTATATTTACCGCATCGATCCTTCTTGGAATCATGATACTTCCAACCATAATCAGTGTATCGGAAGCTGCCATCCGTGCAGTACCGGAGCATTATTATGAAGGAGCACTGGCACTTGGCGCAACCCATGAGCGGAGTGTTTTTAAGACTGTGGTTCCGGCAGCAAAATCGGGAATTATGGCAGCAGTCATCTTAGGAATCGGCCGTGCCATTGGTGAGACCATGGCGGTTATGGTGGTAGTAGGTAACCAGGCGCGTATTCCAAACAGTATATTTAAGGGTGTACGTACCCTGACAACAAATATCGTAATTGAAATGGGTTATGCAACGGACCTGCACCGTGAGGCATTGATTGCAACCGGCGTTGTACTGTTTGTATTTATTCTTATTATCAATCTGGTATTTTCAATTGTAAAAGGAAAGGCGGATAAAGAATAATGACAAAATTCAAAGATAAAATGAATTCTTATAAAAAGCATCCGGGTTCCTTCCTTTTATTTCTGCTGGTAGTAGCAGCGGCAATTATAACAGTAGCAGTATTACTTTATCTGGTGGCGTACATATTGATTCACGGTGTGCCATATTTAAAACCAGGTCTTTTCGCACTGGAATATAATTCGGATAACGTATCCATGCTTCCAGCAATGATAAATACACTGGAAATGACGCTGTTTTCCCTGCTTTTTGCAGTACCGCTTGGAATCGGAGCCGCAGTTTATCTGGTGGAATATGCACCGAAGGGAAGTAAACTGGTTAAAGTAGTCAGAATTACGGCAGAGACCTTAACGGGTATCCCTTCTATTATTTACGGTCTGTTTGGTATGTTATTTTTCGTAACTTATCTGCACTGGGGTTATTCCATGTTAGCCGGTGCGGCAACTCTTGCCATTATGGTATTGCCGGTTATCATGCGAACTACGGAAGAAGCATTGCTCTGTGTGCCGGATACCTACCGGGAAGGAAGTTTTGGATTGGGAGCAGGAAGACTTCGTACGGTATTCCGTATCGTTCTTCCATCTGCAATGCCGGGAATCTTATCCGGAATCATCCTGGCAGTAGGGCGAATTGTAGGAGAGACCGCAGCACTGATTTATACTGCAGGAACGGTAGCAGACCTTGCACCGAACCTGATGGCATCCGGACGAACTTTGGCCGTTCATATGTATTCACTTTCCAGAGAGGGCTTACATACCAATGAAGCTTATGCAACCGGCGTAGTCCTTCTGGTCATTGTATTACTAATAAATGGTGTATCAACTTTGATAGCCGGGAAATTCACGAAAGGAGATGGAGAAGTAAAATGAGTGAGCAGGCAAAATTTTCTGTCAAAGGACTTGACTTATATTACGGAGATTTCCACGCATTAAAAGATGTGAATCTTGATATCAATGCAAAAGAGATAACTGCATTTATCGGACCATCCGGTTGTGGAAAGTCTACATTTTTAAAAACATTAAACAGAATGAATGATTTGGTAGAGGGCTGTAAGATTACCGGAGACGTAAGATTAGACAGTGAAAATATATACAGCGGCATGGATGTCAGCCAGCTTAGAAAGCGTGTGGGAATGGTATTCCAGAAGCCAAATCCATTTCCGATGAGTATCTATGACAACATTGCATATGGTCCGAGAACCCACGGTATCCACAACAAAGCCAAATTAAATGAAATCGTGGAGACATCCCTGCGTCAGGCAGCTATCTGGGATGAAGTAAAAGATCGTCTGAATAAGAGTGCATTGGGCATGTCCGGTGGACAGCAGCAGAGACTTTGTATTGCAAGAGCGCTGGCAGTACAGCCGGAAGTAATCCTGATGGATGAGCCGACTTCTGCACTGGATCCGATTTCCACTTCCAAAATAGAGGATCTGGTAATCGAATTAAAAAAGGATTATACCATTATTATGGTAACCCACAATATGCAGCAGGCAACCCGTGTATCGGATAAAACAGTATTTTTCTTATTGGGAGAGATAATCGAGAGTGGAGATACCGAAAAATTATTCTCCGTTCCAACAGACAAACGGACAGAAGATTATATTACAGGGAGGTTCGGTTAAATGCGTAATCGTTTTGACAGACAGCTAGAACAGTTGAACAATGAATTAATCCAGATGGGAAGCATGATAGAGCATGCCATTGAAATGGCAGTTTCTGCCCTGGTAAACCAGGATACGGAAAAAGCCAAAAAAGCAATGGCATATGATGTGGAAATCGACCATCAGGAGCGTGATATTGAATCCTTATGCATGAAGCTTTTATTGCAGCAGCAGCCGGTAGCAAGAGATTTGCGTCTGATTTCTGCAGCATTAAAGATGATTACCGATATGGAGCGAATCGGTGACCATGCCGGTGATATTTCCGAGATGACACTGCTGATGTCTGATGAACCGTATATCATCAGCCCGGAAGAGATTCAGGGTATGGCAAAGGAAACCACAGACATGGTTATCAAGAGCATTGATGCCTTTGTAAAACGCGATATGGAGCTGGCAAAAAAAGTAATCGCACAGGATGATGTTGTGGATGACCTTTTTATGAAAGTAAAACAGGATTTAATCCAGATGATTAATAAGAGTGCAGAAAATGGCGAGCAGGCAGCAGATATCCTTATGGAAGCCAAATATTTTGAACGTATCGGCGACCATGCTACCAATATTGCCGAGTGGGTCATCTATTCCATTACGGGAAGCCATATTGACTAAAAATTCTTAGACAAAAGAGAAAAAATAAGTACATTTTTTACACTGCTTATACATAATTCTTACAAACTGATAAAATATCCTTGCAAAAAGTCTCTAAAGTGTATATGGTGTATATGTAAGACGAAAAATATGTAAAAAATTGAAAAGTCTATGCATATACGATGCATAAGGAGGACAAAATGGATATTTTTGGAATACTGACACTGATTGGAGGATTGGCCCTGTTCCTGTATGGAATGGATGTTATGGGAGCTGGGCTGGAGAAAGTATCAGGAGGCAAGTTAGAGAGGATACTGGAGAAATTAACTTCCAATCCGCTCAAAGGAGTGCTGTTAGGAGCCGGAGTAACTGCTGTTATTCAGTCATCTTCAGCAACTACCGTAATGGTAGTTGGTTTTGTAAACTCCGGAATTATGAAGCTTTCCCAGGCAATTGGTATTATCATGGGTGCCAATATCGGTACAACGGTAACATCCTGGCTCTTAAGTCTGACCGGAATAGATAGTGGAAATGTATGGATTAATCTCTTAAAACCATCTTCTTTTACACCGGTTCTTGCGATGATAGGTATTGTTTTAATGATGACCGGAAAGAAAAGCAAGAAAGCTGATGTAGGGGAGATTTTATTAGGCTTTGCAGTATTGATGACCGGAATGGAAAGTATGAGCGGAGCAGTAAAACCGTTGGCTGATGTTCCTGAATTTACCAATATACTGACTATGTTCCATAATCCAATTTTAGGAATTCTGGTAGGAGCACTTCTGACAGCGGTGATTCAGAGCTCGTCCGCATCTGTAGGTATACTGCAGGCACTGTCTGTAACAGGAGCATTTACTTATGGCTCAGTTATTCCGATTATTTTGGGACAGAATATCGGAACCTGTGTTACAGCTATGATTTCTTCTGTTGGAGCAAACCGGAATGCAAAGCGTACTGCTTTTGTGCATCTGTATTTTAACATTATTGGTACCGTATTGTTCCTGACATTATATAGTATTTTGAATGCAGTTATTCATTTCCCGTTTGCAAATGATACAGTTGGTGTGGCAGGAATTGCACTGATTCACAGTATCTTTAATATATTTGCAACGGTAGTTTTATTCCCGTTTACAAAAGGACTGGAGAAGTTGGCATATCTGACACTTCCGATTACCGAAGAGGAAAAGAGCAAGAAAGAGGTACAGGAGTTCCCGTTATTAGACGACCGTTTCCTTGCAACACCATCCTTTGCCATTGAGCAGTGCCACAGCATGTCCATTGAGATGGCAAACCTTTCCAAGGATTCCTTCTTAGAAGCAATCGGACTTTTGGAGAATTATACACAGGAAGTAGCGGACGACATTATTGCAAAGGAAAATCTTGTAGATAAATACGAGGACAAGCTGAGGGCTTATCTGACGAAATTAAGCAGTCAGAATCTGACTTATGCAGACAGCCAGAATGTATCTACGCTGTTACATTGTATTACAGATTTTGAGCGTATTTCGGACCATGCAGCGAATATCGTAGATTCCATTATCGAGATGACAAAGAAGGAGCTGGTTTTCTCTAAGAAAGCAGAGGAAGAAATGCATGTATTTGGAAAAGCAGTAGAAGACATTCTCTGCCGTACCATGACTGCATACACTGCCGATGATGAAGAACTGGCTAAGACCGTAGAACCGTTAGAGCAGGTTATTGATGAATTAAATAAAGCAATTAAGAAACGACATATCAAACGTCTCCGGAAAGGAAAATGTTCTATCGAGTTAGGACTGGTGCTGGCAGATATCGTTACCAACTATGAGCGTGTATCCGACCATTGTTCCAATATTGCAGTCTGCCTGATCCAGGAACAGGATAAAGAGGTAGAAGAGCATGACCTGACGGCACATATGGATGAAGAAGACAACAGAAAATTTGCAGAGCAGATAAAAGAATATACAGAAAAATACGCTTTGCCGGAAAAATAAAAAAGCCGGGAGGAAAATGCAATGGCACTTATTTATATCGTAGAAGATGATATAAACATACGGGAAATCGAACGTTATGCACTAAAAAACAGTGGTTTTGAAGTAGAGGAATTTGATAACGGAAAAGATTTCTTCCAGAGAGTGTCAGAGCAGGCACCATCCCTGATGCTGTTAGATATTATGTTGCCGGGAGAGGATGGACTGGAAATTTTAGGCCGTGTCCGGAAAAATCCGGCAACAGAAAAGACTCCTGTGATTATGGTAACGGCAAAGACCACAGAGATTGATAAAGTCCGTGGACTGGATATGGGTGCAGATGATTATATCAGTAAGCCTTTTGGTGTTATGGAGCTGATTTCCAGAGTGAAAGCATTACTCCGCCGCACCGAAAAGGAAGATGATGGTGATACATTAGCCTGTGGAAGCATAGAGATTGATAATAAGCGTCACAGCGTAACCGTTCAGGGAGAAACCTGTGAGCTTACTTTTAAAGAATTTGAACTATTAAAATACCTTATGATAAACCAGGGCATTGTATTATCCCGTGACAAGCTGATGAATCAGGTCTGGGGATTTGAATACGAAGGAGAAAGCCGTACTGTAGATATGCACATAAAGACGCTCCGGCATAAGCTTGGCGATGGCGGGCAACAGATTAAAACCGTCCGTAATGTGGGCTATGTGATGGAGCCGTAGGAGCATTCATGAAGAAAAAAATAAATATACGATTTATTATGATAGCAGCGCTTGCCATTGTGGTCACAGCGCTGTCTGCTATGTTAGTGTATTATAATATTTTAAAAGAGCAGGTATTTGGAGATTTGAAAGCCTACGCCCATGTGATAGAGCTTTTGAATATAGATGACCTTGCAGCAGGAATAGAAAAAGACCCGTATAATCCCATCGATGATGACCTTCGAATCACATTGATTGGAGCAGAAGGGGAAGTATTATATGAAAGTCTGTTAAATAAGGATGAGATGGACAATCATAATGAACGCCCGGAAATTATTGAAGCAAGGGAAAAAGGCGAAGGCGAAGCCATCCGTTATTCGGCCACTTCCGGAACCCATACCTTTTACTATGCGGAGCGTTTACAGAATGGAAATGTGCTTCGAATCGGAAGGGATTCCGTCAGTGTAAACCGTATTATGGTAAATACTTTAGTGATTGTACTGGTAATTGCACTTTGTATCCTCTTTGTCTGTATGGGAATTTCCCATTATCTGACGAAGAAGCTGGTAGAGCCTATCGAGAAGCTGGCAACGAATATTATGCTGGTGGATGAAAATAATGTATATGAAGAAATCCGGCCTTTTGTGAATACCATTAAGGAGCAGCACGTCAATATTATCAATAATGCGCAGCTTCGCCAGGAATTTACCGCGAACGTATCCCATGAATTAAAGACACCGCTGACGGCAATTTCCGGTTATGCGGAGTTAATCGGAAACGGAATGACCGGTAAAGAGGATACCATCCGTTTCTCTAATGAGATACATTCCAATGCCAACCGGCTGTTAAGCCTGATTAATGATATTATAAAGCTTTCAGAACTGGATGAAGCAGACCACCAGATGGAAATGGAAAGAATCGACCTTTATAAACTGGCAGAGAACTGTGTGCAGATGATGCAGGTGACAGCAGAGAAGCAGGGAATCAGGCTGACGTTGCAGGGAGAAAGCGCCATGACCATGGCAAATAAGGGGCTGATGGATGAAGTCTTTTATAATCTTTGCAGCAATGCCATCCGCTATAATAAGCCAGGTGGAAGTGTCACAGTAACGGTAGGAACAAAGGATGAGCGTCCGTTCTTAAGTGTAGCGGATACCGGAATCGGAATTCCAAAGGAATGCCAGGAACGTGTATTTGAGCGGTTTTACCGGGTAGATAAGAGCCGTTCGAAATCCACCGGTGGAACAGGACTTGGACTTGCCATTGTAAAGCACATTGTGGCACAGCATAATGCTGCCCTTCACTTAGACAGTGAGCTGGGTGAGGGAACCACCATCGAGATTGTATTTTAGGAAGAACAAGAATGGAAAGAATTGACATAAATTATCATTTAGCGTATATTTGAATAACAATCCGTGAGGGAGTAGTTCGCGTGAATACGTGATTTGTCAACAACCTCGGTCTGATGAAGGCCTGGCAAATCTTAATGAATGAGACTCATGTATGCAGCACAGGATAACTGCATACATGCAGTCTCATTTTAAATATACTATCGGAGGAAATTGTGTTTATGGTAATGTTCTTTACACTCTTACTGATGGGAGTAGGTCTTTCGATGGATGCTTTTGCAGTGTCTATTTGTAAGGGACTTTCCATGCGGAAGGTAAACAAAAAGCAATGTCTTGTAATTGGCTTATTCTTCGGAGGATTCCAGGCACTGATGCCATTTATTGGCTGGGTACTGGGAAGCCAGTTTGAACAGTATATTACAAGCATTGACCACTGGATTGCATTTATCCTGTTAGGATTTATCGGTGGAAAAATGGTAGTGGAAGCAATCCGGGAAAAGGATGAAGCAGTAGAAGTCGGGAAAATGGACCCACCACTGGATTTCAAAGAGATGTTTATTCTGGCAATCGCAACCAGCATCGATGCTCTTGCCGTTGGAATCACATTTGCATTTCTGCAGGTGCCAATCGTTGAGGCAATTTCTGTCATCGGGATTACGACCTTTGTGATTTCTGTCATTGGTGTGTATGTAGGAAACTTCTTTGGAAACAGATATAAGAAGAAGGCGGAATTGGCTGGCGGTATAATTCTTATCTTAATCGGACTTAAGATTTTGCTGGAGCATCTTGGAATTTTGGCATTTTAAAAGAAGGAGGAATATAATATGACAACAATCTGGACATATGTATTACTGGTAGTTGGTTTTGTACTGTTAATTAAAGGAGCAGATTTCTTTGTAGAAGGAAGCTCGGGAATTGCAAAGAAATAAAAGGTGCCATCGTTGATTATCGGACTTACGATAGTGGCAATGGGAACATCCCTGCCGGAATGTGCCGTCAGTGTGGCAGCAGCTATTTCCGGAAACAATGCCCTGGCAGTCAGTAATGTAGTTGGCTCAAATATCTTTAACCTGATGGTGGTTTGTGGTTTCTGTGCCGTAATTACACCACTTGCAGTAGGAAAAAAGACCTTAAAGCAGGAATTTCCGTTTTCTGTGCTTATGGCAGCCCTGCTTTTAGTGTTGGGTTACATTGGAATGAGCGTTGGCAGAATAGATGGTGTGATTTTATTGCTTTTCTTTGCTCTCTTCATGTTCTGGATGGTGCATTCTGCATTAAAGGCAAGAACAGCAGGAATTACAACAGATGCTTCTGAAGAAGCAGATGAGATTGAACGCGCAAAGCCAATTCCGGTATGGCTCTGTCTTGTATACATTGTAGGTGGAGCAGCAGCCATTGCATTTGGCGGCGACATGGTAGTAGACAGTGCGTCTGCCATTGCAGCAGCATTTGGTTTGAGCCAGAATTTAATCGGGCTTACGATAGTAGCAATGGGAACGTCATTACCGGAGCTGGTAACCTCTATTGTGGCAGCCCGTAAAAATGAAGTAGATATGGCTCTGGGAAATGTCATTGGTTCTAATATTTTCAATATCCTTTTTGTTCTTGGTATTGCCGCAGCCATAAGTCCGGTCGCATTTATCATGGAAAATGTGATTGATATTGTAATCTTAATTGCCATGAGCATAATGGTACTGCTGTTTGCCTGGAGCAGGCAGAAAATAAACCGCATAGAAGGAGCAATTATGCTGCTTTCCTATGCGGGATATATGGTCTATATCTGTATGAGATAATATATTTGATAAGAAATAAGAAGCCCGTTTTTGTGGGCTTCTTATTGTGTTATGCGCGCAGCAAAAATATCCGTAAGAAGCTGCCGGTGGCAGATTCTGCAGGATGCTGACTAATTTTCCGATTCTTCTAACTGGGAAAGTACATTATTAAGCTGGAAGGTGGAACTGTCTATCAGGTCCGGAATGGAACCTAAGTATTCCAGATGAAAGCCGGCATAGCGGAAGAAATAGGTTGTTCTTAATCCATCATCCGGGATGGCAAGCTCGATATATTCATCTGTTGTATCAAGGTCAATGAGATAATATTCATTTGTTATATCGGAGGCAGCACTGCGGGACAGTGTAAAGTCGCCATTATAAAGCATTTCAGAATAATCGGTTCCATCTACCGTCAGGGTAGAAGAAAGCATTCCCGTTTCTTCGTTGTAAGTGGTGTCGTAGTAGACGGCATCCATTTCTCCGTTTCCATCCATATCTGCAGAAACAGCAGACCCCATTAAAGCGTTCAGCTGAAAATTACCGGTGTAATGATATTCAGCCTTCAGGGCATTCAGCTGCTGATAAGGAACGGAAAATAAAAGTGTACCGGAATAAGACGGTGTAATAGCACCATGATTGGCGATAAAGGTAATACCGCCTCTGGTAAAATACCAGTTGCCATCCCTTAGTACATGTTCCAAAAGGTTCGAAGAAACATCGGAGCCGTCATGTTTGGCAAGCTGGCTGACTTTGCCGTAGTTCGGTAACAAAAGCTGCTGGTTAATAAAAGAAAGTGCACTGTTTATCAGGGCATTGGAATCTGTAGCAATATCAGAAAGAGAAAGTGTTTTGCCATTTTCCAGATCATAATTAAACCCACCATAAGCAGCACTGTGGGTCTCCTCACTGGTAAATTCTTTTCTGGTACTCTCAAAAGAGATAATCCGGCTGTCCTGTCTGGTACAGGAAAAATCCTCATCTAAGTGATAGGCGGAAAAGGAATCCGGTGACTCAGTAAAAGAAATTCTTGCGGAGAGCAGACTTTCTAATCGGGCATCCTGGAAAGCATCCAGTTCTTCGTTTAAAGATTGTGTAATGGTTTTGGAAATCTTCGGATGACCGTCTATGGTCACCGTTGGTTTCTGATAGGAGGTATATAATAAAACAGTAGATAAATCATTGGCATGATAAGTCTCTGTTTTGGAATTAAATGTTATTGTTACCGGGTCATTCCGGGACTGTTCTGTTGACTCTTCTGTAGCGTCCGGCTGTTCACTGCCGGAATCCGTCTGTACAGAAGACTGTTTCTTCCCACCACATCCGCAAAAGACCAGGGTGGCAATACAAATCAGGGCAATAAATCTTTGCTTCATAGATATCTCCTTGTGGTTCGCATTCGTACCTAGAGTATAGCACATTTTATCTGGAAAAATCTTTAAAAAAGAATGAAGTTTTCCGGGGAAAGCGTTAGGGGGTGAAAGAAGCGTAATGTCCGTGCTGTTCAGTGAGTCCGAATGCAACATAAGGGCGGCAAGGGGCACTAAGAATTTCGAAGGGATATGAGATTGGCTGGCAACCGGCGCAAATTCACATCCATGTTCATCTGCGCCTCACCGGCACGTCCCTGTGCCGGCGTTGCCTGGCACTATCCGAAATTCCAAGTGCCCCTAGCTGCTCTTATCATGCATCCGCACTTTGCTGAACAACACGGACATTCGGTATTCTTAGTGCCCCTAGCAGCCCTTATATCGCGTCCGGACTCGATAAACGGTGGGAATATCCATTTCGTATAAACTTTATTCTTTTTTAAGATTCGCCCAATTGAAAAGCAATATCAAGAGGTATATAATCAGGTAAAGTGCGGACGCGCAGGGGAATATAGTAAGAACAGGAGGATACACAATGGATTTTTTTGACCGCATGGGAGAGAAACTAGTAACTGTAGGAAAGGATGTCACACAGAAGGCAAAGGATTTATCCGGAACTGCAAAGTTAAACTTTGACATCAAGGCAAAAGAGGATTTTATTGAAAAGCAGTATGCACAGATTGGAAAGCTTTATTATGAAGACCACAAGGAAGAAGCAGATGGTGCATATGGACAGCAGATGCAGGCAATTGCAGAGGCATTTGCAGCAATTGACCATATGAAAGAGGAAGTATTAAAGATTAAAGGAGCGCGTCAGTGCCCGCAGTGTGGCGCAACTGTGCCGGAGGACACAGAGTTCTGTGGAAAATGTGGAGCAAAACTGAATATCTTTGAAGATTAGTGGACAACCTACCCATTTGTTTTGAGAAAATCATACCAATGGAACGATGAATAAGGTACGCTCCGCTGTAAACCGGATTGTGGAGAATTCTGCCGAACAGGCAGAAAATTCAAAGAGTACTTCTGAGCATATGCGTCTGTTGGGAGAAAATATTACAGAGACTTCCGCAGAGGTAGAAGCCTTAAACAGCAATGCGGAATTCATGCATCAATCCAGTGAAAAAGCAGAAGAAACGGATTTACTTAGTCTGAATGCATCCATTGAGGCAGCCAGAGCCGGTGAAAGCGGCAGGAGATCATTGTGAGCCAGAGCGAGAGCATGCAGGATACCCAGAAGGTAGTGGAAGAGGTTGTAGATACCTTTAAGCAGGTATACATGAGCGCAGAGCAGCTTCGTGAGATTGCTGACCAGCTGGCAGGAAGCGTACAGTATTTCCATGTGGAATAAATATACAACCATAGCAATTCTAAAATTGTGAAAAAGTGCCTTTGAAATCGCAGACTGAAAAGTTTATCATAAAAAGCGAAAATATGCGGTGTCAGAGGTGAGAAAATGTATCCAATTGGAGCATATATTGTAAAATCAACAAATGGAGTATGCAAAATAAAGGACATTGTAAATCCGGATTTTGTAGCAGATTCCAACAAATTGTATTATAAAGCTAATCTATCTGAGAAAAAAGACGCGCCAGGAGCAGGGAAAGAAAACAACTACAGTAGATGGACGTTATTTTAATCTGGCAGAAAATCTTCTGTATTCTGAACTTGAATTAGTATTGCAGAAAAATAAAGATGAGATTTACCAGATGATAAAGGCAATTTGTGAAGCTTAAGGATATCGGATGGTCCGGTGGCAAAGGTTGACTTTTCAAATAAATTGTGTTAGTTTTACACCTAGATGATAAACGCAAGGAAGAAGAGAGTACATTTATCGGAATTGTACAGAGAGTTCCAATAAACCGCAGGGTTTAGCTGAGATGGAATCAAGGGTGATAGATGGAAGATGGCTTTGGAGTGGCGGGGCTGAATCTTAAGAGACAAAGCTTCGACAGGACCGCCTGTTATAGCGGGAAGTATTGCAGGATACTTCATGAGGCACATATTGTAAGGTATGTGTAAAATAGAAGTGGTAACACGGATAACACCCGTCTTCTTTCATTAGAAGGCGGGATTTTTTTTCGCGAGTAGCGATGAAAATGCCGTGCTTGCACGAGCATTTGAGGAGCACCGCGAAAACCTGTGAAACGAAGTTTCTCAGGTCGCGAGTAGCGAAAAGCAGCTCGCAGGAACACTTGAGAAATACCGTAAAACCTGTGAAACGAAGTTTCTCAGGTCGCGAGTAGCGAAGCGGCTCGCAGGAACGCTTGAGGAGCACCAAAAGTATAAAAAGGAGAATGAAGATGAGCAGCAAAGGAAAGTTTTACATGACCACCGCGATTGCCTACACATCAGGTAAACCGCACATTGGAAACACTTATGAGATTGTACTGGCAGACGCAATCGCAAGATACAAGAGACTGGAAGGCTATGATGTATATTTCCAGACAGGTACCGATGAACATGGACAGAAGATTGAATTAAAGGCGGAGGAAAAAGGAATTACACCGAAGCAGTTCGTAGACGAAGTTGCCGGAGAAGTAAAGAGAATCTGGGATTTGATGAATACTTCTTATGATAATTTCGTGCGTACTACCGATGAAGACCATGAGACACAGGTTAAGAAGATTTTTAAGAAACTTTATGATAAAGGTGATATTTATAAGGGTTCCTATGAGGGACTTTATTGTACTCCGTGTGAGTCTTTCTGGACGGAGTCCCAGTTAGTAGATGGAAAATGTCCGGACTGTGGCCGTGAAGTGCAGCCGGCAAAGGAAGAAGCATACTTCTTTAAAATGAGCAAATATGCAGACCGCTTAATCGAGCATATCAACACTCATCCGGAATTTATTCAGCCGGTATCCCGTAAAAATGAGATGATGAACAACTTCTTACTTCCGGGACTTCAGGATTTGTGCGTATCCAGAACCTCATTTTCCTGGGGAATTCCGGTAGACTTTGATCCAAAGCATGTAGTATACGTATGGCTGGATGCACTGACCAACTACATTACCAAGATTGGATATGATGCAGATGGCAATTCTTCCGATTTATTCAAGAAGAACTGGCCGGCAGATTTACATCTGATTGGAAAAGACATCATTCGTTTCCATACCATTTACTGGCCGATTTTCTTAATGGCATTAGACCTGCCACTGCCAAAGCAGGTATTTGGACATCCATGGCTCTTACAGGGTGGCGAGAAAATGAGCAAATCCAAGGGAAATGTAATCTATGCTGATGATATGGTAGACCTCTTTGGTGTAGATGCAACCCGTTATTTCGTATTGCATGAGATGCCATTTGAAAATGATGGAATCATTACCTGGGAGCTGGTTGTAGAGCGTTTCAATTCCGACCTTGCCAACATCCTTGGAAACCTGGTAAGCCGTACCATTTCTATGAGCAATAAATATTTTGACGGTGTCGTAAAGAGCACCGGAGTCACAGAAGAAGTAGATAATGACTTGAAGGCAGTCGTAACCGGCGCAAGAGATAAGATTGCAGATAAGATGTCCGGACTTCGTGTGGCAGATGCCATTACAGAAGTATTTAACGTATTCCGCCGCTGCAACAAATATATCGATGAAACAGCACCTTGGGTACTGGCAAAGGATGAAGCAAAGAAAGACCGCTTAAGCGAAGTGCTTTATAATCTGACCGAGTCCATCGCTATCGGCGCAAGCCTTTTAGCAAGCTTCCTACCGGAGACTGCCGAGAAAATCGCAGCGCAGCTTAATACAGGACTGCGTGGATTTGATGAGCTGAATCAGTTTGGACTTTATCCAAATGATAATAAAGTAACGGAGAAACCGGAGATTCTCTTCGCAAGATTAGACCCGAAGGAAGTAATGCCGAAGGTAGAAGCAATCCGTACTGCCCAGAAAGCAGAATTCGAAGCAGAGCAGAAAGCATTAGGCAAAGAAGTTGAGACAGAAGCAAAAGCAGATGCCACTGTCATCGACATTGAGCCAAAGGAAGAAATCACTTATGATGATTTTATGAAAATGCAGTTCCAGGTTGGTGAAATCATCGAGTGTAAGGCAGTAGAGAAATCCAAGAAATTACTGTGTTCACAGGTAAGAATCGGAAGCCAGATAAAACAGATTGTATCCGGTATCCGCAAACAGTACACACCGGAAGAAATGGTCGGTAAGAAAGTTATGGTATTAGTAAACTTAAAACCGGCAAAACTTGCAGGTGTATTATCTGAAGGAATGTTACTTTGCGCAGAGGATGAAAATGGAGAATTAGCACTTCTGACACCGGAAAAGGATATGCCGGCAGGAGCAGAAATCTGCTAATTATAAGATTTTCAGATTAGCTATATAAAGAACCCCCGGAAGAACCATTGCAAATTGGTTTTTCCGGGGGTTCTATTATGCGTTGCGGCTGCGTTTCTGGTATTTGCTGGAAACCAGATAAATACAGAATATTGCGACGAAGAAGCCAAACTGGATACCGATAAAGCGCCAGTATTTTGCGGTGGTAAGTATTTCATCTGATATGCCGCCCAGCATGGAATTGAGGCGGATATACCAGTAGGTTGGAAGAAAATGCGCCACAGCAAGAACACCTTTTCCCAAAAGGTATTGCGGAACGAAGATTCCGGAGAGGAAGCATAACCCCAGGGAGGCAACATTTGCAATCATACTGAGGGACTGCTGTTTGAGGGAAAAAGTACTTACAAGGAGCGTAAGTGCTATGGAAAACAGCAGAACCATGGCACTGTTTAAAAGAGAGTGGAGTCCGTTTATCGAGAACAGAGTGTCTGGTCCGTAGATAAAAAGTGCAGTCAGGATAAAGAGCAGCCATACAAAGAGACTGAATACGATACATCCTAAAGTAATCTGCGCATTTCTGGACTTTAAGGAAAGAGAGGAGCAGGAAATCCTTGCACCTAAATCTTTCTGGTTAAAGGTCATCAGAATCGGAGTCATACCAAGTAACAGCATATTAATGAGCACATAAGGAAGATACTGGAAGAAATAGGTAAGTCCAATCTGTGCACCATCCGTTTCCTTTTCTTCAAGGTTAAGAACCGTAGTATCGTTTCCTTTGGAAAGTGATTCACTGGATTTTATTATTGCTTCGGAAAGAGAGAAGCCACCAGCCATAAATAAGCGGACACTGGAAAGATACTCAGTTACCTGCTGGTCTACAAAATAGCCATTGGAGTTGTCCTTTCGCATGGAAACCGGAAGGAAATCTCTGGCATCAGAATCAGTAAGCTGTTCTTCAAAACCTTCCGGGATGGTTAAAATATAGTCAACATTTTGATAATAAAGGGCATCCTGTAAGGTCATAGTATCCGTATCCTTTAAAGTGACCGGATTGTGCATGGAGGAAAGATAATCACTTAAAGCGTGGCTTGCAGTGCTGTCATCCTCGTCAATAATATAAATGTCTGCTTTTGTGGCAGTAAAAGAAGTTTCATGGTCGGATGCTCCGATTTTACTCATGGCAATTACAATAACGGTAAAAATAATATAGTATAAAAGCACAGAAGGAAATTTCTTCTTTGCAATTTTCAGAAAAGTTTTAAATACTTGCATATCTTTTCCTCCTTGTCAGTAAGAATCCACCCAAACAGAAGAGAGCGGAAATGCCAACCAGTGTCAGAATACATTGGTAATACTGGTTTAGGTTATCCTGAATGCCCAGTGTATAGAAGGCACGGGAAATCAGGGCAGCCGGTGAAATCCGGTTGATAACCGGGCAGGTATTCTCGACAATGATCCACATATTTCCAACCATAAGCCCGCTTAAGAAGCAAAGCAGCAGACTGCCGGAGACAAGAATTCCCTGTTTCGTTCCCTCGGAAAAGGCTCCGATGGCACCTACGAAAAAGCCCATGGCAGTTCCGGTCAGACAGCCGACAAATACAGTAAGGATTGCCAGTGGGAGATGGTAGGTTAAATCAATCTTAAGCACCAGTACAATAAATGCAAAGGAAACCAGATTACAGATAAACTGGAATATCACATTGGAAAAAAGCTCTGCCACAATGACCTTCATTTTATGAACCGGAGAGACATTGCGTCTTGCACCAATGGCGGAGAGATTTCCCTGGTTATTGAGGGAAACATACAGTCCGGAAAGGCTGGTAAAGAGGCATGCCATAGCCATCAGATTGTAAAAGTACTGTGTATAAGTATCGGTATTATGTTTGTTTAAAGAAACTTCTTTGGTATAAGTAATCTGCTCAGAGAGACTTTGAAGCAGTGCTTCTAAGTTCTCCGGGTGATTTTTTGCAGTATCCGCAATGGCAGAAACCGAGGAATTGTACTGCTTTACAAATGCCTGCAAAATACTCTGATTCATGCGGACGGTATCAGAGCTGGAAGAGGAAACCGTAAGGGAAAGTGTGACTGTATCAGATGCAGAATCATTTGTATACAAAATGCCATCCACCGTCTGGTCCTTTAATAGGGAAACGGCTTTTTCTTCTGTGCAGTAGGTTGGAACAAAGAGGGCAACTCCATCTTTTAATTCCGTTTTTTCTAAAAAGGTCTTGATACTTTTTAATGCATCCGAATTATTTTCTTCTACAACAGCAATGGAAACCGGCTTTTGTATTTCGGAACTGCTGATATTGGAAAATGCTACCTTGAACATAATGCCAAGCAGAATCGGAAAAAGCAGTATCCAGAACATCTGCTCCCTATTTCTAAGGAGAATCCGGAAATGATATTTCATGATTTGAAGCATATCTTTCTCCTCCTAGTCTCTTAATTCTTTGCCGGTAATCTCTAAGAATACGTCATTTAAGGTCGGAAGCTCGGAATACACTTTTCCGAAGGTAATCTCATGCTGCTGCAGATAATCCAGCACATGAATGAGATTGTGGCTTCCACCGCTGCATAAAACGGTCAGCATGTGATTTTCGTAAGTCACTTCATAAACATGTTTTAAAGCACGGATTTCATCAATTGCTGCATCCGGCAGGTCTAAGATATCAATGGAAATGCTTTCACTCTTCTTAATCATCTGCTTTAATTCATCCTTCGTGCCGATGGCAAGATTTTTTCCTTTGTCCATAATGGCTATCCGGGAACAAATCTGCTCCACCTCTTCCATGTAATGGGAAGTGTAAATGATGGTGGCACCGTTCCGGTTCAGCTCCACGATTCCCTCAAGAATCTTATTCCGGCTCTGCGGGTCAACGGCAACGGTCGGCTCATCCATGATAATCAGTTTTGGTTTATGGGCAATGCCGCAGGCAATATTTAACCGCCTTAAAAGTCCGCCGGATAATTTCTTCGGAAAGAATTTACGGAAATCATCTAAGCCTACAAAAGCAATGGCTTCCTCTACATACTGTTTCCGGAGTGCTTTATCTTTTACATAAAGCCCACAGAAATAATCAATGTTTTCATATACCGTCAGTTCATCCACTACGGCAACGTTCTGCATAACAACGCCGATTTGCCGCTTCAGGTCATAACTATCCGGGTTCATCTTTTTCCCAAATACTTCAATGTTTCCTTTGTCATAGGAAAGCAGGGAAAGAAGGCAGTTGATGGTCGTAGTCTTGCCGGAACCGTTTGGACCGAGCAGACCGAAAATCTCACCTTCTTCAATTTCTAAGTTAAAGTGGTCTAATGCTACAAGCTCTTTGTAGCGTTTCACCAGGTTTTCTATTTTTACAACTGGGGTACTCATAGGTTTCCTCCTTTTTTAGGTTGACTGGTTGTGTAGGCGATTGCGAGAGGAGAAAAGAAATTTATAAAAACTGTTTTGCTGTGTTACATCAAAAGCACTGGAGTGTTCGTCGAAACTGGATACTGCATGATGCTTGAAAAGGGGCACTAAGAATTTCGAAACATGAGTAGTTTTTTCGGCAACCGGCGCAAATTCGCATCCATGTTCATATGCGCCTCGCCGGTACATCCCTGTACCGGCGTTGCCGGATATTGGGCGAAATTCCAAGTGCCCCTAACAAGCCTCATAAGGTATCCGTATTCCGATGAACGCTCCAGCGCTTTTGCCAGACATTGGCAAGCCAGCTTCTTTATGAAATTTTCTCTTCTCGCAATCGCCTATAACTTAAGTATAGGGAAAAGAGCTGCAGAAGGTAAGTGCATTCTGTCAGGAAATAAAATGACATTTGTCATATCTTAACGTTCCTGTTGTCTTTTCCTTGAAAGAATAGCCGTTGCAAGACCAAGGAAGATAAGACCTGAGATAAACATATATAGTATTTTCATATGAGGGGAAAGAGTGGCATTTCCAAAAGAAATGGTAAGTCCCATATAATCCGCATATCCGGTCTTTATTTCGGAGGGGCAATGAAACCATTGCAATTCCTGATTCATCCAGATTTCACGAATGGCGGAAGCCCCCTGAAAGGCTGGAAGAAAGCGGATGATATATTTAAGAGTCTGGGGCATATTGCCGTATGGAACATAAATTGCAGCAAAAAATCCAATCAGAGTACCCAAAAGCGTGGTCAGACCATTGAATGCACTATTGGTATGAATAAAAGAAGCGCATAAAAAGACAAAGGAAGCAGAGGAAAAAATAATTGCAAGAAGTGCAAAGAGAATTTCTAAAGTATCATGGGCAGTTATAAAGGAGCCATTAGCAATACCAAGATAGATGACTCCGATTATCAATGTGAGCAGGCACATGATAAAGGAGACAATAATTGCAGCAATGACATAACCTGCAACATAGTATCCGCGTTTTACGGGTGCAACAAAAAATGCAGATATCTTACCGGATTCCTCATCTCTTACCATGGTTCCCACCAGAGTCATGGAAATGCTTACGGCATTGACAACCAGGATGCCGGCAATGGTCCAGATAATGATGAGCGAAGATGCATGAACAGCTTCGTATTTCAGACCGGTTCCAAGAACCTGAATTGTGGAATCAATATTTCCCTGTCCGAGAAATGCAATCATAAGGGTTAACACAATAAGAGTAGAAAGAAGAGAAAAGAATACACTGATTCGGTCTCGGAAATAAAGTAAGATATTACGTTTTATAAATGAAATTAGTATCATAGGTTAATCCTCCAGTTTTTTTCCTGTTATTTGAATAAAAGCATCATCCATACTGCCTTGAATAATTTCAATGCCATCATAGGGAGTGGTTATCCGGGGCATGATATGCAAAGCATCTTTGGTAGTAGATAGGGGAATTGCAATTCCGTTAGGGAGACGATAAGAAGCCAGTGAAAGAGCAGCCAATTCCCGGTTCAATGGTGTAATTTTGTCAGTATAGATTTTTAAAGTATCGGAAGCATATTTATTTTTTAACTGGGATGGAGAGCCGGAAGCAATGATTTTTCCGGCATCCATAATGCAAAGTTGTTGTGCCATAGAGGCTTCTTCCATATAGTGTGTGGTGAGAAAAATTGTCATATGGCGCTTTAACCGGAGACTTTCCAGACAGTCCCACATAAGTTTTCTAGTCTGCGGGTCAAGCCCGGTAGAAGGCTCATCTAGAAATAATATTTCAGGAGTATTCATGAGTGCCCGGGCAATTTCGCAGCGTCGTTTCTGACCACCGGATAATTTACGAAAAGGTCGTGATAATAAATTTTGAATGTTAAGAATTTCGGCAATCTCATAGAGATTTTTTTGAACCGTCTTTAAATCTTTTTCATATAGAAAGCCTCTCATCAAAAGATTTTCTTTTACTGTCAGATAATCATCTAAAGTATTATTCTGAAAAACAACTCCAATTTTATTGCGGATGGCATCGGCTTCTTTTAAAGCATCGTAATCACATATTTTGACAGTTCCTGCAGTTGCTTTCAGTAAGGTACAAAGAATATGAATTGTAGTGGATTTTCCGGCACCATTTACACCGAGCAGTCCAAATAAATCTCCTTTTTTAACAGAAAAAGAAATATCATCTACTGCTTTTATATCGGAATAATATTTTTTCAAGTGTGAAATCTGTATTGCATCCATGTTATGCCTCCTGTAGATAGAGATAAATAATAGCGGTTTTATAAATGTAGTATAGTAGAGTGACCGGAGGACTGGTAAGTGCATTCTGTCAGGAAATAAAATGACATTTGTCATATCTTAGGAAAAATGATACAGTAAATGCAGTAGAACCCTAAGGAAGGGGAAGAAAAATGTTAAGAATACTGGATAAGTTACTTCTTTTTGCCATGTGCAGCTGCCTTATTTTCCAGTTAGAGGGAGACTACCGCAGAGTTGTAATCTTCATCATTGGTCTGATTGTGGCAGCGTTGACTCTTTATATTGAAAACCGGAAAGTCATTGGCGCATTGCTGATAGCAATGGCAGTATTGTGCCTAATCGAGCCGGGATTTACCTTTTTGCTGCCGCTGGTGTTTTTTGACAGCTTCTGGTTTGGCCTGTGGTGGGGTATGGGATTTGCAGTTTTATTCTTTTATGCACTGCCGGTGTACCAGCCATGGATGACAGCCATCTGGCTCTTTTGGTCATTGGCAGCGGTGCTGTTGGCTTATTGCACCAGACAGGCAACGGAGCTAAAGCGGAATCTGATTCGGCTCCGGGATACCAGCACGGAGTTAAGCCTTGTGATGCGGGAGAAGAACCGCAAGCTTTTAGAGGAACAGGATACAGAAATCTATATGGCAACGCTAAAAGAGCGGAACCGGATAGCAAGAGAAATCCATGATAACGTGGGACATATGCTGTCCCGGGCAATTCTTCAGATGGGAGCACTGAGCACCGTATATGAAGAAGAGCCGCTGCATGGTCAGCTTTTAAAGGTAAATGATACCTTAAATCTTGCCATGAATAATATCCGGGAAAGTGTGCATGATCTGCATGATGATTCCGTGGATTTAAAGCAGGCATTATTAGAGGCAACCCGGGAAATGAAGCAGCATTATCATCTGGATTTAGAATACGATATGTCACAGAATGTTCCACGAAAAGTCAAATATTGTTTTATCGCAGCCGTAAAAGAAGCAATGTCAAATATTGTAAAATACAGCAACGGTGACCGGGTTGAGATTGTTCTCAGGGAACATCCGGCACTGTATCAGATGACCATCGAGGACAATGGTACGGATGAGGAAAAGCAGAAAAAAGCAACGGAGCAGATGCGGGAAGAAAAGGATGACCTTAAGAGTGCGGCCGGAGGTATGGGACTTTCGAATATGCGGGAACGTGTAGAGTCGCTGGGCGGAAGCATTCATGTAAATTGCGAAAAAGGTTTTAAAATATTTATATCAATTCGAAAGAAAGAGGAGGCAGTATGAGAGTCCTGATAATAGATGATGACGAAGATGTGGTATTTTCCCTGCAGACCATTCTCTGCGCCAAGGGAGTGGAGGTAGTTGGAACAGGCACCGATGGAAGCGAAGCGGTAAAATTGTATGAAGAGCTTCAGCCGGACATTTTATTAATGGATATCCAGATGAAGCCTATGAATGGGCTGGATGCGGCAGAGCAGATTCTTGCAAAAGACAAGACGGCAAGGGTTCTGTTTCTGACCACATTTTCCGATGATGAATATATTGTGGAGGCGTTACGAATCGGTGCGAAAGGCTATTGCCTGAAGCAGGATTTTGCAGCAATTGTTCCATCGTTAAATGCAGTCATGAGCGGACAGAGCGTTTTTGGTGGGGAAATTGTGAATAAGCTTCCGGTTCTGATGCAGAATAAGGAAAGCTTTGACTATGCCAGCTATGATATCAGTGAAAAAGAGCAGGAAATCATTCACCAGGTGGCATGGGGACGCAGCAATAAAGAAATTGCAGAAGCATTATTTTTAAGTGAGGGAACCGTCCGCAACTATATCAGCAGCATATTAGAAAAGCTGTCCCTAAGAGACCGGACGCAGCTGGCGGTATTTTATTACCAGCATTTATAAAAAAGAAAGAGGAATTTTATGATTTTTGAGACACATGCACATTATGATGATGAGAAATTCAAAGAGGACAGAGAACAGCTTGTTTCTTCTCTTCCGGAGCAGAACATAAAGCGGGTAATTAACGTAGGTGCAGACTTTGCCGGCTGCGTGGATAGCGTAGCACTGGCAGAGAAATACGATTATATTTATGCAGCAATCGGAATTCATCCAAGCAATATCGAAGATGCAACGGAAGAAAATTTAGCATGGATAAAGGGAAAGGCTTCCTGGGAGAAAACCGTTGCCATCGGAGAAATCGGGCTTGATTATTATTGGGATAAGGAGCCAACAGTGCAGCAGGCACAGCGGGAAATATTCTGCCGCCAGCTTGCGCTGGCAAAAGAGATGAGTCTTCCGGTTATCATTCATTCCAGAGATGCCGCAGAGGATACCATGAATATTATGCAGCAGGCGCATAAGGATGGCATTCCGGGTGTCATACATTGTTATTCTTATTCAAAGGAAATGGCGAAAGAATATGTGAAAATGGGATATTACATTGGTGTCGGCGGTGTAGTTACCTTTAAAAATGCAAAGAAGTTAAAGGAGACCGTAGCAGAAATCGGACTGCCTCACATTGTATTGGAAACTGACTGTCCATATATGGCACCGGAACCGCATCGTGGCACCCGGAACGATTCAAGGAATCTTATTTATGTAGTAAAAACCATCGCCGAACTGACCGGAACAACACCGGAAGAAGTGGAAGCAGTTACCTGGGAAAATGCAAAAAAATTATTTCAAAAAGTGAGGTGACCTTCCTGTCAGAAGGGAATCAGATTTTATAAATATTTTACTTGTATTATAAATATGTATTTGTTACAATCAACACAAAGCATATGTTCTGATTTTCAAGTGGCAAAAGCCAATCTAAATTTCTTGTATCAATTCAATGAATTCTATGCTTTTAAATTCTTATTACAATTTACGAACGCATAGTGCATTGGATAAGCGGAATTTCAGAATCGGAACAGGATATGTAATCCTGCTTTTCCTTGTACTATGGGAAAAGGAGGAAACATGAAAACGTTAGAAGAATTGAATCTGGTGGATGACTTTCTGGTAAATAGCCTGACCAGTCACAAAATTTATGGGGAACAGTCGGCGAGGTATATTTTGGAGTGTATTCTGCACCGGCAGATAGGAAAGCTTACGGTAGTGCCACAGCGTTTCTTCTGCGGAGAAAATTTGGAAACCCACGGCATTCGGCTGGATGTATATCTGGATGAGGAGAACGGAGAAATCTTTGATATAGAACCGGACCAGAATGATGGGAAAGAAGAAATTGTATCATTGCCACGGAGAGTCCGGTTTTACCATGCGAAGATTGATGCAGGCAATCTGACTGCAGGGGATACCTATGGGAGCCTTCGGAATGTCATCGTAATTTTTATTACAACCTATGACCCCTTTGGACTGAATCGTATGGTGTATACAATCAAGAACAGCTGTATTGAGGTGCCGGAATTAGAGTATGAGGATGGTGCGCAGACGATATTTTTGTATACACGAGGAAGGGAAGGAAACCCGCCGGAGGAATTAAAACAGCTACTGCATTACATGGAGCATTCATCCATAGAGAATGCTTCCACCGAGAATCTGAAAAAGTTACACCGGATGGTAACAGCAGTCAAGCGGGATGGAGAGGTAGGTCTTGCATATATGAAGAGTTTTGAGAGAGAAGAGAGGATTCGAAGACAGGGCGAAGAAGAAGGAAGAAAAGCCGGACTGGAAGAAGGTAAGAAAGAAGGTCTGGAAGAAGGCATTATAAAACTCAGCCGTAAACTTGGAAAAGAAGATACGGAAATTCTGTCATTATTGCAGGAAGAACTGCAGATAGATGAAGAGCAGGCGAAACGGATACTGGAAAAATATCAGTAGTATGGAACAAAAAAAGGGCAGCACTCCTACTGGAGTAGCTGCCTGATTAATTCTAAGTGTAAGTGGATAGCCTTTTTATAAGCATCCATATCCCGGTTCTTAAGGGATAATAAAATTTGTTCATGCTCCTGCTGTGCAGTAATTCTTCCATAAGAGGTATTTCCTTCGCCATAATAAATCGATTTACTGATCAGGTTATTCAGTGTCATATAGAAGACAGGAAGCGGAAGTGTTCAGGGCAGATTCAACCATATCTACAAGATCCGTTTCATTTGGAAGCGTAACATAATTGCCCTTGCCGATTACATTCGTAACCAGTTTTTTCTCGGTAAGAATCTTGATAGCTTCCCGGATGACATTACGGCTGACTCCATATTGTGTTGCAAGAACACGCTCGGAAGGCAGAAAGTCACCATCCTTATATTCTTTATGTAAAATTAACTGTTCAATATCGTCGCAATGGACTGGTATAATAATGTTCCCATAGCATTTCCGCTGTTCTGTCAATTTACTGATATTCTCATCCTAAATGTTGTCAAAATAAAATGCAAGGCTTTTATTTATGCGAGTAGCTCGCCAGGCGTGTTTCCAGTAATTATAATGCCTGAATGGAAGCCTCTAAAATAGAAAATCCCTCATCGATTTCTTCTTTTTTGACATTTAATGGAGTGGCAAACCGCATACCATTTCCATTTACGCCACAGTTTAAGGTAAGCATATGGCGTTCTAAGCAGCCCTTCTTTACTTTTGCCCAGATGTCTGGTGCCGGGGAGCCATCCTTATGGGAAAATTCAATGGCAACCATAAGACCGATACCACGGACATCGGAGATGCAAGGATATTTTTCTTTTAAAGCAAATAATTTCTCTTTTAAGTAAGCCCCCATTTTATTGACATTTTCAATTAAGGTGCCATCTTCGAATTACTTTAAGACAGCGCATCCTGCAGCGGCAGCGCAAGGATTTCCACCAAAAGTGGTTCCATGGGTACCAACCGGCCATTTATCCATAATTTCCGGGGTGGAAATCACGGCACTCATTGGAAGACCGCCGGCAATGGCTTTACCAACTGTCATAATATCAGGCACAACGTCGAAGTTTTGGCTTGCCCACATTTTGCCGGTACGTCCGTAGCCACACTGGATTTCGTCGAAAAACAGGAGAATTTCATGTTTGTCACAAATCTTTTCCAGGATATGGCGCAAAGTAGACATTATCCAGTTTATGGTTCCATCTGCATGTACTCTGCTGCCGGGTAATGTCTGCCGGGTAGAGACTGCCAGGTAAAGTCTGCCAGAAAACAATAGAAACATTTATTTACCGGATGCCAGTTCCACCGTGTCTTTCCAGAATCGTTTTGGAATATTCTGACTTTGCAGCTTCGGATTCTTTCTTGCTTCAATGGCAATGCTGTCAAAGAAACCGCACCAGAGCTTCTGGTATTCCTTCTCGGCAGGGGAAAGCCGTGTGATAACGTCCGGATTTAAATTGGATGCATCCGTAAGGAAGTATCCACTGCCGGCTTTGTGAATGGCGGCAATCTGGTGTGTTGCGTCATAAATCATAAAATGTTCCTGCGGAAGGCGGTCAGCAAAGTGTTCTGCCAGAACGGAAATCACCTGATTCTTAGGGTGGATGGCAGAAAACAGGACTCCGTTTTCCAGTTCCTGAAAACGTAAAAATCCAAGCAGATGGTGGGCTTCATTTCCGGTGGAACGGCTCAGTTCAAAGACTCTTGCAATATAAGGATTGCCAAGAGCCTGTAAAATCCGATGACCATCAGGTAAAGAAAATCCATATAAGAGTGTACGGTAAATGCAGTCGGCTTTGTCCGGATACTCATTCTTTTTCTTATCATCATGGGCAAGAACCGCCTGAAGAATATCCTGATAGACCTCCATGCCAAGACGGGCAATAATGGTGCGTCCAACCTTTTTGCTCTTTTCGGAATCCGGTGTGACAGTAATATATTCAGAAAAGAGTTCGTAAGTTATCGTATCATTGATACAAAGCTTTATATTTTTGTGCCCATATCTGCTGGCCCAGGCATCATAGATGCCGGTAAAGATGCCATCGATGGAATCTTCACAGAGAAATATATGCATAAGAAAAAGTCCTTTCCTGTTTACTGAAAAATCATGGTTATAGCAGTTTATCCGACGCATAAATCGTTGGTGGTCAGTTTAAAATCACTTAAGGCATCTTCATCGAAGAAGGAAATCTGTTTATAACTGGAATCCCGTATTTCCTTCGGAATCTGAGTTTTATCCTGCATCAGACAGCTGCAGATATAATCTTCATTTTGTGGAATGGAATACATCATACGACCGGAGCAGGTAATAAAGTAGGCAGCCCGTTTTAAGACAACTCCGATTTTCTTTAAATCGGAAAAGTCAAGGCGACTGTGCCGGCGGGCTTTTACAATGCGGTTGGCGGATTTCACACCAATGCCCGGAACACGTAGTAAGGTGTTGTAATCTGCCCGGTTAATCTCTACCGGAAAGGCTTCTAAGTGGCGGAGTGCCCAATCGCATTTCGGGTCTAAGAAGATATTAAAATCCGGACGGTCTTCGCTTAATAGCTCTCCGGCAGAAAAACCATAGAAGCGAAGCAGCCAGTCTGCCTGATACAGGCGGTGTTCCCGCAGAAGGGGTGGACCACCGGGAAGGGTTGGCAGATTGGAATTGTGATTTACATTGACAAAGGCTGAGTAGAAGACTCGTTTCAACTGGAAATTCTGGTATAAGCCTTCTGCTACCTTCATAATCTGATAATCGTTTTCCGGGGTGGCACCGATAATCATCTGGGTGCTTTGGCCTGCTGGTACAAATTTCGGGGTCTTATGGTAAACCATCAGCTCATTCTGATTTTCCATAATGCCATTTTGAATCAGACGCATGGGCTTTAAGATGGTTTTGCGGGACTTATTTGGTGCAAGAGCCTTCAGTCCGTCTGCGGTCGGAAGCTCCAGATTAATGCTCATACGGTCAGCAAGAAAGCCTACTTTTTCAATGAGAACCGGGTCGGCACCGGGAATAGCTTTTACATGAATATATCCGTTAAAATGATGGCGGACACGGAGCTGGTAAAGTGTCTGATAAATCAGTTCCATAGTATAATTCGGGCTGATGAGAATACCGGAGCTTAAGAAAAGACCTTCAATATAATTTCTGCGGTAAAATTCCATGGTAAGGGTACAGACTTCGTCCGGTGTAAAGGAAGCCCTTGGCACATCATTGCTGCAGTTATTCTGGCAGTAGGCACAGCGGAAAATGCATTCATTGGTAAAAAGAATCTTAAGCAGGGAAATACAGCGTCCATCGGCAGAGAAGGTATGGCAGATTCCGGGAGCAATGGAATTACCCATGCCATGGCCGGTTCCCTTGCGGTCTACACCGCTGGAGGTACAGGCAACATCATATTTGGCGGCATCCGAAAGGATGGTCAGTTTTTCCAATAAAGACATGTGTTCTGTTATGTTCAAAGCAATCACCTTTTCTATCAAATATATGGAAGCACTTGCAAAGGAAGTAGTGGTGGAAGCCTGTCCTGTTTTAATGATTTATCAGATAAGAGCAGCATTGTTCATCAAACGCCAGATGCCGCATAATGCCTGCAAAGGGCACTAAGAATTTCTTTGTAGTATGTAGTTTTATCCGGCAACCGGCACAAATTCACATCCATGTTCATATGTGCCTCGCTGGTACATCCTTGTACCAGCATTGCCTGCTTTCAGATGAAATTCCAAGTGCCCCTAGCAGCCCTTATCAGGCATCTGTCCTTCGATGAACAGTGCCGCTTTTCCATAAGAAAAAGACAAGACAGGCTTCCAGCCATCCATCTTCCATTGTAAGTTTTATGAAATCCCCAATAATAGTTGCATAGAACTATTTTCCTCTGTTATCATAAAAAGGACTGGACAAATCAGAACATTTGTTCTAAAATGATTGTAACACAGAAAAATGCAGTTGGCAACAAAAAAACGAACATTTATTCGAAAAAAGAAAGAGCGGTTAAATAAAGGAGCAGGCATGGCGGAATTAGGAAATCCACAGAATACAATAGAGGTACTGCAGAAGTACCGGTTTAATTTTCAGAAGAAATTCGGGCAGAATTTTTTGATAGATACTCATGTGCTGGATAAGATTATCGATGCATCCGGAGTGAAGGAGGATGATTTTGTATTGGAGATTGGTCCGGGAATCGGAACCATGACACAGTATCTTTGCGAGCGGGCAAGAGAAGTGGTTGCGGTGGAGATAGATAAGAATCTGATTCCGATTTTGTCGGACACACTGAAGAATTATTCCAATGTAACAGTAATCAATGAAGATATTTTAAAGCTTGATATCTGTAAGCTGGCAGAAGAGAAGAACCAGGGAAAACCAATCAAGGTTGTAGCGAATCTGCCTTATTATATTACCACACCGATTATCATGGGACTGTTTGAAAGCCATGTGCCAATTGACAGCATTACGATTATGGTGCAGAAGGAAGTGGCAGAGCGTATGCAGGAGAAACCGGGAAGCAAGGAATATGGAGCACTTTCCCTTGCAGTACAGTATTATGCGAAACCGGAAATCGTGGCAAATGTACCACCGAACTGTTTTATGCCAAGACCGAATGTAGGCAGTGCGGTCATTCGTCTGACCCGGCATGAGAAGCCGCCGGTAGAAGTGGAAGATGAGAAACTGATGTTCCGTATTATCCGGGCATCCTTTAACCAGCGCAGAAAGACACTGGCAAACGGACTGAATAATTCCCCAGAGATACATTTGCCGAAAGAGGTAATACAGGAAAGTATCGTAAGCCTTGGAGTTCCGGAGAACATTCGTGGAGAGGCACTGTCCTTAGAGCAGTTTGCGGAACTTTCCAATGAGATAGGACAGCGTATGAAACAGTAATATTTTACTGGTATACATCCATTTCTGTTACATATATATGTAGAACAGGAGTGGACAGGATATGAAAGAAAAAATAAAAATGATACTGTGTCTGTGTCTGATTATTGCAGGATTACCGATACTTATGACCCTGGTGTTCCAGGGGGATGAGATATTATTAGATACAGACAGCAATGAAATGCAACATAAGAGCAGTCATCCCGATGAAGAAGAGAAGATGGCTGCTCTTGTGTCTATTCTGGCACGGGATATCCCGGTTACCTATGAAGAAGAAGCGATTCGTGCGCAGGCAGTTATTGTGCGGACCAATTATGAATATGCCCTGTCGCAGGGAAAAGCACCGGAGACGGGACTGAGTGTTGCAGAGCAGACCAAATTATTTGGAAATGAAAATTATAATCGATATTATCAGAAATTAGAAAATTGCCTGATAGATACCGAGGGGGAAGTCTTAACATATCAGGGACAGGAAATTGAGGCTCCCTATTTTGCAGTCAGTGCAGAGAAAACGAGAGGGACAGAGCTTCCTTATCTCAAAAGTGCCGAATCCATATGGGACATTACATCAGAGGATTTTCTTAAGGTGGAATTCTATGATGCAGGAGAACTGGTGGATACCTGCAATCAGGCATTTCCGGAAGCAGGACTTACAACGGAGGATTGGGTGAATACGCTGGTGGTGACAGAGCGGGAAGAAAGCGGATATGTAAAAACCATACAGGTTGGGAACAGTAGTGTCAGCGGGGAGGAATTCCGCAAGGCATTTTCCTTAAATTCCGGCTGTTTTTATATCAGGGAAATCGATGGCAGGGTACGTATTGTGACCAAAGGCTTAGGACACGGTTATGGACTTAGCATATATGGAGCAAATGAGATGGCAAAAGAGGGAAAAACTTATCAGGAAATTTTAAGCTATTATTATTCCGGAATTGAAATTACAAAAAAATGAAATATAAAGAAGAATAAAATATAAAAAAGAATAATATATGAAAAAACTGTTCATACTTATAAAAAATAAGATATGGATGGTGAGAAAATGAAAGGAAGAAGATCATGGATGATTGCCCTGGCTGTCATGGTACTGGCAGCAGGAGCAATGACAGCAGTATATAATTATTCCCAGAAGGAAGAAAAAAAGCAGCAGGAAAATGTTGCAGATAAGGATGCAGGAAAAGACAAAGGCAATAAGAAAGAAGATGGAACTTCGGATGATTTTGTGGCAACGAATCCAAAGACAGAGGAAGAAGCATCGGAGAAACTGGCAGAAGCAGACAGTATCATAAAACCTTCGGATAACGCAGTTGCTTCAAAGGATTCTGATGGACAGGCACAGTCCGACAGCGGGCAGACGGAAGAAGAGAATGTAACAAATACAGCGGCTGAGACAGAAAATGAGCCTGAGACAAAGGCGGCAGCAGCCACCACAAAAACACTGCATTTTGCGGAAGAGGATGGATTAAACTGGCCATTACAGGGCAATGTAGTTTTAAATTACAGCATGGATCAGACCGTGTATTTTGCAACGCTGGATCAGTATAAATATAATCCGGCAGTGATTATTGCCGGAGAAGTAAATGACAGGGTATCCGCAGCCGCAGAAGGAAAGATAACGGATATTTCCAACAGTGCTGTCACAGGATGTACCGTGACGATGGATTTAGGAGATGGTTATAGTGCTATTTACGGGCAGCTTAAGGAAGTTCCGTATGAAGTGGGCGACATTGTCGGCAAAGGAAAACTGGTAGGTTATATTGCGGAACCGACGAAATATTATTCCGTGGAAGGAAGTAATCTTTATTTTGCTTTACAAAAAGATGGCGAACCGGTAGACCCGGTAAGCTTCTTTGAGTAAAAGAGCCATACTTGAAAAAAGAGCCGCATACCTATATAATAAAAGACATTAAAAAATACGAAAAAGGGTGCGCAAAAAGATGGATTTTAATGCTTACAGCAGCGAAGTATTGGAATGGTTAGAGGGTGTCCGGAAGAATCGGGGAACAGATGCCGAAAAAACATTGATGCTATGTAAAAATATAAGAGATTATGCCAGAGAGCAGGATGATGAGAAACTGTTAGGCTATGCCTATTATTACAGTGGCGAGACATATTATCTTCTGAATGATGTGGATAAACTGTTTCGCAATCTTTCCTGTTCCCTGCCATACCTGGAGCATTCCAGACAGCATGGTTTATTAGCAAGAGCCTATAATATTCTTGCCATTACGTCCATGAATCGTGGAAATGCTCCTTTTGCCATGGATTATTATCTGAATGCCAGAATGTATTGTGAAAAATATAAATTATATGATATTGGTATTATTATCAATATTAATATCGGTATGCTTTATAATAATTTTGGGGAATACCGGCAGGCAGAAAAATATTTAGAGCAGGCATATGATTTATTGCAGAAGAATAAGGAAATACCGGAATATTACAGTTATCTTCTGAATATCTATATAGGACTGGGAAACAGCTGCTTTTATCAGGAAGAGTATATGCAGGCACAGGAATATGCACTGCGGGCAGAAGAGGTGTGCAGTGGACATCTGGAAGAGTTAGAGCAGATTGCCTTTGCCTGCTTTGAAGCAAGACTCTGTAATGCCATGGGAAAGAAAGAAGAATGTGACCGGAATATAGCAATTGTGCAGAAGGTATCAGATACCAGAATGCCGATTCTTGATATTTTTGATGATCTTTATGCTTATTGTGAGATGCTGTTAGATACCAGAAAGGAAGAGGAATTCTGGAAATTAGTAGAACTTTTAGAGAAGATGGCAAGGGAAGCTAAGATTATTTATATGCAGAAGCGGATTCTGACTTTAAAAATCCGTTATTATAAGCGGCAGGAAAAGAATCGTGAATATCTGCAGGCATGCGGTTTGCTTTTTGAATTGTCCGAGATACTGGAAAAAGAAAATAAATATATCATGACCTGCATCTTAGATATGCGTTATACATTGGAAGAGACGAACCACAGCAGAAAGAAGATGGAAAAAGAAAACAGGATTCTCTTAGAGCAGTCCCAGACCGATGCACTGACCGGAATCCCGAACCGCTATCGGTTAGAACAGCATGCACAGAAGGTATTCGAACATGCCATAGCAGAGAAAATTCCAGTGGCAGTGGAAATACTGGATATCGATTATTTTAAACAATATAATGATAACTATGGGCATCAGAAGGGTGATTTATGTATCTGCCGTGTAGCAAAGGAAATTCAGAAGTTAGCGGAAAAGGATAATATTTTCTGTGCACGGTATGGCGGGGATGAATTCATTTTAATTTATGAGGGATATTCCAGGGAAGCCGTAGTCATTCTTACAGAAAAATTAAAGCGAAGCATCCGTGACCTTGATATGGAGCACGCTTTTTCAGAGGCACAGCACTATGTATCCATTTCCCAGGGAATCTGTTATGATATACCGGATGCGGACAGAACGATGAAGAACTTTTTGCAGAAAGCCGATGATTTACTCTATCAGGTCAAAGAAGAAAACCGGGGAGGAATCTGTATTGGAAGCTGTCGGTAAATGGAACATACATAAGAAAACTGCATAAGATAAAATGTAACGGCCAAAAATCCGCAATCGATACTTTTTTACCAGTTTATGGAATATGAGTAAGATACTTTTTTGGTCGATTGCTTTATATAGAGATAAGACTGGGCGGTGCCCGGTCTACATAGGAAGGATTACATGAAAGAGAAACATAATTACACTTATATGGTGCTCTGCCGGGATGGGAGCCTCTATACCGGCTGGACGACTGATATCGACAAGCGGATTGAAGCACATAACAGTGGAAAAGGAGCAAAGTATACCAGAAACCGGGGACCGGTGGAGCTGCGGTATTTAGAGGAATCCGGGACGAAGGAGGAGGCCATGCAGAAGGAAGCAGCCTATAAAAAGCTGACCAGAAAGCAGAAGGATGCGCTGATTTTGTCGAAGAAAAATCTGTTGCAGTAAATTGACAAGCAAAAAACAGTCTGTTATGATTAGCCGCGGTGGCTTTTTATAAAGTGACTGGAGAACAGGTTACTGACAGATGGGAAAAAGTTCCCGCAACAGGAAGGAAAAGAATGAATACAATCAGATTTGATGAATTAGATTTAAATCCGCAGATTTTAAGAGGAATTGCGGACATGGGATTTGAAGAGGCAACACCGATTCAGAGTCAGGCAATCCCGGTGGTTTTATCAGGTGTGGACGTTATCGGACAGGCTCAGACCGGAACCGGCAAGACAGCAGCTTTTGGAATTCCGATTTTACAGAAAGTAGACCCGTCTTTACGGAAAACGCAGGTTTTGATTTTATCTCCCACCAGAGAGCTCGCCATTCAGGTGGCAGACGAAATCCGTAAGCTGGCAAAATATATGCACGGTGTAAAAGTGCTGCCAGTGTATGGTGGACAGGACATTTCCCGCCAGATTAAAGCCCTAAAGGGTGGCGTACAGATTATTATCGGAACACCGGGACGATTGCTGGACCATCTTCGCAGAAAAACCATCCGCCCGGATTTTGTCCATACCATCGTCTTAGATGAAGCGGATGAAATGTTAAATATGGGATTCCGTGAGGACATAGAAACTGTATTAGAATATATTCCGGGAGAGCATCAGACCGTACTGTTTTCTGCCACCATGCCAAAGCCGATTCTTGACATTACAAGAAAATACCAGCATGATGCAGTCAATATCAAGGTTGTAAAAAAGGAACTCACCGTAGCCAACATTGACCAGTACTACTATGATGTAAAGCGCAAGGATAAAGTGGATGTCCTTACGAGACTTTTGGATTATTATAATCCGAAGCTTTCATTGGTATTCTGTAATACCAAGAAAATGGTAGATGAGCTGGCAACGGAATTATCCGGCAGAGGCTATAGTGCAGAGGGACTTCATGGAGATATGAAGCAGTCCCAGAGAGACCGGGTCATGAATAATTTCAGGAAAGGAAAGACGGATATTCTTATTGCAACGGATGTGGCAGCAAGAGGAATTGACGTAGATGATGTAGAGGCGGTATTTAATTATGACCTGCCGCAGGATGATGAATATTATGTACATCGAATCGGAAGAACCGGACGTGCAGGCCGCTGTGGTAAGGCATTTTCTTTTGTAAAAGGCAAGGAAGTCTATAAATTAAAAGATATCCAGCGTTACTGCAAGACAAAGATTTTAGCACAGCCGATTCCATCCACTGATGATGTGGCACAGATAAAAGCTGAAAATATCATGGAACAGATTGGAACTATCATTGAGGAAGAGAATCTTTCTGATATGATAGAGCTGATTGAGAAGCAGGTAAATGAAGCTGATTATACTGCCATGGATATTGCAGCAGCTTTCCTCTATCAGGCAATGGGTGCAGGGGAGAGTTCTTCTGAAAAAGAAGAATACGACTTTGCCAATACCGGTGCAGAAGAGGGAATGGTAAGACTGTTTATCAACATTGGAAAGAAAGACAAGATTAAGCCGGGAGATATTCTTGGCGCCATCGCCGGAGAGTCCGGTATGCCGGGCAGACTGGTGGGAGCCATTGATATGTTTGATAAATATACCTTTGTGGAAGTACCAAGAGAATATGGCAAAGAAGTCTTAAATGCCATGAAGCATGCGAAAATAAAGGGGAAAGTCGTCAATATGGAACCGGCAAACCAGAAATAAACAAAAAATGAGGGACACGATTTACGTGTCCCTCGCAGTTTTTATACCCGTGAAAACATTTTCTTAAGAAGGGGGTTCAAAGGCTGTATATGGGAAGGGTTCAGACCGTTGATGTCAATGGTATAAGAGCCGTTAATCTGTCGTCCCAGACCAAATCCTAAGAGAACCGTCTTGTCAATCTGATACATATCCCCGTAGTTATACTGATTATAAATATCGTCAAGGGAAAACAGTTCATAGGTCGCACCGTTATTTTCCGGCATGGAAAATACCACGGTTTTCACACCGGTCTGTGGATTTACATAAACCTTCTCCTTCGTATATCATTGATTTACAAAATTTTTTATTTTATCCCGTTTATTGATACCTAACTTTTCCAGAATTCCTGATATATAATGCTTAACTGTGTTCACTGAAAATCCTAAATATTCTGCAATTTCCTGATTGGTCCAGTTCCGGCATGCCAGCATTGCAATGGAAAACTCCAATGGAGACAGGAGATCCGTCACTGTTTTTTGCATCTTAGGATTGTGGATTTTCATCCAGCTACGACTAAATGAGATTATCCCGCCTGCCAACTGCTTATAAATCTCTGGTTCTTTTTTTCGGACACAGACCTCCAATAATCCCTGTAACAGCCCATGATACTCAATAAATGGCTCCCAAAATCTATCAGGTCTGGCCATTTCCCATGCAGAATTTACTGAGTGTATGGCTTCTTTTTGTTCTTTCAGATTAATCTGACACATTGCCTGTACACAGTTCAGATATATTATGGGGATGGGATATGTCGTATCTGCCATCAAAAAAGCTCCCTGGACAAGCCCCTTTGCCCGGGCATATTCCTGCCTTAAATAAGTTTCATGTGCCAGAAGGCTGATTGCAAACAATCTCTGTCCGGTCGGAAGATATGGGATATACTGCAGAAACGGCGGCACCTTTTTTTCTGGCGTAATATGAAGAAAAATATTAGTTACATAATAGGCAAACAGACAGGACGCCTTTTGCTCCATCGTTGCATTTTCCTGTACCACCTGAACCATGAACCATGCATCGCTGTATATCCTCTCTGGCCTGTTGTGCCGCTCTGGAATCTCCAATTGTCAGATTGGCAAAGGTATAGAGCATATCTGCAGATAAACGAAGCATGATATCTTCATGTGACAAATATGGTTTCACAGTCTCTGCACACAGTTCTGCATTGGCAGAAAAGTAATAATATTCTGCTAATGCAATCTGTGCTGATTCTTTATCTTCCATTTCTTTAATTACTTTTTCAGTGTTTCCTGGCTCAAATGTGCTTCCGGTTAAAGGAAGTACGGCTCTGTCCGATAATATCATCGTATCCCCGTTCCTTTCAATGAAAAATTTTCCTATCCCAATTTTTGATTGCTTTAATGATTCCAGATATATTTAAGTATATCACAAGTGGGGCATATAGCACATCTTTTCTTCCTGACACCACAATCATGAACACTACAATCCCGGTACTCCTTTTTTGATAACATGACCATCATTTTCTGGTAATACAATGGTTCCATATTGGAGCATTTTTGACGGAATGAAAGATGCTCTCTATATAACGTTTCCTGTAAAATGATACAGTTTGTTACATAGAGAGCATTTTTATGGGGTAATATTTATTTACAAATGTTTCTTTTTACGATAATAAACGGTACCAGCAATAATAATTTCTGAAACAATCAGCCATACCGCCCATACCAAAGGATTATTATAATCCCCTGTTTTCGGAGACTTATCCGTAGTCTGCTTTGTATTAGTTTGAGTTGCAGGCTGGGTATTTGAGGCTGTAGCCGTTTCCTGATTTTTATTGTCTGGATTCTGGTTTACGCTTGCCTGGATGGTAAACGTAGTACTTGCAGAACCATCTGTCCACAACATTTCCAGGTTATGTGTTCCGGCAGTCAGTGTATTCAGGTAAGAGGATTTCAAAGTAACAATGGTTGAACCGGACTTCACATCATAATTATCTTTTCCAATCTGAACACCATCTACTTTGATTCCGGCAAATTTAGAGAACTCTGCATCCACCCGGATGGTAAGGCTGTTGCCACTCTGCAGTACATAGCTGCTTTCAGTTCCTTCTATAATTTTATAAGAAGTTTTGGTTTCTTCAGTTCCGGTTTTTACCGGCGGGATTTCGACTGCAGTTTTAGCATAATTACAAACTGTACACTGCTCATGCTTAGAACCTTTTTCCGTAGACGTAGCTTCCTTGTCGATTACCCAGGTAAAGCTATGTCCGGATTGATTTATTTTTTCACCACATTCACAGGTATTCCAATGATTATCCGCATCGGAATGCCATCCGGTACGGTCTGCTGTATGCTCTGCTGTTTTTGCGATTACAACATCCAAAGCAGTAATCATATTTGCTCCATTTGCATCACTGAAATAACCACCGCAATCTGCACAGACCCAATATTGTATATTTCCCTCTGTCAGATGGGTTGCTTCTTTTCTGCCAACCTTAGACAGTGTATGTCCGCCAAGATAACTGCCGCAGATATTTGAGAGCAGGGAGGTTGTGTCTGCTGCCTTAATCTGGTTGGAACCAGGTGTTCCACTATCCGCACCTACATCATTGAGTGAAGGGTTCTTCTTTTTATCAAAAGCACAGCCAGCAGTGGTGCCATTATTATCATATCCAATGAATCCACCCGGTGCAATTGTTGGATGAGAACTTGTTACAGTACCTGCAGCATTACAGTTCTGAATATTTCCTTCGGTATTTGTACCGGAAAAGCCACCGGTTTTCGGCTCCCAGCCTGCCACCGTACTCTTTACATTACCATAGGAAACACTGTTACGAATCTTTCCTTTTTCCAGATATCCGACAAAACCACCGGTATTCCAGTTATTTGCCTCAACATTGCCATAAGATGCACAATGCTCTATTTCCACACTGGCGTCGGACTCAAATACACATCCGGCAAACCCGCCAGTTGACCATCCTCCGGATACATTGCCTTTGGCGGTACAGTTTTTGTAGGAACCCAGGAAAACATTTCCGATGAATCCACCACTGATACACCTTCCTGTCACAGTAACATCTGCGGAACAATCCGAAACATGGGCACGGCTTGCATCACCAATCAGCCCTCCGGCATACATCTTGGAGTCTACCTGTCCGGTTCCCTGACAGTTTTCTACTCCAACAAAGGTAGCTCTGGAACCACCCATCGTTGTAAGCGAACCTACCAGCACTCCGGCACCGTAAATATCCGGACTGGCATTTGCATTCGTGGAATTTCCAGCATAGATGGTAGCATTTTCAATACAGAAATTTTTCAGTACTGTTTCATCAGATACAGCTACTACGACACCAAACAAGCCAGCACAGACGTTATTTCCCCGTTCATCTACATATAAGCCTGTAATGACCTGATTATTTCCATCGAAATATCCTGAAAAAGCTTTGGAACTTGCATTTCCATAACCGATAGGAATCCATCTCTTTCCGCTCAAATCAATTGGAGCGGTCAACTTAAAATATTCCCCCAAATGTGTTTGCTCAGGTACTCCAGAATTTACTTCTGATGCCAGCTTTGCAAGCTGTCCTGCCGTAGCAATCTGATATGGATCATCCTTTGTACCGCTGCCGCCAGCAAAGTCAGCTGCTGTAAAATCTGTCCATTTCTCTGTTGTAACATCTGCCCGGGAAGTTATCGGTGTCAGTGTAAACAACATACAGACTACCAAAACCAAACCTAGTAACTTTTTTCTTTTTCCCATAATTCGTCCTTTCCCTTTAATGATTTTTAGTAAGATTCAAACCGACAAAATCAAGGTTTACGATTTTATTTTACCAATTTCATTTTCCTTTGGACATGCCCGTTTTGACAGAAAAAAGTGCCTGTTTTATTGTATTTAATCTATAATTCCGGGATTGGAAATAATTCTTCCGGGGTACCAAAGTGGGCACCCAGAGGATTCATATATTTTGTCCACTGAATCTTCGCCTCGTCAATGTACATATTTTCCTCATCACCAATGCCATAGTTTGGAATGCCGTTATTGGTGCCCACTAAGAAGTCTTTAAAAGCATCTACATCAAGGTCACCGTTCAGATAATCCATCCAGAAATTGTCATGGGCTGCAAATAAAAGATTGTCCATTCGTGGAGAAGCCCAGCCTAAGAAATCACGGGCAGCCTCATACTGGGAATCGTCTTCAAATTCAATTTCCCATTCGTAAGTATCAGACCCATTTTTGATGCAGCGGATACCTTTTTCATCCATGGCAACCATATAAAATACATCTTCCGCATCTTCATCAGATTCATTTGTGGCATCTGTCGGAAACGTAACCTTAAGGGTATCGGATAAAAGCATATCGATAAGAGGCTGGGCTGGTGTATCATTTACAATGCTTTTCTTTGCTGTCTCTGCCATTTCCTTATCCTTAACTTCTTCTTCCTCTTCAATAGCTTCCTGTAAAGCTTCTTCCGCTTTATCAAAGGAGTCTAACAGCTTGTCCCATTCCTTCATGCTGAAAGACTGACCACCGATTTGAAAGCTCTCTTCGGTTTCACCATTTTTCATTTTGTTATAAATATTTTCTTTCCATTTTGCAATTTCTTCAGCCGGATTTACCGTAGCTGCAGAATCCTTATCCTCATTCATTTCAGAAAGCTTTTCCTGCACAAGCTGTTGAAAATGAGTCAGCCATTCGTTATCCTCAGTATTGTTATCCGGGTCAGTGGACAGAAAACCGAGGTAGTCCATTGGGGAGTTGTTGTTCCATATTGAGTTAATTGCCATAAGAGCTCCTTTCAGAAGTTGTTGTCTGGTGATTGCAAAAATATATTTATAATTTGTAAAGATTTCAGGGATTCAAAGTGCATTCTGGGTTTATCTGGTGTAAAATGCCAGCAGTTCTTAGGTACATGTTTTTCTTGCTGTCAGGCTGTCTTTCCGTTGCTTTGACACAATCGCAGTACTGTCCGTCGGGTACGGATGCGGATAAAGCCTGCAAGGGGCACTAAGAATTTCGGCAGGATAATTTTTTGCCTGGCAATCGGCGCAAATTCACATCCGTGTTCATATGCGCCTCGCCGGCACTTCCCTGTGCCGGCGTTGCCTGTTGCCAGACGAAATTCCAAGTGCCCCTAACAGCCTTTAAGATGCATTCGCACTTCGACGAACAGTCCTGTGATTTGTCAAACATTGGAAAGACCGGCTTAATAAACAAAAGAAAAACATGTATCTTAGAGCTGCGGTATTTTATGTCAAAACCCAGATACACTTTGAATATCCTGACAAATTTACAATCCATACATTTTTACAATCATCAGAAAAAAATAAAGACACTTTATCTCAATCAATCCCTTGAAATAAAATGCCATCCATGTAATAACTTTATCGACCAATCGATTTAAATACATTAGAAGAAAATGTTGATTTCTTCAAAAAATGCAGGTAGGATAGAAGAAAAGGAGTAGGAGGACGGGCAGTATGGGAAAAATCATTTTTCTGGATGTTGACGGAACCTTGGTGGATTATGAAAATCATTTGCCGGAATCAGCAGTTCTTGCGGTGCGGAAGGCAAGAGAAAACGGACACAGAGTGTATATCTGCACAGGAAGAAGTAAGGCAGAAGTCTATGAGAATATCTGGGAAATCGGACTGGATGGAATGATAGGCGGAAACGGAAGTTATGTGGAAGATCATGGATATGTGGTTATGCACCAGATGATTACGCCGGAGCAGTGCCGCCATATTGTGGACTGGTTAAAGGAGCGCGGACTGGAATTTTATCTGGAAAGTAATGCAGGACTGTTCGCAAGTGCCGGATTTGAAGAGGCTGGAGAACCTGTGATTCAGGAATATTCCAGGCGGAAAGGCAAAGAGGGCGCAGATAAAATAAAGGTACGGGATGCATTTCCGGAAATGATTTTTGATGGAGAGCTGTACCGGGATGATGTAAATAAAGTAAGCTTTATCTTAAATCAGTATCAGGATTATAAAGATGCTGTGGTGGAATTCCCGGATTTGCAGGCTGGAACCTGGGGCGGAGCCGGCGAAATTGCATTATTTGGAGATTTGGGTGTAAAAAATATCACCAAGGGCAATGCCATTGCGCATCTGTTAGAATATCTTCATGCAGATGTGGCAGATACCATAGCTTTTGGGGATGCCAAAGTGGATATTCCTATGTTAGAATACTGTGGCTATGGTGTTGCCATGGGAAGCGGCGGAGATGAGATAAAGGCTATGGCAGATTATGTCACCGGGGATGTGGATCAGAATGGATTGTATGATGCATTTGAAAAATTGGGGCTGCTATGAAGAAAAATATTGGTATATTTTTAGTGATGTGTATCATGTTGACTGCATATAAAAATGATAAGTTTCCTTATGATGATGAACTGGATGATTCGGAAAAGAATGAAATAAGTACAGAGTATGACTCGTTAATTGACAGAAAAATTGCCAATACAAAAGATGAAAAAATAAATATCGGCTATGATGAAGCACTTTCTGAGTATGAAGGGTATCTTGATAATGTAAAATTATTTGAGGAAGACTATAAAAATCAGGATTACGATGGAGATGGAAAAACAGATCGTATTTTCCAGTATTTCAGAAATGATAATAAGAAAGTATATACGATTTGCTTTGGAAATGGTGACCACCTTGAACTGGGAGCATTTGATGATACATTTCTCGGTCTTGAAGTATGGGGAGCGGATATTACCGGAGACGGGAAAAATGAGATCGTCTTTTGTGGAGAGCATACAGGAAATACATGGATACAGAGTGGAAGTGAAATTGCAATCTGGAGAAAAGATAGCAGTGAGTACACAAGAATGAATCTGCCGGGAAAGCAAACCAGAATGCGATATTCTGCAGGATATGATATTTATATTGAAAAGGCGGAGCAGGAAAATACAATTCTTGTTACCTGTCCTGAATTGGGATTGGAAGAGGAATATGTTCTACCTGAAAATCAAAGAGAAGAATTTGATAGTTGTTATAAAGACTTAAAAGTTGGAGAAAGGATATTGAGTTCTTCAAAAGCATGGAAAATAGCAGTGGATGGAGATGATATATTTTTATATGAAGCGTTTTTAGACAGACAGACTGCAGCAGTTAAGATAAAAATGCAATGGAAAGAAAATAAATTTGAAGTAATGAATACGGAAATTTTAGAAGAGTATTTATAATGCATAAACAATGGCTGAAATGCAATCGCACAGGGTTGTTTTCTCCTTGGTGTTTTTAGTTGCCCGCATTAGGGAAGCAGCAAGCAGATAAAATAAGTAAAGAAAGTCTAGGAGGACAAAATGAGTAATAACGTAACAGAAAAGAAATGGTGGCAAAGTGCAGTAGTATATCAGATTTACCCAAAAAGTTTTCAGGACAGTAATGGAGACGGAGTCGGTGATTTAAGAGGAATTATGGAGCGGCTGGAGTACCTTGGAAAGCTTGGTATTGATGCAATCTGGTTATCACCGGTCTGCAAATCCCCGCAGGCGGACAATGGCTATGATATTTCTGATTATCAGGATATTGACCCGATGTTCGGCAGTGTGGAAGATATGGAGGCTTTAATTAAAGAAGCAAAGAAACACAACATCCGCATCATTATGGATCTGGTTTTAAATCATACCTCCAATAAACACAGATGGTTTGAGGAAGCAAAGAAGAGTAAGGACAACCCATATCATGATTACTATGTGTGGAGAGATGGGGAAGAAGGCGTAGAGCCAAACGATATGAAAGCCGTTTTCGGTGGAAGTGCATGGGAATGGGTACCGGAAATAAAGCAGTATTATTTCCATCAGTTTTTGCCGGAACAGCCGGATTTGAACTGGGAAAATCCGCAGGTGCGAAAAGAAATATATGACATGATTTTATGGTGGATGGAAAAAGGAGTTGGCGGCTTCCGACTGGACGTAATCGACCAGATTGCAAAAGAGCCGGATAAGAAAATTACCATCAACGGCCCAAGACTTCATGAATATTTCCGTGAAATGAGCAAAGAAACTTTCCAGAAGGGAGATTTGATTACTGTAGGAGAAGCCTGGGGCGCAGACCCGGAGCGGGCAAAGCTTTACAGCAATCCGGATGGAAGTGAATTTTCCATGGTATTCCAGTTTGAACATATCGGGCTGGATCAGCAGGAAGGCAAGGATAAATGGGATCTGGCACCGTTGCCATTCTTGAAATTAAAACAGATTATGAACCGCTGGCAGACAGAGCTTTATAACTGTGGCTGGAACAGCCTTTTCTGGAACAACCACGATTTGCCGCGTATCGTATCCCGCTGGGGCAATGATAAGGAGTACCGGGTAGAGTCTGCAAAAATGCTGGCAATTTTATTACATGGAATGCAGGGAACTCCATACATTTTTGAGGGCGAAGAGCTGGGTATGACAAATGTCCGCTATAATATCGAGGATTACCGGGATGTTGAAATCCAGAATGTATATAAGGAGCGTATCGCAGCAGGCTATGATAAGGAAGATGTTATGAATTCCATTTATGCCAAGGGACGTGATAATGCCAGAACACCAATGCAGTGGGATGATACGGAAAATGCCGGATTTACAACAGGCACACCTTGGATAAAAGTAAATGACAACTATAAAACCATCAATGCCAAGAGCCAGGTAGATGACCCGGATTCCATTTTCAACTGCTACCGGAAGCTGGTAAGCTTTAGAAAAGAGTATCCTGTTTTGGTGGACGGCAGCTTCAAATTACTGTTAGCCGAGGATGAAAATATTTTTGCATATGAGCGTAAAAATGCGGATGAGACACTGCTTGTTGTCTGCAATTTCTACGGCAATACTGTGAAAATGCCTTTGACGGAAGAGACAAAGGATATGGAGCTTCTCATTTCCAACTATAAAGAGACAGAGGATTCTTCCGTGCTTCGTCCGTATGAGGCAAGAATGTACTATAAAAAATAAGAGATTTATTAAAAAATATTTCCAAGAAAGAAGTTTTAAATTTAAAAGAAGAAGTAGCATATCAGGATGGACAGATTGTAAGTAAGACACTGGCACAGAATGATGCAGTAAGCGTAACCTTATTTTCCTTTGCAAAGGGCGAGGAAATCAGCACACACGCTTCCGGCGGAGATGCCTTTGTAACCTGTCTGGATGGAGTTGGAGAAGTAACCATTGATGGTGAGAAATTCCAACTGACGGAAGGACAGTCCATCGTAATGCCGGCAGGACATCCACATGCCGTATATGGAAAAGAGCAGTTTAAAATGCTTTTAGTCGTAGTATTCTAAGAAGAAGTAAGTATTAAAATACCGCCACATACATAAGACAAAGCCATCATCAGATGTGCGTATTGCCTGTGTATGTGGCGGTTTTGTGTTGCCAGATGTCCGCAAGAGCTGACGTTATATCAATAAGACATTGTTTAATAATACATCTTTGCAGCCTGTTTCCGTTCCCGGTATTCCTGTGCACTGACCGGTGTAATCATACCGCAGCTTTCGCACATAATGCCACGCTGTTTCTGGTGGCTGAAAATCGGAATATAGAAAAGGGTTGCCTGATTTAACTGTCTGCAAAGGGTATGCATGACATTATGCCGGCAGTTTGGGCAGACAGAAGTGCCAACCGGGCCTTCCCGTTTAAAAACTGTTCTTGTACCGTAGATAATTACCATGTCATAACACCTCCCTGATGAATATTTGCCTTTAACTGATTAAGAACCTGATCAAAATCTTTGCTTTTTCCACTGTGAGCGGCAACCAGAGTACGTTTACCATCTGCAGTTTCCAGTGCAATATAGCTGGTTGTTGTCGGGTCACCATTTAACATGTTACATTTGAAAACGTTCGTAATATCGTCTAAAGGAGTGACATAGAAGCCTTCCTTTGTATTGTTGTAATCCAATATGAAATGATTGGAAACAGCAACGCCAAGCTTTGGTGAAAAAATGCGTGGGCTGTTGGCAAAATCAGAGTAAATCCGCTGCAGACCGCCATTCTGTTCTAAGAGAGCAATCTTTTTCTTAACGGTCTTTTTCTTGTTGCCGCCTGCTGAAAAAATAATAATACCAAGAACTGTAAATACGGCAGCAATCACATAGAGTACAATGCTGTTTTCAACGGCTGTGTGTGTGGTATCCAGATAATGGTCACCAAAGTACTCGTCATAGTTGTAAGTAGTAATGTCCAGTCCGGTATCAGAAAGATAATCCACCAGATAATGAGCTGCCTGAGGAGGCATGCTGGTGCTTTTTCCCCGGATCGTGTGAGCAGGTAAGCTGTCGAGAACAGTGTCATCTACGTCTACACCATAGACCGGAAGGGAAGTTTCTCCCTTGGTAGCAATGATACTCCAGTAACCTTCAGAATCCTCTGCAATATAGAATTCTGTGTGATCTTTTCCATCAGAAGTAAGCTCCGCAAATGGCCCCATTACATAAGTAACTTCCATTGTTGCGTAACCATCGGTCTGTGCGTCAAACGGATCATAAGCAGTAATCCACATCAGAAGACCGAAGGCAAGGAAAACGCCACCTAATACAAAGAAAATAATCAGTGCAGCGGTGTTTTTCCCACAGACTTTCAATAAATCCTTTTTAAATTCTTCCATTTTCTTTTTTCTCCCGTGTATTTTTTTAAACCAATTCTATCATGGCATAAGAGGAAGAATTATGCAACAGATATAAGGAAGATTATTCTTTCATCACTAACCATCTGCATTTACTGAGGGCTTTTCCGAGGCAAAGGTAAATAATATAGAAAAGGATGCCAATGAGGAAAGTGGCAACTGCCCAGCGCAGATGCTTAAACAGGTAAATATATGGATGCTCATAGAGCAGGGTAATCCAGTCCTGTGTATTCCAGAGACTGTAAGCGAAAGCATTATCATGTAAAAGATAAACCATAAAAGTGGAAGCTCCCACAAAATTAATCATGCGGCTGCATGGAATATGGATGCGCCGGAAGATTTCAAACAGAGAAAGTCCCACAAGAATCGGAATAATGCTATAGTCTGAAAAGGAAGGAATCTTCTGGATAAAAATGTCTTTGCTTTCATTTAAAAAGTAAGTCTGAATATTGGTCTGTGTTACATTATAAGCAGAGATATAAATAAACAGGAAGGAAACTGCAATAATCAGATAGAGGCAATAAGTTCTGATTTTCCCAAATGGATTGTAAAGGTGGATAAAACCGCCCAAGGCATATAAGAAAATACCGGTCAGCAGTGTCCGGAGTCCGTTAGCCAGGGAATTTGCCATACTTCCGGTCCAGCGGAACTGGATAAATGCAAATAAGACAATCAGAAAGGTAAAATATTTCTGCTTGTCCAGTTTTGCCAGAAACTTGTTTAAAAAGAGGTAAGCGATTACCATAATGAAGAAATAGTAGCCCACAAACCAGGACATACTGTTAAATTTATTGATGTTGACCAGTTTTAAAAAGACACCGTCAGTCATGCGGTACCAGAAGGAAGATACCAGTGTCAGGGAAACTGCGGCAAAACCAAGCTGTAACAGCAATTTTTTGGAAATTTTGGCAAGATTAATTCCGTTTCCCTTTGAAACCATAAAGTATCCGGAAATCGTAATGAAAATAACATTTCCGATTTTTCCCATTGGAGCAAAGGTGGAAAGAAGCAGGAGCTTCTTATAAAAAACAGGTTCACAGAACAGTCCGTTATTCATACGTAGCATGGAAGCAGTGTCTGTTAACTGTACCTTCACGCAGTGGTCAGAAATATGAAAAATAATAATCATAAACATAGCCAGAATACGCAATAATTCAATGTTGGAACTTCTGGTTTTAGCTGGTGTCATGTTGTCTAATCTCCTAATCCTAAAATGAAATACCATGCTATTATAATACAGATAGTTTTAAGATGCCACTATTTCCAGCAAAAGTGTGTTATAATGAGCAGTGCCAGTCAGGGAAAATCTTTGATTTTCGAGAGGGCACTGCTGGAAATGTGCTAAGCAGTAAAAAATAGCCCCGGCAGAAAGGAATACACATATGGCAAAGGAAAAGATAGATGAGGGACTGATAGGAAATGAAAAAATCGAACAGGCGATTGCCGGCTTGCAGCAGGAGGCAACACCGGAGCAGTTAGCCCATACACTGACGGTAATCCGCCGGCGGATGCAGGAAGGCGGTCAGGTGATTGTGGCAGTGGAACCACCGAAGGGTGGAAGACAGATGCTGCTACAGGCGATTGAGACAGAGGGCAGGACCTGGTGGGCAGCCTTCAGCAGCTTTGAAGAAGAATTAAAAGGCGGCGGAAGTGTGAAATCCACATTTTTAGCTGATATAGAAAAGCTTTTTCAAGGAGCATTGCAGGCAGAGGGAATCGAAGGGGTCATTTTAAATCCGTGGAACCGTACCATAATGCTGGATAAGAATCTGATACAGATTGTGCTTGGCAGCAGATAGATATGTGGATAAGTAAACGTCAGAGAAGAAAAAGAGTGGAAAGAAAAATGAATTATGTAGAATGTATTGAACAGGCAAGAGGAAGGATTGGAAATTATTGTAAGGCATGTGTAGAATGCAACGGACGCGCCTGCCGGAATCAGATGCCGGGACCCGGTGCAAAGGGAATCGGCGATACTGCCATGCGTAATTATGATAAATGGAAAGAGATTCGTGTGCAGATGGATACCATTGCGGAAAATGCTCCGGTGGATACTTCGCTGAAATTATTTGGAAAAGAGTTTAAATATCCGTTCTTTGCAGGCCCGGTAGGAGCGGTGAATCTGCATTACGGAGACTGTCTCAATGACATTTCCTATAATGATATTCTGGTATCGTCCTGTGCGGAATGCGGCATTGCAGCTTTTACCGGGGATGGTACAGACAGTAATGTCATGGTGGCAGCTACAAAGGCAATTGCCAAAGAACAGGGACTTGGAATCCCAACGGTAAAGCCGTGGAACCTTGAAATCATCAAAGAAAAAATGGCACTGGTGCACGAAGCGAAAGCCTTTGCGGTAGCCATGGATGTAGATGCAGCAGGCTTGCCGTTTCTTAAGAATTTAGAGCCGCCGGCAGGCAGTAAGACCGTGGAAGAACTGCGGGAAGTGGCAGAGCTTGCAGGAGTTCCGTTTATTGTAAAAGGAATTATGACGGTAAAAGGAGCTTTAAAAGCAAAAGAAGCCGGGGCTGCCGGAATTGTGGTATCGAACCACGGTGGCAGGGTATTAGACCAGTGCCCGGCAACAGCAGAAGTCTTAGGCGGGATTGCGGATGCAGTGAAAGGCTCCATGAAAATTCTCGTAGACGGCGGAATCCGCTGTGGAACGGATGTATTTAAGGCAATTGCCTTAGGTGCAGATGCGGTAATTATCGCAAGACCGTTTGTGACAGCGGTTTACGGTGGCGGCAGGGAAGGCGTAGCATCTTATGTTGCCAGGATAGGAACCGAATTAGAAGATACCATGAAAATGTGTGGCGTACACAGCCTGGCAGAGATTACAAGGGATTGCATATGGACAAAAGCATAGAGTGGAGCATGAAAACAAGAGAAGAAATATTAGCATACGGACTGTCTTTCCCGGACACCTATCAGGAGGCACCGTTCCATGACCAGAACTGGCAGCTTGTGCGCGTAAGGGAAAGCAAAAAGGCATTTCTCTGGACTTATATGCGGGATGGATTTCTCAATCTGAATGTAAAAGCAGACCCACAGTGGAGAGACTTCTGGCGGAGTGCCTATCCTGCAGTCATTCCGGGGTATCATCAGAATAAGGAGCACTGGAATACCATAATCGTGGATGGCACAATCCCAGATAGAGATATCTGCCGCATGATAGCAGAAAGCTATGAACTGGTAACGGACAGCCCGACCAGGCGGATTTATGAAGCAGTAAAGAAAATTCCAAAAGGGCAGGTGGCAACCTATGGGCAGGTAGCGGAGCTTGCCGGAAACAAGCGGATGTCAAGAGCTGTAGGAAATGCACTGCATAAGAATAAAGACCCGGAAAACATACCATGTTACCGGGTGGTAAATGCAAAAGGCGGGCTTTCCGGAGCCTTTGCCTTTGGCGGCGAGAATGAACAGGCACGCCGCCTGATGGCAGACGGTATAGAAGTAGTGGACGGAAAAGTAGATTTAAAACGTTTCGGAATGAAAATAGAGAAAACGGATTAAATTACTGGAACATTAGAGAACCTTTTCTCCGGTTAGCGGGTCCGTGATTTCTAACAGGGCTAAAATCAGTGCCATACGGACATATTTTCCGTTCTGTACCTGTTGGAAATAAGCGGCGCGCGGGTCGGAATCCACATCAACAGAGATTTCATCGACTCGTGGAAGCGGATGTAAAACCGGCATATCGGAAGAAGCCAGTTCTAATTTTTCTTTATTTAAAATGTAGGTATCTTTTAACCGGATATAGTCTTCCTCGTTGAAGAAACGCTCTTTTTGGACACGGGTCATATAGAGAACATCCAGCTTTGGAAGTGTTTCCTCTAAGTCAGAGACTTCCCGATAGGTGCTGTGGGAAGGCTTTAAGGTTCTTTCAATCATATAGTCCGGAATGCGGAGTTCTTCCGGAGAAATGAAATAGAATTCGTTACCCGGATAGCGTACCAGACTGTTTACCAGGGAATGAACGGTTCTTCCGAATTTTAAATCACCACAGAAGCCTACCGTCAGGTGGTCAAGCCGTCCCTTGCGCTGGCGTATGGTTAATAAGTCAATCAGGGTCTGGGTTGGGTGATAGTGTCCGCCGTCACCGGCATTAATGACCGGAATGGTTGCATACATAGAGGCGCAGAGCGGTGCTCCTTCTTTTGGATGACGCATGGCAATAATATCTGCGTAGCAGCTTACTACCCGGACGGTATCGGCAACAGTTTCTCCTTTGGTAGCACTGGACTGTTCCGCACCGGCAAATCCCAGTGTCTGCCCACCAAGACTTAACATGGCGGATTCAAAGGACAGTCGGGTTCTGGTGCTTGGCTCATAAAAGAGTGTAGCAAGCTGTTTCCCTTCTGCAAGGTGGGCATAAGCCTCTTTGTGGGTACCAATCCGGTCTGCAAGATCCAGAATACGGGTTGTTTCTTCTTCCGTAAGGTCCAGTGGACTGATTAGGTGTCTCAAAGCCATTCCCCCTTTATCATGTATTCATTTCGTTCTGCACCAGTGGAAATAAACTGGATATCGCAGTCTAAAAGGCGTTCTAATGTTTCGATGTATAATCTGGCATTTTCCGGTAAATCTTCATATTTGCGGCAGGCAGAAATATCCTGTTTCCAGCCCGGAAGCATTGTTACAACCGGAGAGAAACTATCGATATTTTCGGTAGGGTCGAAGACGGTTGTGGTCTTATGATTTCTTTCATAAGCAGTAATGACAGGGATTTCTGTCAGGGAGCTTAAAACATCAAGCTTTGTTAAGGCAATTTTATCTGCATGCTGGCATTTCAATCCATAACGGCTGGCAACGGCATCAAAAGGTCCGACTCTACGTGGACGGCCGGTGGCAGCACCGTATTCATTTCCAAATTTACGAAGGATGTTGCACCAGTCTTCGGACATGGCTCTTTCTGCTACGAAAGGTCCGGCTCCCACACAGGTGGAATATGCTTTTAGGACACCCACAACATGGTCTAGGGATTCACCCGGGATACCGGCTCCAATCGGACCATAAGCGGAAATGGTGGAGGAACTTGAAGTGTAAGGGAAAATACCATAATCGATATCACGCATGGCTCCAAGCTGGGCTTCCAAAACCACCTTTTTATGGCTGGCAAGAGCATTTTCCAAGAAGCTTCCGGTATCGCAGATATAAGGCGCAAAAAGAGAAGCCTGTTTTTCACACCAGGACAGCAATGCCGGATAAGACATCGGCTCCTGATGATAACTGCCTGCCAGTTCCAGATTTTTGGATTCCAACATGGTTTTTATCCGAACCTGGACATTTTCTTCTTTTAAATGAAGCAAATCACCAAGACGCAGTGTTTTCTTCCGGTATTTATCGCTGTATGCGTAAGCAATGCCGCGGCGGGTGGAGCCGAAGGCAGTACCGGATTTCTCAAGACGTGTTTCTTCCAGTTCATCCTGAATCCTGTGCCATGGCATGGAGATGGTGGCACGTTTGGAAAGTTTTAAATGTTCCGGGGTAATAGAAATACCGCGGCTTTCGATATCTTCAATTTCATGGGTGAGGTGCTCTAAATCAATGACCATTCCATCCCCCAGTACGCATACCACATTGGGATGCAGAATGCCGGACGGCAGAAGATTTAAGACAAATTTTTCCTGTTTGGTTACAACGGTATGACCGGCATTGTTGCCACCCTGATAACGGACAACGACATCTGCATGTTCTGCAAGCAGATCAATGACACGTCCTTTTCCTTCGTCTCCCCAGTTAATTCCTGTTACGGCTGTAAGCATATCGATTCTTCCTTTCTGTAATCATGTATAAAATAAAAAATTTTAAGCGTATAAAATTTATCAGGTGCAGTACCGGAAAGTCCGGTCGGTAAGTATTCTTGCAAAAATAAGTCCCAGCGGCAGGGCGATAATAATCATTATGGCAATGGAGAACCAGGAAACCGCTTCCGTTAAGGACATAATGCCAAAGTTATAGAAGGCGCGGTAAAGATATAGTCCCGGAACCATAATTACAATGGAAGGTACGGTTAAAGAGATTCGCGGATATCCATTGTTTTTCTTAATAAAGGATGCCAGCAGACCGGCGGTCAGTGCACCGATAAAGGCAGCAGCAACGGCTGGAATTCCGGTAAAGTCAACCAGTTCCAGACGTAAGGTATTGGCAACGGAGCCAATCAGTGCAGCAGTAGCTGCCATGGGAATGGAACTGTTAAACATAATAGAGAATCCAAATACGCCGCAGAAGCTTGCAATTAACCGCAGAACCAGCCGTGAAACATCACTGAGATTTACAGAGGTAAAGTCCTGAGGCTGAAGTCTAAGAAGCATTGCCATAATCCAGGCAAACATGGTAGCCACAAGAACAATGATGATGGAATAGGTCAGCCGCTCCAGTCCGGAACGAAGATCCAGTTTCGCAAGGTCAATGCCGCTTGTGATAAATGGAAAGCCCGGGATAATAAACAACATGGAGCAGATGTATCCGGCTTCATGGACTGCCGGAACATGGAAAAAAATTTCGGCAGCCTTTAAGCAGATGGCATACATAAGGCAGGCGGCGGAAATAGAGACCGCAATATTTAAAAACAGCGTAAAATGATGTTTGATTAATTTGGTCCGGATAACATTTCCGATACCGGCTGCAATAAATGCCAGAATCATTTCCACAGGGCCTCCGCCCAGAAGAAAAGTAAATGCGCAGCAGGCTAAGGCTGCCGCAAGTCCCAGTTTGGCGGGAGAATAAAGGGCGTGGATTTTTTCGATTTCATCCAGCCGCTTATGGATTTCCTCGCCGGTTAAATGGGCTTCTTCCTTTGGAAAGCTTTCTACGAATTGTTCCATGCGGTAAAGTTTGGAGGTGTTGACGCCGGTATTGGCGATGCTTAAGGACTGGGAGATACAGTCATTTCCATCAAAGCAGTTAAATTCGATGGACATAAGACCTACATCTACCGTACAGGTAACTCCCAGTTCCTTTGACAGCTTATTCATGGAAGTACGGACACGCCAGGCTCCGGTTCCACAGGATAACATGATTAATCCCACACGTCCGATGACCGAGGCTTTTTCAATCAGTCCCGCCTGGGCAATCAGTACGTTGCTGTCATCACTGGCATAATCATGCCAGGGTATTTCCATATGATTTTTTTCCATAATATCAATATATGAAGTAGTGGAAGATGCACTCTTATTCATAAATAATCGCCTCAGCTTTGGCAATATGCCGTTCCAGATTCTTTAAAAAAATGGAATTTGGAAGGAAAATGCCGATTTCATCATATTTTTCATCATGTTCCACAAGAGAATCCTGTCCGTAGAAGACAAATGCCATTGGAAGCTCTTTCTCTAATTTCAGTACAAGGTCGAAGATTGCAGAGTAGGCTTCCGCTTCGGTCTCCTTCTGTTTTATGGTATCCGGAAGCTCCCGGATGAGAAGCACCCCATGGCTGCGTTCTAAGACAAGCTGTCCAATGGTATCTTCACCGGTATAAGCGTGGCTGTACCGGTATGCCTGGGCAAAATACATATTCTTTGGTTCCCCTAAATCGCGGTAGCTCTCAAGAAAATGCTGATAATCCTTATTGTGAATATCGCCACAATACTTTGGCAGAAGTCTGCCGGTATCATCGGTCATAATTATCGGATTTTCTTTTCCATCTGCGTTGAAACGGTAGGGAATCAGATAGGAATTTCTCAGTAAATCGAATAGGGTATTCTGGCAGATAGCCATAAGAAATGCCGATAAATCTTTATTTTGATAAGCATCAAAAAGAGCTTCTGAAAAATCCTGTGAAGAAAGAGAAGAATCAAAATCATCATTACAGAATAAATAATTGCAAAAAGTTTCCTGAAGCTTTTCGCAGGCCCAAGGGTCATGCAAAATCTTTTCAAATAAAACGTCTGCTCTTTCTTCACGAGGGAAAAATGTTGAATTTTTCATAGAAAATATGCGCTTCCTTTCTGCTTTATAGCATTCGTAAAGAGCTGCCGGTGGCAGCTCCTCGTAGGGTTTGGGTGGAGAAATGTAAAGGGGTTGTTTCCCTTAATTTCGGCTTGATTATACTATTGCATTTGGAATAAGTAAAAGCTATAATTGATATAGCAGAAATAATAAATTGATATGGTGAAAACGTATGGATATAAATTTTGAATATTATAAGATTTTTTATTATGTGGCAAAATACAGTAATTTTACCAGGGCTGCCAATGCCCTTGGCAACAGTCAGCCTAATATCACAAGGGCAATGAACGGACTGGAGCAGCAGCTTCACTGTACGCTTTTTGTCAGGACAAACCGCGGAGTACAGCTGACACCGGAAGGGGAGAAGCTGTATACCCATGTGTCGGCAGCCATGTCGCATCTTTGGGCGGCAGAAGAGGAACTGGCAGACAGCAGCGGTCTTGCCCATGGAAGCATTTCCATTGGAGCCAGCGAGACTGCCCTTAACATATTTCTTTTGGATAAGCTGAAAGATTTCCATATGAAATATCCGGGAATCCGGTTGAAAATTTATAATCATTCAACACCTCAGGCAATTGATGCAGTAAAGAGCGGACAGATAGATTTTGCAGTAGTGTCTGCACCGGCAGAAGTAGAGCAGCCACTAAAAAAAGTTAATCTGCGGACATTCCGGGAGGTACTGGTGGGTGGAACAACATTTACCGCACTGGGCAGTCAGGAGCTTTCCCTAAAGGATTTAAAGGATTATCCGTTAATCTGTCTGGGAAAAGAAACCATGACATTTCAGTTTTATAATAAGCTGTTTTTGTCTTATGGGCTGGCACTGGAGCCGGATACAGAGACAGCAACCACAGATCAGATACTGCCACTGGTAAAGAGTGAGCTTGGTCTGGCTTTCATCCCGGAACCGATGGCAAGAGAGGCCATCGAAAAACATGAAATCGTACAGATTTCTCTTTCGGAGACGATTCCAAAAAGAAATATCTGTATGGTATACGACAGTCAGCATCCTTTAAATGAGGCGGCGCGTCAGTTAAAAAAAGTCATTTTAGAAAGCAGGTGAGCATATGACACTTCAGCAGTTACGCTATATTACAACCGTGGCAGATACCGGAACCATCACGGAGGCGGCGAAGAAATTATACATTTCCCAGCCCAGCCTTACCAACGCCATCCATGAGCTGGAAAAGGAGATGGGCCTTACCATTTTTAACCGGACGAATAAGGGAATCTTTATTTCCAGGGAAGGGGAAGAATTCTTAGGATATGCAAGGCAGGTATTGGAGCAGACCACCATCTTAGAGGATAAATATAAGAAAAACGGTGGCGGGAAAAAGCAGTTCTGCGTATCAACCCAGCATTACTCTTTTGCGGTAAATGCCTTTGTGGATCTGGTGAAAAAATACGGGCAGGAGGAATATGATTTCAGCCTGCGGGAGACCCAGACCTATAAGTTAATTGAAGATGTAGCGCAAATGAGAAGTGAAATCGGAATCCTTTTCTTAAATGATTTCAATGAAAAAGTAATCAGGAAAATATTGAAATCGTCTGATTTGGAATTTCATCTGTTATTTGTTGCAGAACCTCATGTTTTTATCAGCAGGCAGCATCCGCTGGCAAAAAAGAAAATCATAACCAATGAGGAACTGGCAGATTATCCGTACCTTTCCTATGAGCAGGGGGAACACAATTCCTTTTATTTCTCGGAAGAGATTTTCTCCTCTTTTGAGCGGAAGAAAAATATCCGCGTCAGTGACCGGGCGACCTTGTTTAATCTTCTGATTGGTTTAAATGGTTACACAGTGTGCAGCGGAATCATTGACCAGAAATTAAATGGCGAAGATATTATTGCAGTGCCGCTGGCAGATGAAGGTGACATGAGAATCGGATATGTGACCCACCGGAAGGGAATGATAAGCCGGCTGGGGGAAACATACCTTGAGGCATTAAAGAAATATATTATAGGAGAACAAAGCGTATGAAATGGATGATAGCATCGGATATTCACGGCTCGGCATATTATTGTAACGAGTTACTTATGGCATATAAGAGGGAAAAGGCAGACCGGCTGCTGTTGCTGGGAGATATTTTATATCATGGACCAAGAAATGACCTGCCAAAAGAATATGCGCCGAAGAAAATAATTGCATTATTAAATGAGCATAAGCAGGATATTCTCTGTGTGCGTGGAAACTGCGATACGGAGGTAGACCAGATGGTATTGGAATTTCCAATACTTTCTGATTATTGCGTGGTAGCGGATGAAGAAAGGCTGATTTATGCAACCCACGGTCACCATTATAATGAAGAGAATCTGCCGCCTCTTCATAAGGGAGATATCCTGTTATGCGGACATACCCATGTCCCAAAATGCACGGAACATGAAGACTTTATCTATATGAATCCCGGTTCTGTTTCCATTCCAAAGGAAGAGAGCTGGCACGGCTATATGATTTATGACCGGGGCAGATTTGTCTGGAAAAACCTGCAGGGAGAAGAGAAAATGCAGTATCCAAAGAGAACCCTGGGATCAAGAGGCCGCTACAATGAATGCGGCAGTGACGGACAGGATATTTATGGGATAAAAGAGAAAGTAAGAAAGCATGTGCGGGGAATAGAAAAGTAATTTTGCAATCAAAAATAAGGGCTGACCATAGCTTGAAACTATGGACTACCCTTATTTTTATGTATTTTTCAGAATGAGGCACTCCAATTATAATGAGGGAAATCAGAAAAATATATTTGGAGGGTATGATGCAGACATCAGTAATTGGTTTTCCAAGAATCGGTACATTAAGAGAATTAAAATTTGCTTCTGAAAAATATTTCAGAAAAGAAATAGAAGCAGAGGAACTGCAGCAGATCGCAGAGACTTTAAGAAAAACACATTGGAGCATACAAAAAGAGGCAGGAATTGATTATATTTCCAGCAATGATTTCTCTTTTTACGATATGACTCTGGATACAGCAGTCTTATTGAATATCATTCCAAAGTGCTATAAAGAATTGGAATTGTCCGGACTGGATACCTATTTTGCAATGGCACGGGGCTATCAGGGAGCTTCCGGAGATGTAAAAGCGCTTGCCATGAAAAAATGGTTTAATACCAATTACCATTATATTGTTCCGGAAGTGGAAGATGATACCGTAATTCAGTTATCCGGAAATAAACTGGTGGATGAATATGCAGAGGCAAAGGCACTTGGAATCGAAACAAAGCCGGTTGTCATTGGAGCCTATACCATGTTGAGGCTGTGCAGATTTACCGGCAAAAAGCCGGCATTGGATTATGTAGAAGATATTATAAGTGCGTATCAGAATCTGGTAAAGAAGTGTGAGGAGAATCAGATTGCATGGGTACAGTTTGATGAGCCGGCACTTGTATGGGATATGGAAGAGAGTGACATCGCATTATTTCATAAGATTTATGACGGAATCTTATCCTGTAAAAAACACAGTCATATTTTGTTACAGACATACTTTGGTGATGTAAGGGATATTTATCAGGATTTGATTCAGATGCCTTTTGACGGAATCGGACTTGATTTTATCGAGGGAAAAGAAACCTTAAATCTTGTAAATACATACGGATTTCCACAGGATAAACAGTTATTTGCCGGACTGGTAAATGGAAAAAATATCTGGAAAAATTGTTTTGATAAAACCTTAAAGGTGCTTCAGACACTGAATGATAAGAAAATAAAGGCAGTATTATCAACATCCTGTTCCCTGCTTCATGTACCTTATACCTTAAAACATGAGCACAAGATTTCACAGGAATATCTGGCATATTTTGCTTTTGCGGAAGAAAAGTTAGGAGAACTGAAAGAACTCAGCATACTTGCAGATGCAGCGGATTATATGAAAGAAGCTGCATATAAAGAAAATCAGAAGCTTTTTGCAGAAGAAAGAGACTGTAAAAATGCGGATGTAAAGAAGAGACTTTCTGAAGTAACGGAAAATGACTATGTCAGACTGCCGGAGCGAAGCACACGACAGAAATTACAGAAGAAAGTATTGGGACTGCCGGAATTTCCAACGACTACCATTGGTTCCTTCCCACAGACAAAGGATGTAAAGGCAAACCGCCAGGCATATCGCAAAGGGGAAATTTCTGAACAGGAATATATAGATTTTAACAGAAAGAAAATTGCAGAATGTGTGGCATTGCAGGAAGAAATCGGACTGGATGTGCTGGTACACGGAGAGTATGAAAGAAATGACATGGTAGAGTATTTTGGAGAAGCACTGGGAGGATTTCTGTTTACCGAAAAAGCATGGGTACAGTCCTATGGAACACGTTGTGTAAAACCACCGGTTATCTGGAGAGATGTATATCGCAAAAATCCGATTACCGTAGCATGGGCTGTATATGCCCAGTCCTTAACGAAAAAGCCAATGAAGGGAATGCTTACCGGACCGGTTACCATACTCAACTGGTCTTTCCCAAGAGAAGATATTTCCATTCGGGAATCAATTGCACAGATTGCTCTGGCAATCCGGGATGAGGTACTGGATCTGGAGGCAAATGGCATTCAGGTCATCCAGATTGATGAAGCTGCATTAAGAGAGAAGCTTCCCCTTCGTAAATCAGACTGGTATACCGAATATCTGGATTTCGCAATTTCGGCATTCCGCCTGACCCACAGTGGCGTGAAACCGGAAACACAGATTCACACCCATATGTGTTATAGCGAGTTTACCGATATTATTGCAGCAATCGACGATATGGATGCAGATGTAATTACTTTCGAAGCATCCCGTTCCGATTTGCAGATATTGGATTCCTTAAGAGAAAACCATTTTGAAACAGAGGTTGGACCTGGTGTTTATGATATTCATTCCCCAAGAGTTCCGTCTGTGGAAGAGATTGTGAATGCACTTCATATCATGCTTACCAAAATTGAAAAAGACAAATTATGGGTCAACCCGGACTGCGGTCTGAAAACAAGAGGCACAAAGGAAACCGAAGCAAGTCTTCGAAATATGGTAGAAGCAGCAAAAGAAATAAGAAAACAGGCATAAATGAATAAGAAAGAAGGAGAAATTAAAATGGCAAATTTAACAACACCGTTCCGATACGATTATGTAGGAAGTTTTTTACGTCCGGAAAAATTAAAGAAAGCCCGTGCGGACTTTGAAGCAGGAGAAATTACCAGAGAGCAGTTAAAAGAGGTAGAGGATGCCTGTATTTTAGAACTGGTCGCAAAGATAAAGGAGCTTGGATATCATGTGATTACCGATGGGGAGTTCCGCAGAGCTACCTGGCATCTGGACTTTATGTGGGGATTCGATGGAATCGAGCATAAGAAGACCGTAGATGGAAATACAACCTTTGACGGCGAAGCAGCTATGATAGATGACACTTTCATGGTGGGAAAGATTTCCGTAAAAAATCATCCATTCGTTGATCATTTCAAATTTGTAAAGGCACTGGAAGATGAGAATACCATAGCAAAGCAGACCGTTCCATCTCCAGCCCAGTTCTATGCCTATTTCACCGGCGCAGAGCTTTTAGATACAACCCTTGAAATTTATGGAACAGAAGAAGCTTTTGCAGAGGATGTCATCAAGTCATATGGAGAATTTATCGATGAAATCTATGCAGCAGGCTGCAGAAATCTTCAGTTCGATGACTGTGTATGGGGTGGACTGGTAAATCCGAAGCTTGCCGTTGCACTGACCGGAAGAAGAGGCGAAGCATTGGAAGAATATAAGAAGGTTATCCTTGCATTAAATAATAAGGTAGTAGAAGAGGCACCGGCTGACCTGACCATCAACACCCATGTATGCCGTGGAAATTATCATTCTACTTTCTTCAGCTCCGGCGCATATGACGGAGTAGCAGATTTGTTATTCGGAGAGGAGAATGTCAATGCTTATTATCTGGAATATGATGATGAGCGTTCCGGTGGTTTCGCACCGCTGGCAAAAATAACCGGCAATAAGAAGGTGGTATTAGGACTTGTTACCACCAAGACACCGAAGCTTGAAGACAAGCAGTCAGTCATTGCAAGAATAAAAGAAGCGTCCAAATATGTTCCATTGGAAAATCTCTATTTAAGTCCACAGTGTGGATTTGCCTCCTGCGAAATCGGTAACAAGCTTACGGAAGAAGAACAGTGGGCGAAACTGAAGCTTGTTAAGGAAATCGCAGAAGAGGTCTGGGGAGCTTAAAAAATCATTACCACAATTCCAAGAATTACCAGAATGACACCGGTAACCCGGTTCAGTGTCTTTGGAGTGGCCTTATTGGCAAAGACAGCGGCAATTCTTGCCCAGATTAAGGTAAATACAATGCACAGAACCCAGACGGTGATATCCGGCAGTCCGCCGATGGCAAAATGGGAAAAGGCACCGGTAAGTGCGGTAAAGGTCATAATAAATACACTGGTTCCAACAGCAGTTTTCAGTTCATATCCAAGTACAGAGGTCAGGATTAAAAGCATCATCATGCCGCCTCCGGCGCCAACAAAGCCGCAGATAAAACCAATCAGCACACCGCAGATTACGGACTGGATGGCACGTTTCTTTGCAGAAACGGCGGACATGGATTCTTTCGTGGTCATAACCGGTTTTACGATAAATTTGATTCCTAACAGGAAGGTCATGAAAACGGAAAAGTTACCCATTGTGGCAGAAGGAACAAGGCTTGAAACATAGCTTCCTACTACGGTGAAAAGCAATACGCTGACCATCATAATCAGACCGTTTTTAATATCGAGGTTCTTATGCTTTCCATATGTATAGGCAGAAATGGCACTTGCCAAAACATCGGAAGAAAGCGCAATGCCGACTGCCATATATGGGTCAATGCCTAGAAAATGAATAAGCAGCGGACTGATGACAGCAGCGGCACTCATGCCGGCAAAACCGGTTCCAAGTCCGGCACCCATGCCCGCAAAAAATGTAACAAAAATCGTAGTTAATAAATCCATTTTAGGATACCTCCTCTAAAATCATATCCAGCGTTGTCTCCATCTGTGCCATTCCTTTAAAAAAGGCATTTTTCGTGGCATCATCCAGATCGGCAATCAGCCGGTCGGCAAAATCCTGCTGCAGAGCCTGTCCCTTTTTTATAACAGGGGCAGCTTTTTTCGTACATAGAAGCTGTGTCTTCCGGCGGTCGCCGGCAACCTCTTTGCGGCTGAGATAACCGTCTTTCACCAGCCGGTCTACATTGACGGAGACCAGATTTGCCTTAATCTGGCGCACTTCAACAATATCTCTGGCAGTTGAATATTCCGGATTATTTCCTAAAAACATCAAAATATCAAAAGCCGTCTGCGGCAGATGCAGTGACTGGCACAAAGGCTTACATACCGCAGTGTAGGCAGCAGACATTTTTCTTGCAAATGCAATACCTGTATTCATATAAGAGTCCTCCTGATGAAAATACTTCAAAATAGAATAGTTCAAAATTGAAATAATTATTTTGATGATATACTAGCACCGGAAGGAAAAAATGTAAAGCGAACTGGAAAAAATTTTATAAAAAGTTTATGATATAGTGAGTTTGTTTACTTTTGGCGAACGGCGAATATTGATCATGGGCTGATTTTGCACATGGTATAATGAACGCAAACGGGAAGAATGCGAGGAAATACAATGAATAAGCAGGAAATTTATGAATACCTGAGTCAACAGCATATCTGGTACGAAGTGACAGAGCATAAAGCTGTTTACAATATGGAAGATTTATCAGATGTGGAAATTCCTTATCCACAGGCAGATGCCAAGAATCTTTTTATACGTGATAATAAGAAGCAGAATTATTATCTGATTACAGTGCGAGGGAACCAGAGGGTAGATTTAAAGGCATTTCGAAAGGCAAATGGAACGCGTCCGTTAAGTTTTGCCTCGGAAGAAGATTTAACTGAGAAAATGGGACTGCAGGCGGGTTCGGTAACGCCGCTTGGAGTACTCAACGATGAAACATGCAGCGTGAAGGTATTTGTGGATGCTTATTTTCTGGAAAATGATGCATTGATTGGAGTACATCCCAACGAGAATACCGCTACTATATGGATGAAGACAGAGGATTTACTCCGTATCATCCGGGCACATGGAAATGAAGTCCATTGTGTGTCGATGTAGAAAAAAATATCCGGAGAAATAGAGAGTTTTTAGATAATAATAGGGGAACGGAGAGAAGCAAGCCAAGTATTTTTATTCACGTGTTATGGAATGCAAAAAGGATAGACAGTTCATTAACCATCTATCCTTAAAATGCTTATTCTATGCGGTTTTAAGATTAACCAAAGTATCTCTTTAACAGACCTTCGAATGCCTTTCCATGTCTAGCCTCGTCTCTAGCCATCTCATGAACGGTATCATGGATTGCATCAAGGTTAGCAGCTTTAGCACGTTTTGCAAGGTCAAATTTACCAGCAGTAGCACCGTTTTCTGCATCTACACGCATTTCAAGGTTCTTCTTTGTACTGTCGGTTACAACTTCACCAAGCAGTTCTGCAAATTTTGCTGCATGTTCAGCCTCTTCAAAAGCTGCTTTCTCCCAGTAAAGTCCGATTTCCGGATATCCTTCTCTATGTGCAACTCTTGCCATTGCAAGGTACATTCCGACTTCAGAGCATTCTCCTTCGAAGTTTGCTTTTAAATCAGCAATAATATCTTCTGGAGCACCCTGTGCTACACCAACTACATGCTCAGCAGCCCATGTCTTATCACCTGTCTGTTCTTTGAATTTCTCAGCCGGAGCTTTACATACCGGGCAGAACTCCGGAGCACTTTCACCTTCATAAACATAACCACATACTGTACAAACAAATTTTTTCATTTTAAGATCTCCTTTTCTTTTTAGAAATTGTATTTATATATCAATAATAGTAATTGTTACTGACATTAAATTAGCATAATTATTTTTAAATGTCAACTACTTTTTTAAGATTTTCTGATTTTGTTTTTCTTTTCTATTTTCTGCAAAATTGGTTGATTTATCCGGCAGAGAACCGGATTTATCCAATAACTTTTTACATTCCGGACAAAGTCCGTAGAATCTGGTAATATGGCCCTCAATCAAACCGGCAAATTCTTCTGCTGCAATAACGTTAATCAGATCAATGTTTTTCATTTTTAAATCGAGGACGGAATTACAGTTTGTACAGAAGAAGTGGTAATGAGGTTTCGGATTACCATCAAAGCGGTCAGGACCATTTTCCGTTGAAATTTTTTGAATCTCGCCTAAATCAGCCAGGAGAGAGAGATTACGGTATACTGTTCCCAGACTGATGTTGGGATATTCCTGCCGGATGTCGGAATAAACTGTTTCGGCAGTCGGATGGTCGGTACGTCCCATCAGGTTATTTTTAATACTTTCCCGTTGTCGGCTAAATTTAATCATATATTCTCCTTAATAAATAATAATAATCGTTATTGATTTTAATATAATTCTTAAAAGAAACTTTGTCAAGGAGAAGTGTAGAGTAAAAATCTGCATGTATGATAAGTATAGGCTAAAAATCTGCATGGAATCTTAGAAGACGGAATATGATATAAGGAACAAAAAGATATAGGAAGGAAAGGTTATGCCGCAGTTTAAACGGTTTGTTGCATATCTTTATTATTATGAAAATGATACAAAGGAATATCTTGCCGGATTTGCCAGGGTAGAAATGCGCGGAGGAATCTGCAGATTAGAGATACATTTAAAAGGAACAGAATATGCAGGGCAGGAAGGAAAGGTAAGCCTTTTTATCCGTAGGGAAGGAAAAATTCTGGCTTTTCCGGTGGGTAATATGCGGCTGATGTCCCAAAGCTCAGATTATAGTGGAAGGATTTCTGATGGTGAGCTGGGCGATGAAACCTGTCATATACAGGATGTATGTGGAATACTGATTCAGCCGGCAGATGGTAATTTTTATGGCAGCCAGTGGGACAATGGGGAGATACATAAGGAAGAAATAGAAATGCAAGCTGCGGAAGAGCCGTCTCTTCAGACTGAGGAAGTGCCGATGCACCATATTTTCCCGGAACAGATGAGCATGGAACAGGAAATCCAGGAAAGAAGCACGCAGGAAAAAGACACTGGGGAAAAAGAGGCCTCCATCTGGGAGCACTGGGAGAATCTGAAACAGAAAATGACGCTTCTGCATCCTTTTGAAGGAGAGAATATCACCTGCGTCCATATGGAATTGCAGGATTTACGGGAACTGCCACAGAAATACTGGTGCCTTGGAAATAACAGCTTTCTTCTGCATGGCTTCTTTAATTACCGGTATCTTTTCTTTGGAGAACAGGTGACGCCGGAAGGACGGGAGCTGTTCTTAGCAGTGCCGGGGGTTTATCAGAAGCCGGAAAAAGTAATGGCTGCTATTTTTGGCTTTCCACAGTTCCGGACGGAAAAACCGTGCCGGCAGTTAGAGGGGACGTTTGGCTACTGGTATCGACGGATGGACGGATAAGGGCGAACCGGATATGGTCTTCCCATTTTCCCTGTATCAGGGCATATTCCCTGGCGACACCTTCCTGTTGGAAATCAAGGGATTCTAGCAGACGGATGGAAGCGGTATTTTCCGGCATGACGGCAGCTTCTATCCGGTGCAGATGAAATTCTTCAAACATAAGCTGAATACCAAAAGCAAGGGCTTCGCGGGCGTATCCTCTGTGCCAGTATGCAGGGGAAAAGCGATAGCCGGTCTCACAGGAATAGTAAGTAGAACGGTTGATATTGCGGAAGCAGACGGTGCCTATGATTTCGTCCGGATTTTCCCTGCGGAATATATAGAAGCGGATGAGGCTGTGCTTTAAGGTGAGACTCAGCTCACAGTTCATCAGGGTCCGCTGGTAGGCCACCGTATAGAACTGCTCCGGGTGTATGGTTTCATATGGCTCAAAGACATTCCGGTTCTGCTTATAAAACTGAAGAACTGCAGGGGCATCATCTTCCCCTAACAATTTCAGGATTAAGCGGTCTGTTTCATAGATAAATTTCATGTTATTAACTCCTGCAGCTGGTATAAGAATACCTTTTTGTTACGCTCAAAATATGCTATTATTATAACAGAGAAAAGAGTAAAAGTCAGGAGTAAACATGGAACCGGAGATAAAATATATGAAAGCCGCCCTGCGGGAGGCAAGGAAAGCAGAAAAATTAGAGGAAGTTCCGATTGGCTGCGTCATTGTGCAGAATGATAAAATCATTGCCCGGGGCTATAACCGGCGCAATACCGATAAAAATACACTTTCCCATGCGGAACTGACTGCCATTAAAAAGGCATCAAAGAAGACCGGGGACTGGAGGCTTGAGGACTGCGTGATGTATGTGACCTTAGAACCATGCCAGATGTGCGCGGGAGCCATTGTGCAGTCCCGTATGAAAAAGGTGGTAATCGGAACTATGAATCCCAAAGCAGGATGCGCCGGGTCGGTCATGAACCTTTTGCAGGTGGCAGCATTTAACCATCAGGTAGAGATAGAACGGGGTGTATTAGAGGAAGAATGTTCGGACATGCTGTCGGAATTTTTCAGGCGGTTGCGTGAGAAGAAGAAACAGCAGAAAATGATGGCAAAACCTTGACAATCCGGCACAAAATAGGCTATAATTTAGATTCCGAGCAGCCGGGGTGGCAGCGGTGCCCTGTACCAGCAATCCGCTATAGCTGGGGTGATATCCTGTCTCGGGTTTGAAATTGTAAAGCAGCCCTGAATAAGTGGCGTTGATGTCTGGGTCTTACGCAACAGGAATCTGTGAACCGGGTCAGGTCAGGAATGAAGCAGCCCTAAGCGGAAGCTCCTGTGTGCCGTAAGGTCGCCTGGACTGAGTTGGCTGTTCAGGTAACGTTTGCAACGAGAATTCAAAACAGGATGCTCGGTTTTTAATGCATAAAATTAAAAATTATAATATAATAAAGATAAGGGTTCTTCATAAGAAAGTCGGAGAGAAGAAAATTTAATATAATAAAGGAGATAAAGATGAAGAAGTACGGTTTTGGCGTAGACATTGGTGGAACTACCTGTAAGATCGGATTATTTGAGACCAGCGGAAAAATGCTGGATAAGTGGGAAATCCCAACCAACAAGGCAGATAATGGCGGACATATTTTAGATGATGTGGCAGCATCCATTGACGAGAAAATGAAATCAGCATCCATTGCAAAAGAAGATGTGGAAGGAATCGGCGTAGGTGTTCCTGGCCCTGTATTAGAAGATGGCTCTGTTTCCGTATGTGTAAACCTCGGATGGGGACAGGTTCAGGTTGCCGATGAATTAAGCAGTAAGACAGGTCTTCCGGTTAAAGTAGGAAATGATGCGAATGTAGCAGCCCTTGGCGAGATGTGGCAGGGCGGTGGAAAAGGTTACACCGGAGTCGTTATGGTTACGCTTGGAACCGGTGTTGGCGGCGGAATCATTCATAATGGCAAAATTATTCCGGGCGCAAACGGAGCGGGCGGCGAAATTGGACATATTACCGTCAATACAGAGGAAAAAGATACCTGCGGATGTGGCAGACATGGCTGCTTAGAGCAGTACGCATCAGCTACCGGAATCGTCCGCATGGCGAAGAAACTTTTGGCTGAGAAAGATGCTGAGTCTTCCTTACGCGGATTTGAACCGCTGACAGCAAAGGATATCTTTGATGAGGCAAAAAAAGGAGATGCTCTGGCATTAGAGGCGGTAGAAATCTTAGGCGAGACACTTGGTATGGCGTTATCTAATATTGCCTGTGTCGTTAACCCACAGGTATTCGTAATCGGTGGCGGCGTATCCAAGGCAGGAGATATTTTAATTGATACCGTAGCAAAACATTTCAAAGAGCATGCATTTGCATCCTGCAAGGACACCAAGTTTGCATTGGCATCCCTTGGAAATGATGCCGGAATGTACGGCTGCGTGCAGATGATATTAGACTAAGAATCAGATGAATCGAGAAACATGCTTTGCGAGATTCTTTCGTAAGTAAGTGAAAAGCCTCCGTCCTGGGACGGAGGCTTTTCTTGATTTATTGCGAGAACCAAAGGGCTCTCTTGGACCTTGAAAAAGACACAAAGTCCAGTAAAAAGAAAGAGGAGACTAAATAATTAAAAGATGATTAAATAATTATAATATGCGTTCTGATTCGTATTTCTTATTCAACAGCAGTACATCAGCCCTTGCACCCGGGGTCAGGCTGCCGATGGTTTTCTCCATTCCAATGCTCTTAGCAAGGGTTGCAAAACGACCTTTTTTGTATACAGTTTGTCCGCCAAGTTCATAAGTACCATCTGCCATTCCGGTTGCACGCATGGCATCGCTGATTAAGATGACGCGGTTATCTCCAAACATGCGGAAAACGCTGCGAAGGCCTTTGAGGCAATTTCATAAGAAGCAGTAGAGTGTCCAAGAGAAATAGCAACTTCATCATGGAATTTTTCGATAAATTTGTCTGCTCCCGGAAGTTCCGGAGCGATGGTAATTAACTTTATTTTGCCACTGGAAACTTCTGACAAGCGGCAAAATGCGCCAATACTAGGGTTGCAGAGGTAACTTTCTTTCTGGGCACCCTTCTTTGTTGGGGAAAGGAAAGGACCTTCCATATGAATACCGGCTACATAGGCGTGGTTTCCGTCATCCGGTACACCGGAAACAGTTTCAAAGATTTCCATAAGCTGGTTTTCCGGTAAAGTCATGGATGTTGCACAGAAGGATGTAACACCGCAGGAATACAGGTAAGCCGCAATATCGGAAGGTCCGTTTGTATTTGCGTCACAGAAATCATGACCCTTTGCACCATGGATATGCACATCAACCAGTCCCGGAATCACATAATTGCCTTTTGCATCCAGAATTTCCTCATATTCGGAAACGGGTTTGTCTACGATTGTATGTGTAGCATCATCGATATATAAGTCTTTTTCATGGAAAGTGAAGTCATCACCCCATACAAGACCGTTTCGGATAATCATTCGAATACCCCCTTAAATCAATCGGAAAAATGAAAATGCTATAAAATAGACAAAATAGCCGCTCAACTGAAATATGCAGTGGCAAATACACTTTAAGTAGAAATTATAACAAACTAACACATTATCATATTAAATACGATTAAATCATAATTTAACACAGATTAAAACAGGATTAAACCAGTTTATGAGAAAAATTTAAGAAATCTTAAATTGACCCACCGCGGGGGCTGCTTTACAATGAAAATAGATTGTAAGCAATTACGGAGAACATAAGAAACAACGGAGAAAAACATTGTCTACAAGAAGAGAAAGAGAACGAAGAAAGAAATTAAAGAGAATAAGAAATGCAATTTCAGCAGCTTTTTGTGTACTGGTATTGCTGTTGGTGCTGGGAATCGTAAACCTTCTGACCGGTGTTTTGGAAAAACATCTTCCTATTATAGATGGGAATGGAGACTATACCATCAGTATACTGGAAAAGCTGTCCGGAGATAAAGAGGAGAAGGAACCGGATAAGAAGGGACTGACGGTGTGCATTGATGCGGGACACGGCGGAAAGGACAATGGTTCTGACTATAAGAACCGCTATGAGAAAGATGATACTCTTGCCCTGGCACTTGCCGTACAGAGTTATTTGCAGGAAAAAGATGTGAATGTCATCATGACACGAAGTGATGATACCTTCTTAAAACTGTCAGAGAGATGTGATATAGCAAATGAAGCGGAAGCAGATTATTATGTATCCCTGCACCGGAATACCGGAGAGGGATATGGAGTAGAGACATGGGTATACAGTGGAGCCAACGAAGAGACCATGGGACTTGCCGGAAATATCCAGCAGGGATTAGCCGGAGTTGGTGTACAGCGCGACCGTGATGTGAAAAAGGGAACCCAGAAGAGCAGTTCAAAGGATTATTATGTAAACAGCCATTCCCATATGCCATCCTGCATCATTGAAATGGGATTTATGAATAATGCAAAAGACAATCAGCTTTTTGATGATAATAAGGAAGCATATGCGGCGGCTATTGGAGATGCCATTATTGCTACTTATAAGACTTACCATGGTGACGGAACAGGTGGAAATACAGAAGCAGATACGTCCATCGGAGATACTACAACAGGTGATACAGACACAGATGGAACCTCCGGCAGCACAGAAGACAGTACCGCCACAGAAGATACGAAAAACGTTGGAGAAGTTATTACCAACCAGCAGATTGCCAATGTGGAAGCTTTGGATGGAACCTGTCAGAACTGGGGGCAGGGCGTGAATTTTGATGAAGAGAACCGGCCGATTGGAGCTGTTTCTTATCAGGAAAAATACGGAGACTATCAGGCGAATTTTATCGGAGCAGATGAAAAGAAGATTTATCTGACCTTTGACGAAGGCTACGAATATGGCTGTACGCCGCAAATCTTAGATACTTTAAAGGAAAAGGGCGTAAAGGCAACCTTTTTTGTGACAGAGCCATATGCCAAGGCACAGCCGGAGCTGGTACAGAGGATGATTGACGAGGGACATGAGATTGGTAATCACAGCGTGACCCATCCGTCCGAGGACCTTCCATCCCAGAGCCTGGAGCAGCAGAAAAATGAAGTCATGGAGAACCATCAGTATATTAAGGATAATTTTGGCTATGATATGCACCTGTTCCGGTTCCCGGCGGGTAAATTCAGTGACCAGTCCTTAGCAGTGGTCAATAACTGCAACTACAAGAGCGTGTTCTGGAGCTTTGCATACAAGGACTATGATGTCAATAACCAGCCAGGCGAGTCAGAAGCGTTACAAAAATTAAAAGACCGGATGCATCCGGGAGCAATTTATCTTTTACATGCGGAGTCTACCACCAATACAGCCATTCTTGGAAGATTTATTGATGCGGCGCAGGCGGCAGGCTACGAAGTGGTGGCATTTCAGTAAAGCTGAAAAAGGTATCAGTGGAGAGTACATGGATTGAGGGGAAAATGGCAAAAGAGAAATAAGATTTTCGGGTGATTGTGAGGACAGAAAATGCGGATACAAAAGAGAAAAATAATATTGCCAGTCATGGTATTACTGCTTGGGATGACTGCTTTGGGAGCTGTATTATATGGAGTAGGAAATATACAGCAAAACAATAGCAGAAAAATGGCGAATCTGAATGCAATGGTATATTCTGAGCGGGTAAAGTCTGATATTATGCAGGAAGTTGGAGTTACAAAAGCTTTAAAGCAGCTTCTGGTCAGTGAAAATGGCAGGATTAATAAATTTTCAGAGGTGGCAGAGGATATGATGATGGATTCCGTCCAGAGTATCCAGCTTGCACCGGATGGTGTAGTAACAGAGGTATATCCGGAAGAGGGCAATGAAGCCGGAAAAATCGACTTGTTCAATGATGCAGGTAGGGGAGAAATTTCCCGTTATGCCAGAGATAACCATATTGAAATTATGCAGGGACCGTTTCAGTTAGAGCAGGGTGGATACGGAATGGCAGTACGAAATCCGATATACCTGAAAAATGAAAACGGAGAAGAAGAATTCTGGGGATTTACCATTGTAATTATCCGTGTACCGGATGTTTTTTTTGATTCATTAAAAGCACTTTCGGATTTTGACTATGATTATACGTTATCAAAGACCGTTTCCCCATGGGATACAACATATGAAGAAGTATGTAGCTCAGGAGCAATTCTGACGGATCCGGTTGCTTATGAATTTGAAGCAGTTGGAAGTCGGTGGAAACTGGAAATCATGCCAAAGGCAGGCTGGTCGAATTATGAGCACTTTTATGGAATGCTGGCTGGCGGACTGTTGATTGTTCTGCTGCTGACGGGACTTGTCTCTATGATTTTGGCTTTGGATGAGCATAAAAATAGATTTAAAAAGCTGGCTGTAACCGATGTATTGACCAGAATCAATAACAGGCATGGATTTGAGGAGCAGGTAAGACAGTATTTGAAAAAGTATCCGGAAGCTTCTTGCGTGGCAGCGCAGTTTGACATTGATGATTTCAAATTTATTAATGACATGTATGGACATGAATCCGGAGACAAGGCATTACAGATATTAGCAGAAAGCATGCGGAAATCGTTCCCGGAACATGCAGTGCTTGGACGGAAAGGTGGAGATGAATTCTGCATTTTCTTAGATAATTGCACCGGCGAAGAAGTAAGGGAAAAGCTGGAGCAGTTTACAAAAAAGAAGCGTTCTTTCTGGTATGAAGGTGAAAAAGTGACATATACTATTTCCCTGGGATATGCAGAGTATCCGTTGCAGGGACAAAACTATTCACGGTTGATGCGCTGTGCAGATGCAGCACTTTATGAAGTAAAGCTTGACGGGAAAAATGGCTGTCTTCAGTACCGGGAAGGAATTGGACTTGAAATCAGAAAGCAGCTTGGATTTGCATTGAAGGATGTTTCGGAAAATCTTCCGGGAGCATTTATTATTTATAAAGCAGATAAAGAAAATGATGAAATTCTTTTTGCAAACCGTGAGATGATCCGTCTCACCGGATGCAGGAACATGGCAGAACTGCAGGAGTATACAAAAGGAAGCTTCCGTAACCTGATTGAAGAAGGAGAAAGAGAGCAGGTTGAAGAAAGTATCTGGCAGCAGATAGGGGGAGGACATTCCAATGATTATGTACACTTCCATCTGCGGAAAGCAGATGGAACCTCACTGAGGGTACTTGACCATGGCAGAATTGTGGAAAATGGACGATACGGCAGAGTGTTCTATGTACTGATGGTGGACTGGAATTCTACAAAGCGGCATTACAGGGATGTATTTTAAAGACTGTAAAATATGATAAAAAAGAAAGAGGTATAGGATGATGAAGAAAAAATTAATCACTATCGTAATGGGAATGGTATTTTGGGCCGGATTATTTGGAGGATGTGGCCAGACAGAGGTGAAGCAGGATAATGCAATCACAAATAGCAGCGAAGAGGGAAAAGAAGAAGGAACAGCAGAAGAAAAAGAATTAACAGGAACCATTGATGAGATAAAGGATTTTATGTTTGTTGTGACAGATGAGAATGATACGCCATATAGTTTTACTTTTGAAGAAAAACCGGAGGGATTGGAAAATGTCAGCAATGGAGATGCTGTAACGGTAAAATATACAGGAACAATTTCTGAGGTAGATCCGTTTGAGGGAGAGGTATTATCTGTTGAAAAGGCAAAATAAAATCAAAATAACAATGAGATTGTCAGCAGCAATGGTATTCCTGTCCATGCTGCTGTGTGCCTGTACAGAAGCATCACGGAATCAGGAGCTGCCGGCTGCAACATATATGGGAGGAAAAAACACCATTGCCGGGATTTGTGAAGAACTGGAATCAGCAGGAGCTTCCCATGTAGATGCATTTCGGGAATGGACGACTGATTTCGCGGATACTGCCGGAAAAAATGCCGGACTGGAGGATAGCTGGTCAGATCCCGGAAAAATGAAAGCAGATATTGGAAAATGTATGGATGGCTGGGAACAGAACCATGACTATTCGGATGCTGATTGCAGAATGACAGCGTTTCTTCTGCTGGATGGTGTGCTCCGTGCAGAATCGACAGAAGACAGCTATGAGGGTACCTACTTAATGTTTGATACAGAAGCAATAGATAATGTGGACAGGTATGAAAGCATAAAAGAGAATAAAAATATGTTCACCACACTCTATGGAGAAAAAAGTGTAACAGATGGCAGTCACCCGGAAAATACATTTTCCGATAGCTGGAAACATTATGGATTTCAAGTGGATAGTGACAGGCTCTCTCTTCTTAGTATAGGAATATATGACCCATACTCGGATGTTGTTTTTGTGGGGCATACCGGTGTTCTGATAAAGTACAGTGACTATTATTTGTTTATAGAAAAAATTGCTTTTGAACAGCCGTATCAGGCAACAAGGGTGCATAATATGGATGAATTGCTCGATATTATGTCGTTAAGACCGGAATATTTTGGAGAAGAGGGTGAAGCAGGTCCCTTTGTTTATTGTAATGGAGAATATCTCGGAACATTAAAGAAAAATATTTAAAGAAGTAAATATTTTACAACTTATGTGGAGCTGGAGTAAAAGTCAGATAGATGTAATTTGCAAAAAACCGCCGCCTCATCGTTCGAAAAAGGACGATGAAGCGGCGGATATCATATAACCAGAATGGCTGTAATGGAACTGCAGCCACAGCGACGTTTTATTTATTGGCACCGTCAGCATCAATTACAGATTGAATCTGTTTCATCAGGGTATCATAGTTGTCCTGATTATCAATTCCACCGAGCATCGGATCACCCACAATATTACCATTTCTATCGACTAGAATTGTGGTAGGGAATGCCATAATATTAGAGGCATATTTACCTGCATCTGAAGCAGAGTCAATAGAAAGATTGCGGTATGCTGCCCCCTGGCTTTCCAGAACAGCTGCAGCTTCTTTGATGGCATCCTCGTTTCCGTCAAAGGTTTCTGTATTGATTCCAACTACTTCACCCCCCATGGATTTGATGGTATCATTTAATTCATTAAGCTTAGATAGTTCGGCAACACAAGGCTTACAGCCGGTAAACCAGAAATTAACGACAGTTACTGCATTTCCGGAAAACAAGCTTTCGTCGACAGAATTACCATCATAATCCTGACCGGAGAAATTCCTGAAAGGAGAGGTATCGTCAGAATTATCCTTCTGGGAGGCATCGTCAGATGCTGTATTGTCCTTTTCGATTGCTGCTATCTGTTCCTCGATTTTTCGAATTGTTTCAATATCATCTGTAAGAGTTTTTAATTCATCGTCTGTAAATGAGTCTTTATTTGACTCGACGGTGGCAGCCAGATAGTCGGCGTAATTTCCACTTGGATCAGCAGTGCTTTTATTCATCATGCCAAATGCTTTGTTCCATACATCTTCATGCTCGGCAAAGAGCTGATTCTCCTGCTGATATAAATCATCCAGCGTAGTGTTGGAGCTGTCGGAAGCTTCAGAGCCGGCTTCAATCTGGGTATCGTGGGAAGCTTCTGTGTTTGAAGTTCCTTTTCCGCTGCAGGCTGTAAACAATAATGCTGTACAGAGGGTAAAAATAGAAATAACTGTTCTTTTTGTTTTCATGAATAAGTTCTCCTTTGAATAATTGGTAATAAGATTAATAGTTACTTTTTCTGAATATTGTGGGCTGCGGATGCCCTTTTTTCACATGGCATGCCCATAAACTGATAGTGGATGGCATCTTTAGGACAGGCTTTTATACATGCTCCGCATCGTATGCATTCCGGATGATCCGGGGTCTTAAGCACATCAACATCCATTTTACAGGCATTGGAACATTGACCGCATCCGACACATTTACTGTTTTCAACCTTAATTTTAAGAAAGCTGACCTTGTTAAACAGTGAGTAGATTGCCCCGAGAGGACAAATCCATTTGCAGAAGGGTCTGTAAAACAAAATACTTAACACAACAACTGTAATTAAAATAAGGCATTTAAAAGAAAAAAGCTTTCCCAGTGCAGATCGTATGGCAGCATTTCCCAGTGAAAGAGGTATAGCCCCTTCCAGAACGCCTTGAGGACAAATGTATTTGCAGAAGAACGGATCCCCCATTCCAATGGAGTTCGTTACAAACATTGGCAGAAGTATAACGAAAACAATAAGGATAAGATATTTTAGGTATCTTAGTGGCTTCAGCCGGGCTGTAGAAAATTTTTTCCCGGGAATTTTATGGATTAAATCCTGAAACCATCCAAACGGACACAAAAAACCACATATAAATCGCCCAAGTGTCACACCGAGTAAAATAAAAAATCCTGTTATGTAGTATGAAAATTTAAATCGCGATGAACCGACAACTGCCTGAAAAGCTCCGATAGGACAGGCTCCGGATGCAGCGGGACAGGAATAACAGTTTAATCCGGGTACACATACCGTTTTAGCACTGCCCTGATATATTTTACCCTTGAATAAATTGGGAATATGAATATTAGTAAGCAGCGTGGCAGCTGCCTGTATCCATCCACGTATTCCGGCAGCTCTTTTTGATATTATTTTTTTATTCTTATCCAATTCCGACACACTCCAGACATAATTTTATTGCTTTGCCAAGTACGGCAGCCGCTTCACCTCTGATTGCACCATAGCTGACCATAGTGATACCGGTGATAAGCAAGGCAATTTGAGATATTTTTTGGTACTTCAAGATATCGTTGCTCCTTTCAATTGTTGAATTTATTGACCTGCTGACCTGGGTATTATACAATAGTAGTTGTAAAATTTTTGTTAAGAAACAGGTGAAAGCTTTTGAGATTATTAATAGTTGAAGATGAGAAACAAATATGTGACACAATTGCAAAAAGTCTGTATGATGCCGGTTACGAGGTGGATACCTGCTATGACGGGGAAGAGGCACTGGAATGCATTCTGGCGGAGGATTATGATTTGATTGTTCTGGATCTGAATCTGCCGGGTATGGATGGAATGGACATTTTAAGGGAACTTAGACAGAAAAATGAGGAGACGAAGGTCCTGATATTATCTGCAAGAGGACAGATTGCCGATAAGGTTGAGGGACTGGATGCAGGTGCAAACGATTATATGGAAAAACCGTTTCATTTGCAGGAACTTGAGGCACGTATCAGAAGCCTGACAAGAAGAAAATTTGTGCAGAAGGATATATGCCTGGAAAGTGGTGAAATTAAGTTCAATACGATAAGACGCGAGGCATATGCAAAAGGGAAAATGGTTCCCCTGACAAGAAAAGAAAATGGTATTCTGGAATATCTTCTTCTTAATCTTGGCAGACCGGTCAGCCAGGAGGAACTGATAGAGCATGTCTGGGATGCGTCCGTGGATAGCTTTAGCGGCTCCATCAGAGTGCATATGTCGTCACTCAGAAGAAAACTAAAGTCTGTGCTTGGATATGATCCGGTTTTGAACAAGGTGGGAGAGGGGTATAAAATACGAGAGGAGTCCGATAAATGAGAAGAATGTCGCTGCAGTGGAGGCTTACCTGTATCATTACATTATATATTGCGGTTATATGTGGATGCCTGACTATGCTGGTCTATAAAAACGGTGTGTATTATATGGATTCCCTGCAGGAGGCTGTTGATGCACAGGGAGATGGGAATGAAAATGAATCAGACGAAATATATATCAGTATTCCGGAAGATAAGTGGGATGAATTTGCAAATGATTTTTCAGTCCAGGTATACAACAATAAGACGGATTACAAAAAAAGCAGCCTGATAATTTCAACTTTATTGGCACTTCTTGGTGGAGTGGCTACATATTTTATAAGTGGACGTGCTCTCAGGCCGATTAGAGAGTTTTCGGATAAAATCGAAGAAGTGCAGGCACAGAATCTGGCAGATTCACGGATAGAAGAAAACCAGGTGAAAGAACTGAACCAGCTTAGTACTTCGTATAACAAAATGCTGGAACGCCTTTCGGATGCCTTTGAGATACAAAGACAATTTACTGCAAATGCAGCGCATGAGCTTCGGACCCCGCTGTCTTTAATACAGGTACAGCTTGATTTATATAATTCCACCAGACATCCGGGCAATGATACGGATACTTTACAGACGATAAAGATGGTTACGGAACAGAATGACAGACTCAGCAGGATGGTAAAGACACTTCTTGACATGAGCGAACTTCAGACGGTGGGGAGAGACGAGAAAATTGCAGTTGATGCTCTTGTTGATGAAGTACTGGCAGATTTGGAACCTCTGGCACAGGAAAAAAATATAAAGCTTGCTGGAAAATGCAAGAACATAACAATGGTCGGAAGTGATATTCTTATTTACAGGCTGGTATATAATCTTGTTGAAAATGCAATAAAATATAATCATTCAGGTGGACAGGTTACAGTTACTGCGTATCAGAAGGAAAAGCATGTTTATCTGTCGGTAGAGGATACAGGAAACGGAATCCCGGAGGAACTACGGGAGCGCGTGTTTGAACCATTCTTTCGTGTGGATAAATCCAGAAGCAGGGAACTGGGGGGCGTAGGTCTGGGACTTGCTCTGGTTCATGAAATTGTGAGAGTGCATGATGGCAGTATAACAGTTAAGTCCAGTCCGTCTGGCGGGACGATTTTTGATGTGATTTTTTAAAGAGAATAAATATACCTGATGTGCTTTTGAACAGCCTGAAATGGGAGGAAAGAAGATGCTGGAACGAAAAAAAGTCCGTGCAGCCAATGAAGATTTACCGGTAATTATGGAAATGAATGCAGCCAGTAAAATGAAACTGGAAAAAAGAATGATAAACCTGTCCTTTATTGGAAGTGTACTCTTTGTAGTGGCAGAAGGAGTTATGGCATATATCAGCCATTCCCATGCAATACTGATGGACTGCGTATTTGATGTGACAGATTTAATAATGATAGGACCGTTTCTGGTGCTGGTGCCACTGTTATACCGGCCGGTAACAGAACGCAGACCATATGGATTTTCCCAGGTGGAATCTCTATTTCTGGTAATCAAGTATAGTGTACTTTTAGTAGTTACCATCCAGCTTTTAATCGACAGTGCGCAGAGCATCCTGCATGGTGGACATATGGTAAATGCCAGCCAGCTTGCAGGCTTTGAGTTTGGTGTGTTTGCCGGCTGTCTTATCATCTATTTCCTGCTTCATTATTTCAGTAAACGATATGCATCTGTGGTAGTAAAAGCAGAAATGTATAACTGGAAATTAGATGTAGTCAGCAGCTTTGGCGTATTCGCCGCATTCTTCGGACAGTTCCTTCTGCAGAAGACACCGTACGAATGGCTGGCACCATATATAGACCCGGTAGTAGCAATTGTGATGGCATTAATCCTAATTGTAGAACCGGTGAAAATGATATTGCATGGACTCAGGGAGCTGGTGCTCTTTGCACCGGAGCAGGAAGTGATGGACCAGATACGTTCCATTGCAGAACAATATATGCAGACCTGTTCCTATACGATAGAATTTTTGGATGTCATCCAGACCGGACGAAAAACCTGGGTGGAAATATACATAGACAGCCCCAACGATATTATTACAATGCAGTCCCTCACCAGAATCAGAAATGGAATCCGGGAAGAATTAAAGAAAAACTTTGACCAGATTTATGTAGAACTGATACCGGATTTGCCGGAATAAAAATAATACCGGACACAGGTGCCGGAGTGTATAAAAAGTGCCGATGGAATATTCCACCGGCACTTTTTATGAAACGGAGATGGAATATTCCATCGGCACTTTTTATGAAACGGAGATGGCGGGATTCGAACCCGCGTGCCCCGGAGGGCTAACGCATTTCGAGTGCGCCCCGTTATGACCACTTCGATACATCTCCAGATAAAAAAGAGTGCATACACTTTGTTGGATTCGTGTGGTAAAGTGTTTTGCACAATAGCACATATATCATACAATATTTTCCTGCCGGATGCAAGCAGATTTCATTGACAGACTTGGAAAATGCCCGTATAATAATATTTATATTGGTTATAGTGACCATAACTAGGAGGATTAGACAAATGAATAATGAAAAAGAGTTCAAGCCGTATATTCCGGCAGACAAAGTTTTGCCGGAACTTACGCCAGTCTCTATTATTCTGGGTATTCTGCTTGCCGTAGTTTTCGGTGGGGCAAACGCATACTTAGGACTTAGAGTAGGAATGACAGTGTCGGCATCCATACCGGCAGCGGTAATTTCCATGGGAATTATCCGCGTAATTTTAAGAAGGGACTCCATTCTGGAGAATAACATGGTACAGACCATCGGTTCTGCCGGAGAGTCTCTTGCAGCAGGAGCAATCTTTACACTCCCGGCGCTGTTCATGTGGGCAGAGGAAGGTGGTACAAGCATGCCATCTTTAGTGGAAATCGCATTGATTGCATTAATCGGTGGTGTCATCGGAGTTATGTTCATGATTCCACTTCGTAGTGCATTAATCGTACAGGAGCATGGAAAGCTTCCTTATCCGGAAGGAAAAGCCTGTGCAGAAGTACTGGTAGCCGGAGAAGAAGGCGGAGCAAAAGCAAGTACCGTATTTGCCGGTCTGGGAATTGCAGCAGCATACAAATTCATCACAGATGGTTTGAAAGTATTCCCGAGTGAAGTGACTTATGAAATCAAATCTTACAAGGGTTCCGGAGTCGGAATGGATGTACTTCCGGCACTTCTTGGAGTTGGTTATATCTGTGGAGCCAGAGTATCTTCCTACATTTTTGCGGGTGGAGTAATCGGCTGGTTCGTACTGATGCCGTTAATCGCACTCTTTGGTGCAGACCTTACCATTTTCCCGGCAAGCGTTCCGGTATCTGAACTTGGCGCATCAGGAATCTGGTCAAACTATATCCGTTACATTGGAGCAGGAGCAGTTGCAGCAGGCGGAATCATCAGCCTGGTAAAGAATCTGCCACTTATCGCAAAGACCTTCCGTCAGGCATTAAAGAGCTACGGAAGCAAAGGAAATGGTGACAACAGCCGCCTCAATAAAGATATTCCAATGAATATCGTAATTCTTACGATTGGAATCATGGCTATTATTATGTGGCTGGTTCCGGCAGTTCCGGTAAACCTTCTTGGAGCAATTATTATTGTAATCTTCGGATTCTTCTTTGCAACCGTATCATCCAGAATGGTTGGTATTGTAGGAAGTTCCAATAACCCGGTATCCGGAATGGCAATTGCAACACTGCTTATCACAACGATGATTTTAAAAGCAACCGGAACCATCGGAATGCCTGGAATGGTAGCTTCTATTGCAATCGGTTCTGTCATCTGTATTATCGCAGCAATCGCCGGAGATACATCACAGGATTTAAAGACCGGTTATCTGGTAGGAGCAACACCTTGGAAACAGCAGGTTGGTGAAATCATCGGTGTAGCAGCATCTGCTATTGCAATCGGTGGAGTATTATATCTGTTAAATGCAGCATGGAGCTATGGTTCCTCAGCAATCCCTGCACCGCAGGCAACCTTGATGAAGATGGTAGTAGAAGGAGTTATGGGCGGAAACCTTCCTTGGGTACTGGTATTTGCAGGCGTTGGTATTGCAGTAGTAGTAGAAATCCTTGGAATTCCGGTATTGCCATTTGCAGTAGGTCTTTACCTTCCGATTTACTTAAGCACACCGATGATTGTTGGTGGATTAATCCGCTTATACTTTGATAAGAAGAAGGGTGAATCCGAAGAAGAGAAGAAACGCAAAGTGGAAAATGGAGTGCTTTACTCATCCGGTCTGATTGCCGGAGAGGGACTGGTAGGAATTCTCCTTGCAGTCTGTGCAGTCATTCCATTCAAGGGAGAGACCTTTGCAGATGCATTTAACTTATCTGCAATATTCGGTTTCAGCTTAGGAAACATTGGCGGACTGGTATTCTTTGCATTACTTGCCGTAACCTTAATCCTTTTCATCCGTGGAAAGAAGAAAAAAGAAAATTAAAAACAGAATAAAGTAGTTCTTACATCTGCCGTCTTGCGAAAAGGCGGCAGATGTTTTATACTGCTAGCGAAGATAACAGGAGGCAATATGGCAAAGAAAAAAGACAATTATTTAGATTATATCCCACGTCCGAATACATTATTTGAATGTAATAAGAACAAAGATGGCAAAATAGAAATAAAAATGCATAACAAAGGTGTGTTTAACAAAATCGCACAGGTGTTATTTAAAAAACCGAAATACAGCTATATCGAGCTGGATGAATTCGGCAGCTTCGTGTGGGAGCAGATGGATGGAAAGAAAACCATCTATGAGATTGGTACACTGGTAAAAGAAAGATTCGGTGACAAGGCAGAACCTCTTTACGAGAGACTGTCCCAGTATATCAAGATTCTGCATAACAACCATTTTATCGTATATGAGAATAAATTAAGAAAGAAGGAATCATAATGAGCGCATTAGCAGGCTTAGAACCAAAAGAGGTATTTCATTATTTTGAAGAAATCAGCAATATTCCACGTCCATCCTATAAAGAGGAGAAAATCAGCAATTATCTGGTAAACTTCGCAAAGGAACGGAACTTAGAATATTATCAGGATGAAGTAAAAAATGTCATTATCATCAAAGAGGCAGCACCGGGCTATGAAGACGTTGCACCACTGATGATTCAGGGACATATGGACATGGTGTGCGAGAAAGAACCGGGCTGCACCATCGATTTTGAAAATGACGGACTGACACTGGAAGTAAACGGAGATTATATCAGTGCAAAGGGAACAACCCTTGGCGGCGACGATGGAATTGCAGTTGCATATGCACTGGCAATCTTAGACTCTGACAGCATTGCACATCCGCGTATCGAATTTATCTGTACCGTGTCGGAAGAAGTTGGCATGGAAGGTGCCGTAGCACTGGATGTTTCCCACTTGAAAGCAAAGAAGCTTCTGAACCTGGATTCTGAAAATGAAGGAATCATGCTGGTAAGCTGTGCTGGTGGATGCAGCACCGTATGTGAACTTCCGGCGGAATGGGAAAAGAGCGCAGGAAATCTTGTTTCTATTCATGTGGCAGGCTTAAAGGGCGGACATTCCGGCGTGGAAATTGACAAAGGAAGAGCCAACTCCAACATTTTATTGGGAAGAATTCTTTTGGAATTAAAAGATGAATATCATTATCAGATAGCAGCATTATCCGGCGGAAATAAGCAGAATGCCATTCCAAGAGAAAGTGCAGCAGAGCTTATGGTACAGGAAGATGCCACACAGCTTGTCCATAAAATAGAAGAAATTGCAGAGAAAATCACCCATGAATTTTCCACCAGTGATCCGGATATCCAGATATCCGTAGCAGTAGAAGAAAACTGTGAGAAGGAAGTATTAACAGAAGCTGCGGCAAGAAAAACAGTGCTTTTAATCAACCTGCTTCCAAATGGAATTCTTCGCATGAGTGATGACATCAAGGGACTGGTAGAGACTTCTTTAAACCTTGGCGTTCTGACTCTGGAAAAAGACAAGCTGACTCTGCAGTATGCCGTAAGAAGTGCAGTGGGAACCGCAAAAGAATATCTTTTGAAACGTATTGCTGCGCTGGTGGAAGAGTTTGGCGGAAGAGTCACCAATACCGGTAATTATCCTGCGTGGGAATACCGCAGGGATTCTGTACTCCGGGATGATATGGTCCGCATTTTCAAGGAAATGTATGGAAAAGAGCCGACCGTAGAAGCAATTCATGCCGGACTTGAGTGTGGCATTTTAGCAGGTAAGATTGACGGACTGGATGCTGTCTCCATCGGACCGGATATGATTGCCATTCATACCACAGAGGAGAAATTAAGCATTTCTTCCACAAAGAGAGTATGGGATTATATCTTAAAAGTAATTGCCTGTAAATAAATTGCTTAAGCAGGCATTATAGCTTGTACCCTAAAAAAAAATATATTATAATATATTTTGGATGTGTGGGCGTATGCACAACAATAAGCAAAGAAAGGGATGCAGCAAATGAAAAGAATAGGTATGTTGACCAGCGGCGGAGACTGTCAGGCATTAAATGCAGCAATGCGCGGCGTGGTAAAAGGATTAAGTCATAATGTGGATGAGTTGGAAATCTACGGTTTTTATAATGGTTACAAGGGATTGATTTATGGCGATTACCGCCTGCTTACATCAAAGGATTTTTCGGGAATCCTTACCAAGGGCGGAACCATCTTAGGTTCTTCCAGACAGCCATTTAAACTGATGCGTGTGCCGGATGAGAACGGGCTGGATAAGGTGGAAGCAATGAAGCAGACCTATCATAAACTGAAACTGGATTGTCTGGTAATCCTTGGCGGAAACGGAACACAGAAGACTGCCAATCTCCTTCGGGAAGAGGGATTAAATGTCATCCATCTGCCGAAGACCATCGACAATGATATCTATGGAACAGATATTACCTTTGGCTTTTACAGTGCAATCAACGTGGCGTGTGCAGCCATTGATTGTATACACACAACAGCAGCATCCCATAATCGTGTCTTTATCGTAGAAGTCATGGGACATAAAGTGGGCTGGCTGACCCTGTACGCAGGTGTTGCCAGTGGAGCAGATATCATATTACTGCCGGAAATCCCATATGATATTGATAAAGTCATCAAAGCAATAGATAAGAGAACCAGGGATGGAAAAGGCTTTACCATTCTTGCGGTAGCAGAGGGTGCTATTTCCAAGGAAGATGCAGCACTTTCCAAGAAAGAATACAAAGAGAAGCTAAAGAATTATAAATATCCGTCTGTATCCTATGAGATTGCAGACCAGATTGAGAAACGCAGTGGCACCGAAGTACGTGTAACCGTACCGGGCCATACCCAGCGCGGCGGAAGCCCATGCCCATATGACCGTGCACTCTGTACACGACTTGGTGCAGCAGCAGCCCGGGCAATCATTGATGAAGATTACGGATACATGATTGCGATGGTTAATGATAAGACAAAGCGTGTTCCACTGAAGGATGTGGCTGGCAAGTTAAAGACTGTTGACCCGGATTGTCAGATGATTAAAGAAGCAAAGACCATTGGAATCAGCTTTGGAGATTAAGAGAAGCGAGGATGGAATAGATGTCATACATGGCACTTTACCGTAAGTTCCGCCCACAGGAATTCGCGGATGTCAAAGGACAGGAGCATATAGTAACAACCTTAAAGAACCAGATAAAGGCAGACCGTATCGGCCATGCATATCTGTTCTGTGGAACGAGAGGAACCGGTAAGACAACCATCGCAAAAATATTTGCCAAGGCAGTCAACTGCGAACATCCCGTAGATGGAAGCCCTTGTGGAGAATGTGCAAGCTGTAAAGCAATTGCGGCAGGAAGTTCCATGAATGTTATCGAAATTGATGCGGCATCCAATAACGGTGTAGATAATATCCGTGAAATCCGGGAAGAGGTAGCATACCGCCCGACAGAAGGAAAATACAAAGTTTATATCATAGACGAGGTGCACATGCTCTCCATCGGAGCCTTTAACGCATTGTTGAAGACCCTGGAAGAGCCGCCTTCCTATGTCATTTTTATACTGGCAACCACGGAAGCCCATAAGATACCGATTACGATTCTTTCGAGATGTCAGCGGTATGATTTCCGGAGAATTTCCATTGAGACCATATCAGACCGCCTGATGGAACTGATGGAAAAGGAAAATGTGGAAGTGGAAGAACGGGCAATCCGCTATATTGCCAAAGCGGCAGACGGATCCATGCGGGATGCCTTAAGCCTTTTAGACCAGTGCATCGCCTTTTATCTGGGACAGAAGCTGACCTATGACCATGTGTTAGAGGTGCTGGGTGCGGTAGATACGGAAGTCTTTTCTAAATTACTGCGGAAAGTGCTGGCAGAAGATGTGGCAGGAGCCATTTCACAGTTAGAAGAGCTGGTCATCGAGGGAAGAGATTTAGGACAGTTTGTCAATGACTTTACCTGGTATTTAAGAAACCTGCTTTTGTTAAAAGGCTCAGACGATATGGAAGAAGTCTTGGATATGTCTTCTGAGAACATGGCACTTTTAAAAGAAGAAGCCCGGTTGGTAGAAGCAGATGTACTGATGCGGTATATCCGGATTTTCTCGGAACTGTCCAATCAGGTAAAATATTCTTCCCAGAAACGAATCTTAATTGAAATTGCAATAATTAAATTATGTAAACCTGCAATGGAGACCAACATGGATTCCATTACAGACCGGTTAGCAAAGTTAGAAAAGAAGATGGAGCAGGGAATTCCCACGGCAGCACCGGTGAATACCGCGACACAGCCGGCCGAGGCAGCAGCACCGGTCAGCCGTCCGCCAATGCCAAAAGCAATCCCGGAAGATGTGGAACAGATTGTAAAGAACTGGAATTCCATTCTGCCGAAGATGAGCGGCGTGGTGCGCACCTATCTTAAGTCGGCACATTTAAGTCTTGGCGGAGATGACCGTCTGATGATTGTATTGGATGACCCGGTTGCAGCAGGCTACGTGGAAGAGGAAGACCACAGAAATGAAATCCGACAGGTGATTTCTGATTATATAGAAAAAGAAGTGGAGATTCAGATTCAGCAGAATCAGTCGAATCGTCCGTTTGAAGAATCCTATGTGGATTTGTCACAGATAATCAATATGGATATAACCATTGAAGATGAATAAAATACAGGAGGAAATGGAAACATGGCAAAAAGAGGCGGAGGATTTCCAGGCGGAATGCCGGGAAATATGGGAAACCTTATGAAACAGGCACAGAAGATGCAGCGCCAGATGGAAGAGGCATCCAAGGAGTTAGAGGAGAAAGAAGTAACAGCCGCAGCAGGTGGCGGTGCAGTAGAAGTTACAGTCTCCGGTAAGAAAGAAGTAACCAAAGTAAAGATTGATCCGGAAGCAGTTGACCCGGATGATGTAGAAATGTTAGAAGACATGATTATGGCAGCAACCAATGAGGCACTGCGCCAGATAGAAGAATATTCCCAGCAGTCCATGTCCAAGATTACCGGTGGCATGGGTGGACTTGGCGGTGGATTCCCATTCTAATCGGCTGAAGGAGAAGAGGAAACAGAATGGACTATTACAGCAGCCAGATAAGCCGTCTGATAGAACAACTTTCCGGCTTGCCGGGAATTGGACCAAAGTCGGCGCAGAGACTGGCATTTCATATTTTGAATATGCCGGAAGAAAATGTGGAAAAATTAAGTCGTTCCATATTAGATGCAAGACAGAATATACACTACTGCAAAGAGTGCCTGACCCTGACCGATGATGAACTCTGCCCGATATGCAAAAATCCCCAGCGGGATCACAGCGTAATCATGGTAGTAGAGGACACCAGGGATCTGGCAGCTTATGAGAAAACTGGAAAATATGAAGGAGTATATCATGTACTTCATGGGGCAATATCTCCGATGCTTGGAATCGGACCGAATGACATTAAGCTCAAGGAGCTGATACATCGGCTGGAGAGTGATGTAAGAGAAGTCATTATTGCCACCAATTCCAGTTTAGAGGGAGAGACAACAGCAATGTATATCAGCAAGCTGGTGAAACCGACCGGAATCAAGGTCTCAAGAATTGCCAGCGGCGTCCCTGTGGGAGGGGATTTGGAATACATTGACGAGGTAACATTACTTCGCGCGTTAGAGGGACGTGTGGAGTTGTAATGGATACAAACAAGCTTATTCATGAGAAAGGTTAAGTAAAATGACGAATGCAGAGTTGGAAAAAAAGGCAAATGAAGTAAGACAAAGTATTGTTACGGCATTGCACAGTGCAAAATCCGGACATCCAGGCGGATCACTTTCCGCAGCAGATATTATGACATATCTGTATTTTGAAGAGATGAATGTGGATCCGAAGAATCCGAAGATGGCAGACCGCGACAGATTTGTGCTGTCGAAAGGACATGTAGCTCCGGCATTATATTCTGTACTGGCACACAAAGGATATTTTCCTGTAGAAGATCTTGTGACACTGCGTCATACAGGTTCTTATTTACAGGGACATCCGGATATGAAACATATTCCGGGTGTTGATATGTCTGCAGGTTCCTTAGGACAGGGACTGTCCTGCGCAGTAGGAATGGCACAGGCTGGTAAGATGGATGATAAGGATTACCAGGTATATGCAATGTGTGGTGATGGTGAGATTCAGGAAGGACAAATCTGGGAAGCTGCTATGTGGGCAGGCGCACATCACTTAGACAACCTGACCGTAATCGTAGATAACAATAACCTTCAGATAGATGGAACGGTAGAAGAAGTATGTTCTCCATATCCGATTGATAAGAAATTTGAAGCATTCAATTTCCATGTAATCAATATCAATGGAAATGATATGGAAGAAATCCGTAATGCCTTTGCAGAAGCAAGGAAAGTAAAAGGCATGCCGGTTGCAATCATCGCAAAGACCACCAAAGGAAAAGGAGTTTCCTTTATGGAAAATCAGGTGGGCTGGCATGGAAAAGCTCCAAATGACGAGCAGTACGAACAGGCAATGGAAGAATTGAAGAAAGCAGGTGAAGCATTATGTCAGAAGTAAAGAAGATTGCAACAAGAGAAAGCTACGGTAATGCTTTAGTAGAACTGGGCAGGGAACACACAGACCTTGTAGTATTAGATGCTGATTTGGCAGGTGCAACCAAGACGGAAATCTTCAAGAAAGCATTTCCGGAACGTTTCTTGGACTGTGGAATTGCAGAAGCAAATATGGCTGGAATCGCAGCAGGACTTTCTACCTGCGGTAAAGTTCCATTCATGAGTTCCTTTGCAATGTTTGCAGCAGGACGTGCTTATGAGCAGGTGCGTAACGCAATCGGATATCCACACCTGAATGTAAAAATCGGTGCAACCCATGCAGGAATCTCTGTAGGAGAAGACGGTGCAACCCACCAGTGCTTAGAAGACCTTGCACTGATGCGTGAAATTCCTGGAATGGTAGTGATTAATCCGAGTGATGATATTGAAGCAAAAGCTGCAGTAAAAGCGGCATATGAACATGTAGGACCGGTTTACCTCCGATTTGGCAGACTTGCAATTCCTGTATTTAACGATAACGAAGATTACAAATTCGAAATCGGAAAAGGAATCGTCTTAAAAGAAGGAAAAGATGTTACCATCTTTGCAACCGGACTGGAAGTAAGCGAGACATTAGCAGCAGAGAAAATGTTGGCAGCAGATGGCATTGATGCAGAGATTATCAACATCCATACCATTAAGCCAATCGATGCAGAATTAGTTGCTGCATCAGCCGCTAAGACAGGCAAAGTCGTAACCGTAGAAGAGCATTCCATCATCGGTGGACTTGGAAGTGCTGTATGTGAAGTCCTTTGCGAGAAAGCACCGGCCAAAGTACTCCGTATTGGTGTAAATGATACCTTTGGTGAGTCAGGCCCGGCACCGGAACTGATTGCAAAATACGGACTGGATGCAGAAAGTATCTACAAAAAGGTAAAAGCCTTTGTAAAAGAAAACTAAAAAGGACAAAAAGGAAAGCTGTCACTGAAAAAGTGGCAGCTTTTTTCGTAAAAACCTGTCAAAAACTTCATTTTTCGCCATCCATGATATGGCAAAAAATCCGCCGCCTCTGTGTTATGGTTGTCCCAAGACAAGAGGAAAGGGGCGGCAGACGTGATAGAGATTATACAACGGAAGGAAATAGAAAATTCAGCAACAGGAAATGCGCCGGCAGGAAATATAGTGACAGAAAATAGAAGAACGAACGAGAAGGCGGAGGATACGGCAACGTTTCCACGAAATTTCCGCCAGATAGGGACGCCAGAGGGTGAAAAACACATTTTCATAGAAGATTATGTATACACCTATCTGCATCCGGCATTTCTCGGAATGAATGAACGGAGGGTATGCATTCTGGTGGGCAGAACCGAAACCCATGGCAAAAACACGAATATCTATGTAAATGGGGCATTTGAATTGCCGGAAATTGCATATTGTGGGACAGCTCCGGTCTTTCAGGAGAAAATCCGGACAGAAATATGCTCCTTAATTAAACGCTATTTTGACGGAAGCACACTGCTGGGCTGGTTTTATGATGAGAAGGGGACAGCACCCTGCCTGACACCGGAACTGGAACGGATACTGAAAAATTTCTTTGGTGGAAACAATAGACTTCTGCTGCTGTCGGATTCTCTGGAAAAGGAAGAAACGTTATACATATATGAAGATGGAGCCGTTCATAAAAAAGAAGGCTATTATATCTATTATGAACGCAACCAGGCGATGCAGGAGTATATGATAGTATCGCGGAAAGACACATCGCAGGAAGTGAAACCGGAGGAAGTCCGGGATGAGGCATTAAAAAACTACCGGGAGCTGGTTTTAAACAGACCAAAAAAGAATTTTCAACTGCCGGCATTTCATTCATTGGTTTATGGAAGTGGTCTTCTGGTGGTCATTGCAATCATAGTTGTAGGCATCAGCATGTTCAATAATTATGAGAAAATGAAGAAATTAGAAACTGCGGTCAGTGTCATGGAACAGAAAAATGATTCATCAGGAACAGACCCTGCACTGGATACGGAAACCCAGACAAAGCTGGTCATCGAGGACCTTGCGGGACAGGTAGAACCAACGGAAAAAGAGAATGCAGAAAACTTACAGGTTGCGGACAACACGGCAGCACCGGATAACACGGCAGCACCGGATAACACGACAGCACCGGATAATACGGCAGCACCGGATAATACATCTGACCAGGCAGCATCCGCAAGTACACAGCCCCAGTCCGAGGCGGAAATTATATTGCAGCAGGGCTATTATATCGTGCAGCCGGGAGACAGCATGATTTCCATCAGTAAAAAGATATATCAGGATGCTTCCCATGTGGCAGATTTGTGTGCGGCAAATGGGATTGAAAATGTCGATAATATAAAGGTTGGCGAAAAATTAATACTTCCATAAGAAAAAAATAATGCCGAAACATGGAATATAGGCTATAATCAATAGAAGAGTGAAGAGAACAGCAGGAGTTAAGAAACAGAAATGGCAGATAAAACACAGTTTCGTACCATTGAAACAGACGAAGAAGAACTGAATACCAAAATACGGAAACATCGTTTGAAAATAATAAAAATCATATTGTTGTTACTGGCACTGGCGGCTGTTGCAGCATTGGGGATTTTCTTTTTTCAGAAATTGCGGAAATATAATAGTTACACGGTAGAAAAAAGCGTGGAACGTCAGGACACTGCTGGAAGCCAGTTTCTTGCATATGGAAATGGTTTTATCAAATATAGTAACGATGGGGCAATTTATACCGACGCCAATGATGAAGTGTACTGGAATCAGACCTATGAGATGAAAGAACCAATGGCAGATGTCTGTGAGGATTATGTGGCATTGGCAGATAAGGGCGGAACTGAAATTTATATCATGAATCAGGCGGGAATGCAGGGCAAAATTGAGACACCGATGAATATCTCCAGAATAAGCGTAGCCAACCAGGGCGTTGTGGCAGTATGGATGGAGAGTGACGGAGAGAATTACATCCGTATGTATGACAAAAATGGAAAAAATCTGGTGTCCGGCGCATTCTATACAGAAAAAAGCGGCTATCCGCTGGACATTTCCCTTTGCAATGACGGAAAGAAGCTGGCGGTATCCATGCTTACGGTCAATAATGGAGAAGTATGCAGCACAATCAAATGTTACAATTTTGGCTCAGTAGGACAAAATGAGATTGATTATATGGTAGGAAGCTTTGACTATCCGGATGTGATAATACCACAGATAGAATTTACCGATAACAACCGTCTGGTGGCATTTGGCGATTCCAAAATTATTTTATTCAGCGGTACCCAGAAGCCGGAGCCGGATGATGAAATTGCACTGAACCAGGAAATAAAGAGCGTATTTACCAGTGAAAATTATATTGGCATCATTTACAATAATGATGTGCAGGCAGAATCCGATACCGAAAGCACAGAAGAAAGCCGCCATATGGAAATTTATAATACCGGTGGCAAACATGTATTAAGCAAGGATTTTACCATGGATTATGAAAATGTGGACTTCCTTGGAAATGGGGAAATCTGTATCCGGAACGCCACAGAATGTCAGATTTACAATACATATGGTGTAAAGAAATTTTCCTATACATTTGATACACCGCTGTATGATGTGATTTCAGACGGCAGCCAGAATGGTTATATATTTATAATGGAAGGAACAACAGAGAAGGTAAGACTGAAGTGAATTGGTTATTGATATGTGTGATTGGAATCCTGGTAGTATGTGCCCTGGAGGGATACTTCCGTGGATTTATAAAAATAGTATTCTCCCTGCTTGCAATGATTATCACCCTTGCAGTGGTGTCAGTTGCAGCTCCAAAGATTACAACCTATATAGAAGAAAACACAGAGCTGGATGAGAGAATCACGGAGAAATGCTTAGAGCATGTGGAAAAAAATGCGCAGGACCGGCTGAACCGGGAAGCACAGGAGAAGTCCGAAGAGACCAGACAGCAGTTAGAAGAAAATGGTATCAGTGGCGGAGAACTGGATGCCCTTATGGACAAAGCGGCAGAAGCGGGAAGTGATGCGGTCCATCAGGCACTGGCAGATAGCGGAGTTTATCAGGCAATGGCACAAAAAATCACGCATTTTATCATCAGCCTGATTGCCTGCATAGTGACATATGTGGTGGTATATCTGGTTCTTCATATTATTTTGAATGTGCTGGATCTGGTGGTGAAGCTTCCGGTTCTGAAAGGAATCAACCGGTTCCTTGGAATGCTGGCAGGCAGCATAAAGGGATTTCTCATTGTCTGGGTGGTATTTTATCTGATACATATTATGGCAGCCACAGATTTGGGCACGCGGCTGGTGACATATATCGGAGAAAATGAGTTCCTCGCATTCCTCTATCAGCATAATCTTCTGGTACAGATATTTGCCGGGATTTTCTAAAATGTATAAAAAATTTAAAATGACATAAAAATATCAGCAAATAGATATTGTAGGATGAAAAAACAGAATCCACAATATCTATTGCTTTTTGTTAGGAACCACAAACCGCCTGAAAAAAGTGTGTAAAAAAACCGAAAAAAGGGTGTTGACATCCCGAAAATGACGTGCTATTATAAAACTCCACCGCGCAGGAAACGCCTGCTGCGGCGGGAGATAAGAATTAAAAAAATAAAAAAAGTTGTTGACAAAAGCTGACAGACATGATATTCTGTAAAAGTTGCAGGTCAGCAACAAAACACAAAGAACCTTGATAACTGAACAGTGAAATAACCTTGAAAGATTTTGAGAAAAACGT
>ERZ779874.25-NODE-25-length-150735-cov-60.847551_pt1 | contig 150735 bp, 126 predicted proteins | sample MGYA00511031_ERZ779874 | MGnify/ENA primary metagenome ERZ779874 (study PRJEB29588, sample SAMEA2156850) | human gut metagenome | biome: human gut; feature: human-associated habitat; material: faeces | place: Denmark | collected 2008/2010 ...
ATATCCGGAGTCATTCAGACTCGTCCGATATTACGATGAAGAAGATGACCGTGAGCTCACTTTTCTGACGAATGCGAAACAACTTTCTGCATTGGATGTCGCCAATCTTTACAAGAAAAGATGGTTGATCGAGCTGTTCTTCAAATGGCTCAAGCAGCACCTCAAGATAAAGAAATTCTGGGGCACAACAGAGAACGCCGTCCGCATACAAATCAGTGTCGCTATTATCACATACTGTCTTGTGGCTATTGTCCAACATGATATGAAGTTGAAACGCTCTACCTATGAAGTTTTGCAAATTCTCAGCATATCATTGACAGACAAAACCCTCTTGCGTGACCTGTTCGACAAGACTAATTTCAATGATGTCAAAGATCTATATAATCCCATTATTCCGGGGCTATTTGATTAATTGTTTAACTCGTCCCATTTTAACGGGACACTAGTGAAACATATAAACAAATTACAACTACCCGTCAATTCTACTAACTATAAATCTATCTCTCACATTTTACTTTACCCACAGATTATCAGGAATAATCTGGTATCAGGGTAGACTGCCTCAACCATAACAATGGTTCAGTGGGCAGTCTTTGTTTTTAATAGACGATATTAATTTATACCCTCTTCACCCAATACCCATTACCATACCTTGTGTGTATTCTCTACCCCAGCTGGGCCAACAGACGACTGAACGAAGTACAGGAGCAATCTTTCAAGGCTGTGGGATTCTTCTGTTTTAATACGGCATAAATATCTGCCGCAGACATCAGGCGGGCACCCTGCTCGCCTGCCTCGGCAAACGCAAAGCAACTGCCAATAAGTTCTTCGGCGGGCGTTATGCGGTAGAAAGGACGGTTAGCAGCCTGGATTTCTGCCTCTTCGGCCTTGCTGAACCAACAACGCTCGCCGTTATTCAACTCATGCAGCAATTGGGCATAAAGCTGGGCGTGGTCGATAGGCCTCGTACAGTCGATGGCATGCTCCACTTCCACGCAGATGAAGCGTCTGCTGCCCGAAAGATCGGTCAGCAGGTCGCGACGGTTGCTCGTGCCGATGAATGAGGCTATTCTTGGCAACGATTCGGCCGCACGGCGGTAGGCACGACGCACACGAAGGTCTTCCATCTGCATCAGGTTCTTCAGCTGGGGCATCCGGCTGGCGGGAAGACGATCAAACTCGTCCAGGTTGATCAGACCGTAAGAGGCCAGTTTGTTCTCCGCCGACGAGGTGTTGGTCAGGTCGAAGCTTTCCGTGAAGTAGTCACGCAGTTCCTTAGGTAGCAGCATACGGCAGAAGGTGGATTTACCTAGGCCCTGTGTGGGGCTGACCAAAAGCGGAGCCACACTGTTGGCCCTGCGGCCACGGTTGCCCGAGCCTGTCCACTGGGCCGTGACGGCCAGCATCCAGCGGTGGAAGGATCGCACCCAAATATCTTTATCAGATACACGTTTTGCCAGCTCCGCCACACGGTCCTTGCCGTCCCATTCGGGCAGGTTCTTGAAATAGAGTTCAAAGGGATGGTAGGCTTGTACGTGGTCGGATTCTACATAACGTTTCACGTCACGATCCCAGCACTCCACGCCGTTTTCGATGGCACTGAGAGCAATGCCGTTCAGGATGCGGTTATCCACGGGTGTATAAGTAAGGTGGTGAGCCTCATTAGCTTTCCCTGCATCCAGGCGGGTACATTCCGTTCGCTCTGTCAGCAGGTTGTAGCGGAAGGCATAGTGCAATTTCAGGTAACGTGAGAGGCGCTGCATCATCCGTTGCTGTTTCGGTTCCTTTTCTGCCTGCTGTGCTACTGGTTTCTTCGGTTCCACGGCAGAGGGAGCTGTTTCTACCCATTCTGTCACCTCATCCTGCCCGTTCAGGTTGAACATACGCTTCTCAGGGTTCGTCTGTTGCGGTTTCCAAGTCAAGCGAACGGTGAATTCGCCGTCGCCTGTCACGAGAAATGCCTGCCCTTCGGGCAAGTGGGAACAGGCACGGTTCAGGTCGGCAAGCAGCTGGTCGTACGACGAAACGGATGGTTCTTCACGGAAAAAGAAATCTTTCAGTTGACAGATCAGATTCATAAAAGTAGTTGTTTATCCTGTCGTAAAGATACGACATCAAGAAGGCGAAGTCAAGTTTTTCAGCGTAAATAACGGACGATAATCAACCATAATCAACGGAAATCAACTTTGCAATGCTTTCACAAGTTGATTTCAAAGATTCCCCTAATGTGATTTCACCACAGGCAACTGATAATAAGATACTTATATTGAAACAACCATATTGATCAAGATGCCACATTACCGTACAAGCCGAAGACAATGAACACCGCCGTGAAACTCTATCTTTCAACCTACGTCCCTTTCTTGCAACAGATTACACTACAAATGAAGGATTGAAACCTGATTAGGGCAATCCATTACTCACTACCGATATTGCGTTCCTAAACACCTACTTTAGCTCGCTAAACATGAACTTGACGGACGCAACTATGGACTTTAGCCTGCAAAATATTTTTCCAACCGTCCTTGCACCACTTCCCTTTTGTGATTTCACAAAAAAAGTGTAGTTTTGCTCTTGAAACAAGTTTTGCAAGATTATGACTAAATTTGAAATAGAAGAAAAGATAGTGGCGATGCTCAAGACCGTGTACGACCCCGAAATACCCGTAAACGTATACGACCTGGGCCTGATTTACAAAATTGACGTGACGGACGACTTCAACGTCAGCATCGACATGACGCTGACGGCACCCAACTGCCCGGCGGCCGACTTCATCATGGAGGATATCCGCCAAAAGATAGAGAGCATCGAAGGTGTGGCCTCGGCCACCATCAACCTGGTCTTCGAGCCTGAATGGGACAAGGACATGATGAGCGAGGAGGCCAAACTGGAACTGGGATTCTTATAACAAAAACAACAGCATATCATGAAACAGAAAACACTTGGCCTGCTGGCCTGTACGGCACTGCTCTGCGCCTGCCAGCCTGCTCAGAAACAAACGACCATCACCGGCACACTGGCCGGCGTAGAGAGCGATACCCTGATTGTGAACTATTTTGCCGTATCGGACTTAAGCCGCAGCACGATACACCGCGACACCATCGCCTTGCAGAACGGAAGCTTCACCTGCCAGCTGGAGAACGACAGCGTGCCGATGGAGGCCTTCTTCTACGCCCAACCCCGTAACGGAGCCGCCGCCGCATCACTTCGCAAAACCATCACAGTTGTAACCTTCCCCGGCGAAACGGTGGAAGTAAGCGGTTCGATGGACGACTACCACATGAAAGGCAATGCTTTCCACCAGGCCTACGAAGAAGTGCGGGCCCTGTACAAGCCCTATGAGGACGAGATGCACAAGGTGACACAAGTCATCATGGGCATGCAAAGTGATGGCACACTGACACCCCAACGCCTCGACTCCCTGCGCCAAATCTATGAGCCGATCAATGCCGACATGAAAAAAGTAAAGGAAGACTACATCCGCCAGCACCCTGACGAAGACATCTCCGTCTATCTGATATCCGACTTTGGCAAAACCGCGAGTGACCTGCTCGACCTCATCGGCGAAAAGGCACAGAACGGCCCGATGGCTCCCCTCTACAAGGCCATGAAAGAAGCCATCGAGCGGCAGAAAGCCCGCGAAGAAGCGCGCAAAAATATGGTCGAAGGCGTCACAGCCCCCGACTTTACGCTAAAAGATCTCCAAGGCAAAGATCTCACCCTGTCGTCCCTGCGCGGCAAGTATGTAGTACTGGACTTCTGGGGAAGTTGGTGCGGTTGGTGTATCAAAGGTATCCCCGACATGAAGAAATACTACGAAAAATATAAGGACCGCATGGAGATATTGGGTGTGGACTGCAACGATACGGAAGAGAAATGGAAAGCAGCCGTAGAGAAGCATGAACTGCCCTGGCTGCACGTGCGCAATACGGACGAGGCAGACATCACGGTGAAATATGGCATACAAGGCTATCCTACCAAGATTGTCATCGACCCCGAAGGCAAAGTAGCCAAGATTGTGGTAGGCGAAGATCCCGCCTTCTACAAATACCTGGACGAACTGTTCAAATAAAAACCTAACGAATACGCCTTATGAAGAATGTATATTTCCTCTCCGACGCCCATCTGGGTTCGCGTGCCATAGAGCACGGCCGTACGCAAGAACGCCGGCTGGTGAACTTTCTGGACAGCATCAAGCACAAGGCTTCGGCCGTCTATCTGCTGGGCGACATGTTCGACTTCTGGTACGAATTCAAGCTGGTGGTGCCCAAAGGCTACACGCGCTTTCTGGGCAAGCTGTCCGAACTGACGGACCTCGGAGTGGAAGTACACTTCTTTACGGGCAACCATGACATCTGGTGCGGCGACTACCTGACGAAGGAGTGCGGCGTCATCCTGCACCGTAAGCCGCTGACCACAGAAATCCATGGCAAGGAATTCTATCTGGCCCATGGTGACGGACTGGGCGACCCCGACCGTAAATTCAAGTTTCTGCGTGCCGTTTTCCACAGCCATACGTTGCAAACCCTGTTTTCCGCACTTCATCCCCGCTGGAGTGTGGAACTGGGACTGACATGGGCCAAGCACAGCCGCCTGAAACGGGTGGACGGCAAGGAACCTGACTATATGGGCGAAAACAACGAACCACTGGTGCTCTATACCAAAAAATATCTCAAGAGCCACCCCAACATTAATTTTTTCATCTACGGGCATCGCCACATCGAGTTGGACCTGATGCTGAACGCCTCATCGCGTATCGTCATTCTGGGCGACTGGATCAACTACTTCTCGTACGCCGTATTCGATGGTGAACACCTGTTTTTGGAAAACTACATCGAAGGCGAAACAAAACCCTGACAAAATAGAAACGTTGTCTGACAAAACTGACATCCTTTATGGAAAAGAAGAAAGACGGATTTCCCAATGAAAAGGCCATTGTGATTCCTCAAGAGATTCTCCTCAAGGTGCAAAAGAATCCCATGACCAGCCTGCTCTATCCGACCGATATCGGCTACTATCCCCATGCGGAGAACCATTATCGGCAACGGGAAGAAGGCAGTGAACAACACATTCTGATCTATTGTCACGAAGGAGAAGGCTGGTATGACATCGGAAAAGGTCGATGTTTCATAAAAAAGAACCAGTTCTTCATCATCGAAGCCGGTACGCCTCACACCTATGTCGCATCGGCCCAACACCCATGGAGTATCTATTGGGTACATTTTGCCGGCGAAAAAAGCTGCCTCTTTGCCGAACTGTTCAATCGGACCAGTCATATCGATGACTCACCTTCCGCCCGATTCGACGACCGCATTCGCCTGTTCAATGAAATCCTGGTAAATCTGGAGATGGGATACAGTGTGGAAAATCTGGAATATATCACCCTCTGCCTATGGTACCTGCTGGGAAGCTTCAGATACATCCCTCAATTCAGAGAAATAAACAAGCCACAAACACAAGACACCATGCAGAAGGTCATCAACTTCATGAAAGCCAACCTGAACAAGCAGCTCACACTGGAGGACATCGCACAGAGCGTAAACTATTCGCCCGCATACCTGAGTACCGTATTTACCCAAAAAGCCGGCATGTCTCCCATCAGCTATTTCAATCAGCTGAAAATACAGAAGGCATGCCAGCTCTTGGACTTTACGGACAAGAAGGCTAAGGAAATAGCCTTCGAACTGTCCTTCAGCGATCCCTACTACTTCTCAAAGGTATTCAGTAAATACATGCACATGTCTCCTAAAGAATACCGCATGAAGAAGAAGGGATGACACACATATAAATTATTCACACATTTTCAGTAACTGTTGTCCTACCTGATGATTGATATCAAGGCGTACCACTTCAGACAGAAACCGACGTGCCTGTTCCTTATCGCCCAATCCCAGGTATCCAAGTCCCATTACCAGATTGCAATGGATAAGGTTACGGACATTCAAGTCATCATCCCAAATCAGCAGATCAGGAAGCGAAACGGCAAAATAATCAATCTTGACCCTGTCGAACAGATGCTTTTCGCCGTGCTTGATAAGACGGTTAAAACGGCTGCGCGCCTTGTCTTCCTCACCCAATTTGCGCCAAGCCAGTCCCTGATAGAAAATCTTGTCCGGCTGCTGGTCGTTATAGAAGAACGCGATAGCCGGTTCTGCCGAACCCTTAGTTGCCCGTTCAAAGTAGGCTTTCGCCTGATCCATGTCTTCCAGTCCTTCGTAAGCGCATCCCAACCAATAGTGAATATCATTTTCCTCAGCCATCGAGAGCTTTCCTTCACCCAGATTATCAGGATATTTTTCTGTTTCCTTCAACAATCTTACGGCATCGGCATAACGCTTCTCAGCCAAAGCCTGCTTGGCCAGCTCCACACGACAGAATACATACTGGCTCGTCACCTTACCTTCACCACCCTCCCACGGATGGAACTTGCGTGCATTGATCAAGTCATATGCCTTCTGATACTCATCCAACTGATTATAAAGTGTGATACGCTCAATGCACAAGTCATCGCGCTGTTCTACTTCGTTCGTATGAGCTTCCAGGAAATCCAGACGCTGACGATGCGGATAGCGAAGTTTCTTATACAACTGGTCAAGTTCCATCAGGATACGTGCATCGGTCGTATCGAGATTATACGCCTTCTCCAACGCAGCCAATGCCTTCTGAGGATTATGTTGTTTGTTATAATAAGCCAAAGAAAGATTACGCAATACCGTCGGGAAGCAATCGTCGAGAGCAGCCGACGTTTCCCAACATGCCACAGCATCTTCGTAACAACGAACGGCGTAATGGAAATTACCCAAATAGTAGGGAGCCTTGGCTCCTGTCGGGTTCAAAGTCATGGCATCCTGCAACATCAAGACTTCTTCCAGTTTATTGGGGAAACAATAATCCGGACACATCTGTTCTGCTTTCTGATAGTAAGCCAATGCTTCATCCTTCTTTCCTGCTTTCGAAGAGAAGTAACCCAATGCATAATATACCATCGGATACGTATTCTCTGTATCTTCTGTTACAAAAGAAAGCAATTGCAAAGCCTCATCATACATGCCGGCCGAAGCATAATCAATGGCATATTCGATATAACTATGAACAGCACCGCGCATCAACGTCTTCAAATCTTGCTTCACGGCCGCTGCCTCTTCCATCTTACCCAATATTTTTTTAATCAAATAGGCTTCAAAACGGCATCCCATATTGAAGCGGTCCATCGACAAGGACTCATCAACCAATGCCATTGCACGGGTATAATCACCTGTCTTCCGCAAGAAGGAAGTCTTCAACTGACGTCCCTTATGATTCAACCAGTTGCGATAAAGCGAACGGTTTATATGATCCAATCCGCTTTCATAATCCTTTCGAATCATGTCGATCTGAGCCAGTCCCATATAACCGGCATCCTGCCAAGCTGCATTCCAGGTAGCTTTGAAGAAAGCGTCATAAGCGCCGTCTATATCACCCTGCATCTTCTTGCTCCAACCCAAGTTATAATATGGTTCACCGTCATAAGGATTTGGATTACGTTCCGTCTGTGTCTTAATGGCACGATCAAAATATTTTTGGGCCTCGGCAAAACGTCCACGACGCATCAGCAGCAAACCGACCGCATTATTGCAGCGAATGTCGCTCTCGTCACGACTCAAGGCTTCCATATAATAGTCCAACGGCTGGTACGTGGCATGACGATATTGCTCCAGATGATGTCCGGTCAGGAAGAGCTGCTCCATACTGGCTATCTGCTTGGGGTCGAGCGCAGCCTTAGCCGGCTCAGGTATCGGTCTGATCTCAGGTTTATCCGCCTGATAACTTACCATCACGTTGCCTTTTTCATCCAACACAACCAATTTTAAGTCTTCAGCCTTCTGCGTGTCGCATTCCACCACTTGCATATAAGTATGCTCGGGAGAAACCGCTGTAAGCGTATCCAAATAAATACGGTGATTTTCCACATTAGTCAGCATGACACGCACTTCGCAATGGGCAGCCGTCGTATAGAGGATGACCTTCATCCGTCCGTCTCCCTCGGGAAGCAGATTGATCAAGGCATCCCGAGTGGCGTTCTTCACCAGGCCAACTTTCTGATAAGGCATGAAATACTGTACCCAAGACTTCTCCTCGTAAGGTTGAAGCCACGTGAAGTCCGGCTGATTGTCGCAATACATACCGGTCATCAGTTCAATATAAGGTCCGTCTTCATCCGTCAAGTTGCGGTCCCACGCCTGTCCAAAATCACCGTTACCCCACGTCCATTGCTTCTTGCCGGCATTCACGTGATGGTCTGCCACATGGAGGAGTCCGGCTTCGATATGTTCCTCGTAACCGCCAACAAAGTCGTACTTCGAATTGATGGCCATATAGGATGTCGGAACCGGAATATTCTTGTAGCGGGAAATATCCACACCTGCCGAATAATCTACCTTGTAATATTCGCCGGTAGCAATCGGAAAACTTGACACAGCCCGCTTACCATGATCGAAGACGGCATTCACATCGGGTGGGAATACCGAATAGTAATCCTTATTCACCACAACGGCTGGATTGGCCCACCACAGAAATGTCTGTGGGAATGGAGTGCGGTTGTACACCTTTGCTTTGATTTCAATATAAGCCTTGCCCGGATAAAGAGTAAAACCTGCCATACCTTTTGTCCGGAACATACGCTCCACCTCACTGCACCACACCGTCTTACTACCATCCGGGAACTCCTCAATCATGCAATCAGTCGGCAAATAAGTGCTGGGACGATGGTGCTGTGGCCAGTTGAATTCGATACCTCCTGAAATCCAAGGACCGGTCAGACCAACCAACGCAGGCTTAATCACCTGATTATAATAAACAAAGTGACGTTTCTTCACTTTATCGTATGCCATCTGGATACGTCCGCCCAATTCAGGTAAAATCATTACCTTGATATACTCATTCTCAATGAAGAATGCACGCCAGGGACGGTCGTGTTTCTCATCCTCTATTTTTTCTACTACCGGATAAGGATAGACCGCACCCGAACTACCTTGATAGACACGCTTTTCGAGAAAAATCGGATTCTTTTCTTCCTTACCAATTCCATAAGTAGGCAACATCACGACTTCTTCCCAAGCCTTTACTTCCGAAGTATTTACGGTACTTCGTGTCAGATATTCTGTTATTGCTTCCATAATTTATATGTTAATTGTAACCTAATAAATTCCTTTTGCCGATTGTTTTTGATTGTCTGCCGTCCCAAACACATCTTTCATCTTGTCAAAACCTTCCATCTGGGAAGGAGCAAAAGCATTGCTATTCATATACTTTAGAATAGAAGCCAACATCTGTCGAGCTACCGGACGCTTGTCAAGAGCGGTTTGCAGATCGAACGTAGCCAACATCAGTTTTCCTTTTCCTACACGACCTTCGTATAAAGAGGCCAAACGACGGTTGTTGACAAAATTGTCTACCATTTCCACAATAGGCGAACCACCATTCAAGCTGTCTACAATCATGGTTGTAGAATTGATATTCAAATCCCACCATTGCCAATCGGTGTGCATATCGGTAGGAAAATCTGATAAAGCCGGATGAGATGGGTCACAAAGTACGCCCATTGTACCTGCCTGATTTGGAAAATGCACCGGGCTCCAGAAAACCGGTACAAATTTGCCTTCAATGCCTCTCAACGTATGCCAATCGGGGTTAAACAACACTTTCTTTCCTTCCGCCAACCATCGCATTGCCTTGTTGTAGTCGCGAGTATATTTCACATCTCCCCATTCTATGTTTATTCCAGATGGATAAACCCAAATATCCCAGTGGTTATGATAATCTGAACCCTCCAACGACAAGCAGACTTCCAGTCTTGAAGCTTTGGTTACAGCATTCAGAGGCAACATAATTTCACCTAAATTTTCATTATACCCCAGCCTGAGATTTGCAACATCAATACGGCCTTTTCCAACCGACTTTCCAGCGTCTTTCACTTCCCAAACCAATGTTCTATTTTCCAGTTCCTCTACACCATAGTTACTCACCTCCATCTTGGCTTCAAAAACTTCACCATTAGTATAAACAGCTTTGGGGAAACGCAACAAAGGGACTACAGGAGCACAAAATTCACGAAACTCCTTTCCGCTGATAATACCTTTACTCTCCCAGAAAGCATTCAACAACCCGACCAATGCCGTACCCTGCCCAGGAAAGTCATGCAGATCGAGCAACTGAAATCCACTGATTCCCGGGGTCTTCAAAGCGCGTTCGATCTCTTCTTTATAAAGAATGGCTGCCAATTTTCCAGATGCCTGCAAATACTGAGGCGCCTTTTCTATCAATCCCTTCCGCTCCAAGTCTTGCTTCACGGCCATAAAATTCAGCGGAATCAACGTACCTGTATATTTAGGGATTTCTGTCAAATCGGGATATACGGAATATTGCCCGACCTCGTGTGTGACCAATGGTACTTGCATACCTTCCACCGAACTGCGATAATCTTTCTCAAATGAAGGGGATTCCTCGTTGAACACACCCTGCCCCCGTACCCAGCCTTTGCGGGTCCATTGTGTTACAAAAAAGTCGTCGTCCGGTTCTGGCCATTCTCCATGTCCTTTTTCAAACGTAAACGAGGTAGTTGTGTATAGATGTCGACCGTCCGCCTTCTTCATTTCCTGCAACAAAGAAGTCATTATCTGAAAATCGTATTGCAATTCGTTGCCCAAACTCCAAAAACAGAACGACGGATGATTTCCATATTCTTTCCGAATACGAACAGCCTCTGCACGAAGGAAGTCAATCGTAGCAGAATCGTTACCCAAGGTTACGCTCCATACAGGTAACTCCACTTGTACATAAAATCCCATTTCATCGGCCACATTAAAGGCCGCTTCGGGAGGGCACCAAGAATGAAAACGAAGATGGTTCAGGCCATATTCACGAGCCGAAGAATAGAGTTCCCGCCATGTATCCTCGTCAGTAGGCGGGGTACCAGTCAAAGGGAAAATGCAGCATTCCAATGTCCCACGTAGAAAAATAGGTCTGCCATTTAACATCAGACGATTTCCTGCCTGTTCGATATGGCGCAATCCAAATCTTTCTGAAATACCGGATGTTCCTTTTCCTGTTTTCAGCTCCACATTCGCCCGATAAAGATGAGGAGTAAATTCACTCCACAACGGGGCATCGTCGCCCAAAGCACATGTCAGCTCCACCAATGTTTCTCCCGGCATCACTGCAATTTTCTTATCAACAGATCCATATTTTTTCCCATTCTTCTCGCCTGCAACAGTCAGTTTTAATGTAGCTTCCTGTTGGACATCTTCGGAATTCCATACCGTTACTACAACCTTGGCCGAGCAGGAAGCGGCATCAGGATAAATCTGTACATCATCCACACGAACTCTATCAACAGCTTCTACATACATGTCGCCTAACATACCATTCCACATCACTTGCGTAGCGTTAGTATAAGCATGAGCCAAATCGTTAACCGAGATATCATAACGTTTGCGATTGTCAACCCGTACGGTCAGTAAATGTTTTTCTCCACTCTGCAAATAAGAAGTGAGATTATAACAATGTGGTGAAACCAGACTTTCCTCGTGTCCATCCACCTTAATACCGTCCACCCATACCTGCGTATCCCAAAGTACTCGCTCCAAATGGAGAAAACAATCTTTCTCTTTCCATTCTGCCGGAATCTCCACTTCACGAGCATACCAGGCAGGGCCAACATAGCTATAGGCACGAGTCAAATGCAATAACTGTGGTTTCTCCAAAGCAGGTTTCAGCATAGTCTTTGTCCCCAACTTTGCCATATCGGTAGTACCAGGGAGCATGATGGCCGTTTCATAACAGCGTCCAGGCCAATTTTCCTGTATCCCGACATCAGCACTATCCAGACGCACAGTCCATTTCCCGGCCAAATCAATCCTGCCAACATTCTCGCCGCACGAAGATACCAGCAGCACAACAAACATAAAAATAAATATATTTTTCATGATAAAAATAGATATTGTTTCTGACTGCAAAGTAAAGAGAAACAAAGCGGAAAGGAAATGGAATATTTATTTGAATTGATGTAATATTCCACGGACTCTCAAAAAGAGGACAAATAAATCAGGCCACGCACAAACTTTCCAACAAAAAAGGAGACCTCAGCAGCCTCCTTCATTAAATCCAAATAATAAAATATGGGTGTCATCTCTTACTGAAGCGCCTTCAATGCAACCTCATAGTCGGGCTCGTCAGATATAGTCTTAACCAGCTGAGTGTAAATCACCCTACCATCCTCATCAATCACTACCACTGCCCGTGCCATCAGCCCCTCCAGCGGACCGTCGGCGAGGCGAAGCCCGTAACCTTCCACAAAGTCGCGACTACGGAACAGCGAGAGCGGCACAACATTGTCCAACCCCTCGGTAGTGCAGAAGCGAGACTGCGCAAAAGGCAAATCCATCGACAAGCAGAGCACGACAGTATTTTCCAGTTTCGAAGCACGAGCATTAAACTGACGGACAGACAGGGCACATGTCGGTGTGTCGAGACTAGGGAAGATATTCAGTATCAAACGCTTGCCACGATAGGAAGACAAGCTGACTTCCTCCAGCGCGGCATTCACCGCCCGGAAGTCGGGGGCCTCCTGCCCCACCTTCACCATCGGGCCGCAGGTATGAGCTTCCACTCCGCGACAGATGACCACTTCTCCTCTCTCCCGTGCAGGACTTCCACTCTGCGCAACCGCTTGCAGCGGCATCAGGCCCAGCGTCAGGACGGCGCACAGGCCCAGCATCGTTTTTACAGTATTCATATCACAAAACAGTTTTTTCCTATACAACAAACTCATACAACATTTGGTTGCATATCCTGTAAGAATTGCCTATCTTTGTTTCATACCAAAACCCGACAAGATGATGGAAACAAGAATCACATCCCCCCGTATCACCGAGCTGAAGCCCGGTGAGATATTCGTTTTCGGCAGCAACCTGGAAGGTGCCCACGGCGGAGGCGCCGCCCTGCTGGCCTGGAAGAAGTGGGGAGCCGTATGGGGACAGGGCGCAGGCCTGCAGGGACAGACCTACGGCATCCCGACCATGCACGGAGGCCCCGACGCCATCAAACCCTATGTGGACGACTTCATCCGCTTCGCCCGCGAGCATTCCGAACTGACGTTCCTCGTCACGGAAATAGGCTGCGGCATCGCCGGATTCAGGCCGGAGGAGATTGCCCCGCTCTTCAAGGACGCGGTGGGAGTAGCGAACATCCACCTGCCTCAACGCTTCTGGGAGGTGCTGAACGCAAAGTAAAGACGCGTGCGCCGACGGCCCAGAGCCACCAGAATGCACACCAGCGAACAGAAGGCGCAGACCACGAAGACGATACCCGTGGACGAAAGGATGTTGCCCATACCGACCAGCGGCGATACGATACCGCCCGCAGCAAAACATACGGCACCGAGCAGTGCCGAAGCCGTACCTGAATTCTCGCGCTGACTCTCCATGGCCAAAGCTGTGCTCGAGGTGAACGTCATACCCATACTGAACAGTAAGCCCAACATCAGCATCTCGTAAACCCAAAAACTGCAACCCGACATAAGAGCTGCGCACTGGAGTACCGATATGACGGCCATACCACAACAACCCACCAACGTGCAGCTTTCAGGTCGGTGGAACTTGACCGACAAAGCGGCTGCGATTCCAATAGCCAACGCATTGACACCAAAACAAAGGCTGAAAGCAAAAGCCGAAAACCCATAATGCTGCTGTACAATGAAAGGCGAGGAAGCGATGTTGGCAAACAGTACGCCCTGAGCGAAGGCCATCTGAAGGACGTAACAGACGTAGCGCCGGTCGCGCAGGACAATACCGAAACTACGGAACGTATCAGTCCACTGCTCCGCCGAACGTTGGTCGTGGGACAACGATTCCCGAAAATGGCAACAACCAGCCAGTAGCAGAATGCCCAATCCGAACAAAATCCAAAAGATACCCTGCCAACCTATTAGGTCAGTCAATAGCCCGCCCACGATAGGAGCTGCCACAGGAGCTACCCCATTGATCGCCCCGATAACCGCCAACATCTTGGCCAGTTCGCGACCGGAGAACTTGTCCGTCGCTACAGAACGCGAAATAACAATGCCACCCGCACCCGCAATACCCTGTAGCAGGCGAAAAGCGACAAACTGTTCGATACTCTGCGAAAACAGACACAATAAAGTAGAAATGATAAACAACCACATGGCTACCAGCAACGGCAAACGACGTCCATAACGGTCGCTCAAAGGACCGAAAAACACTTGCCCCACAGCCAAGCCAATCATACTGGTCGTCAGACCCAATTGTACCATCGAGGACGTGGTACTGAAATAATCACCCATCGAGGGCAGGCTGGGCAGGTACATATCGGTGACAAACGGACCGAAAGCGGTCAGCATACCCAGCAATATCAACAAGAATACTTTGGAATTTTCTTTTACCATATATCTATAATCTCTTAGAAAAGCGTGGCAAAGTTACCATGAATTCCTGCAACCTGTAACACCACGTACCACTGCCTATCACCCTTTTTGGAAAACATTTTCAGAAGTTAACAAGCCAAGGGCATTTCCGTCCGAGTGAGCACCAGGAATCATGCAGATTGAGACAGATTTATTTGTCTCAACTTTCTACTTTTCTTATTTTTGCATCCATCAAACCAAAGCAAGAACCACAACATGCAATACCTACTCAACGCCCCCGCCTCGCTGTACGCCACCGTGCAGCTGCCCGCCTCGAAGAGCATCAGCAACCGCGCACTGATCCTGCATGCTCTATCGGGAGGTAGCACACGTCCTGAGAATCTGAGCGACTGCGACGATACACAAGTAATGATACGTGCCCTGGACCACATGCCCGACGTGATAGACATCCACGCCGCCGGCACAGCCATGCGCTTCCTCACCGCCTACCTCTGCGTGACACCGGGCACACACGTCATCACCGGCACTGAACGCATGCAACAGCGCCCCATCCGTATTCTGGTAGACGCCCTGCGCACACTGGGAGCTCGCATCGACTATACTGGCAATGAAGGATTTCCGCCCCTGCGCATCAACGGCACCCAGCTGACGGGCAGCGAAATCGAACTGGCGGGCAACGTGAGTTCGCAATACATCTCGGCACTGCTGATGATAGGCGCCGTGCTACCCGTGGGGCTGAAGCTGCGGCTAACGGGCGACATCATCTCGCGCCCCTACATCAACCTGACACTGCAACTGATGCACGACTTCGGCGCACAAGCCAGATGGACATCCGAAAACAGCATTAGTGTAGCACCCGGCGGTTACCACGACACGCCTTTCCGTGTAGAAAGCGATTGGAGCGCAGCCTCCTACTGGTACCAAATGACAGCCCTAGCGGCCGATTCTCCTGAGGTAGAATTGTTGGGACTCTTTGCCAACAGCGCGCAAGGTGACAGCCGTGGTGCCGAACTCTTTGCCCGACTGGGTGTACAGACGGAATATACTCCACAAGGCGTGAAGCTCCGCAAGCAAGGACATCCCGTCGTACGTCTGGATGAAGACCTGGTGGATATCCCCGACTTGGCCCAAACATTCGTCGTAACCTGCTGTCTGCTGGACGTTCCTTTCCGCTTTACAGGTCTACAAAGCCTTAAAATCAAGGAAACCGACCGTATCTGTGCCCTCATCACCGAACTGAGGAAACTGGGCTACGTGATACACGCCGAACAAGACAGTATCCTGTGGTGGGACGGCGAACGGTGCCCTGCCGACGAACAACCTAGCATAGATACCTACGAAGACCATCGCATGGCCATGGCTTTCGCCCCTGCCTGTCTCGTCTGCCCCAGCATCCGCATCAACGAGCCGCAGGTGGTGAGCAAGTCCTATCCCCGCTACTGGGACGACTTGCAGGCAGCAGGATTCGGCATTACGGCATATCCCGAAAGCAGATAAACAACAGGTTTCCGCTATTTTAGGACATCCGGCCTCGTCGTGCCCCAAATCTGTGTATCTTTACTTCACTTCGGAATCAAAAGCTTGAAAACTTCGTTTTCGCTTTGTGCTTCTCTAAGTTTGCACTACCTTTGCAAAGCTATATATAAATAAGGTATGTTGATACTGATCGTTAGTCTGATAGTCCTGGCTGTGGTAGCAGCTGTAGCCGGAGTAATACGCAACCGCCGCTTACGCAAACAAGTGGAAAGCGGCGAACTGGAAGCTATGCCCGAAACCGTGCAAGTGGACTCGGAATGTTGCGGACAGCACGAAGTGTGCGAAAAGGAAAGCCTCCTGGCTGCCGTCAGCAAGAAGATAGAATACTACGACGACGAAGAACTGGACCAATACATCGGCACGCCCGGCGACGCCTATACGCCCGAGCAGGAAGAAGAGTTCCGCGACGTGTTCTACACCATGCAGGCCGAAGACGTAGCCGGATGGGTACGCAGCCTGCAGCTCCGCGGGATTGCTCTGCCGGACAACCTGAAGGACGAAGTCTTTCTCGTTGTCGGAGAACTGAGAGCCAATCCGCATAAGAAGTAGTAAAGGAGGTAGAGAAGGTAAAGGCCGATAGTTATTATTAACCACTAAAAAAAGCTGCTAAAAACATGGACCTGTTACAATATACATTTTTCCAACACGCCCTGCTGGGCAGCCTGCTGGCAAGTATTGCCTGCGGACTGGTGGGTACGTACATCGTGACGAGGCGGCTGGTATTTATTAGTGGTGGACTGACACATGCCTCGTTCGGCGGTATCGGACTGGGGCTGTACACAGGGATCTCGCCCATTCTATCCGCTGCCCTGTTTGCCGTTTTGTCGGCCTTCGGCGTGGAATGGCTCAGCAAGCGCAAAGACATGCGCGAAGATTCGGCCATTGCGGTATTTTGGACACTGGGAATGGCGCTGGGTATCATGTTCACTTTCCTGTCGCCCGGCTTTGCACCCGACCTTTCGGCCTACCTCTTCGGTAACATCCTGACCATTACAGCCAGTGATATCGCATTATTAGGTGTCCTATCGGTTGTTTTAGCTGTATTCTTTGGCCTCTACCTGCGCCCTATTGTCAGCATCGCGTTCGACCGCGAGTTCGCCCGTTCACAAGGACTGCCCGTAGAGTTCTTCGAATATGCCCTGATGCTGTTCATCGCCCTGACCATCGTGGCCTGCCTGCGCATGGTGGGTATCGTGCTGGTCATCTCACTGCTCACTATCCCGCAGATGACGGCCAACCTCTTTTCACACCGTTTCCACCGCATCATCTGGCTATCCATCGGCATCGGCTACCTCAGCTGCCTGGGAGGACTGCTGCTGTCGTTCTACCTGAACGTACCCTCGGGAGCATCCATCATCTTCTTCTCCATCCTTATCTATGCCGTATGCAAGACAGGGAAAAGCCTCTACATCGCCAACCTGAAGAAGCAAAACAGATTATAACCATACATTAAAATAAGAATCATACAATGGAAATCAACATCCAATCATTAGACCAGATTCACGAAGCCGCCCGCCAATTTGTCGAGGCCATGGGCGACAATACCGTCTTTGCTTTCTATGGCAAGATGGGTGCCGGAAAGACCACCTTCATCAAAGCCGTCTGCGAGGAGCTGGGCGTGAGCGATGTCATCACATCACCCACTTTCGCCATCGTCAACGAATATCGTTCCGACCTTGCCGGAGAGCTTATCTACCACTTCGATTTCTACCGCATCAAAAAGCTCGAAGAAGTGTACGATATGGGATACGAGGACTACTTCTACAGCGGTGCCGTGTGCTTCATCGAATGGCCTGAACTGATTGAAGAGCTGCTGCCGGGCAATACGGTGAAAGTAACCATCGAAGAGGTAGAGAACGGCGCACGCCGCCTGACACTGGAAGAATTAGCCTGACCGTCGCCATGGCCAGCCAATATCTGATACAAGGCATCTTTGCCACGGCAGGCATCGTCAGTCTGCTGGCAGCCCTGCTGGACTGGGACTGGTTCTTCACGGCGCGCAACACACAGTTCGTCGTGCGCAACGTGGGACGTCGCCAGGCCCGCCTGTTCTACGGCATACTGGGACTGATTCTGATAGCTACGGCTGTGTTCTTCGTACTGAACACACCACTAGCATAAGACAGGCCTGCTGAGACAGTGCTTCGTCACCCTCTGACGAAGTGCTTTCTCACCCTCTCAGGAAGTGCTTTATGACCACCTAAGGAAGTGCTTCATGACCACCTAAGGAAGTGCTTCATAAAAACGTCATGCCGTGCTTCGTCAGAAAGCGACGAAGCACGGCATGAGCGGAAAAGGGAAAATGTCGGCTTATTCGTTGCCGCCCAATGAGTCGGTATATTCCATCTCACCCTGAACGACAAAAAGCAGTTCTTCGGGGTCATACTCACCCATTTCGTCCTTACGGGCTTCCTTGATGATGTAGTCTACAATCTTCTCCAGATCGATATCGATATAGCCATCTTTATCGGGCTGTGCATCGAGGATTCCACTCTCTACATAATACTCGTCTATCACGTCGAGGAAGTAATACAGTTCGTCGTCGGAAAACTTCTCCTTCAGATCCTGCGGCAAATAGTTTTTGATGAACTCGATGGTCTTCTCGTCATCCAGATCATCCTGCAAGAATTCGTCTACTGTTCCCATATTATTGAATGATTTTAAAGTGACAAAGGCCACAAATGCAACCGCCCCTGTACGGGATGCGTCCACATTTGCAGCCTTCTGACTATGATTTACAACAAAGCGTCAATCTTGGCAGCGTATGCCGATTTAGGAGCGGAGCCCACCTGTTTGTCCACCAGCTTGCCATCCTTGAAGAACAGCACGGTAGGGATGTTGCGAATGCCGAATTCGGCAGCCACATCACCGTTCTCGTCTACATCGCACTTACCGATGAGTACCTTACCTTCGTATTCGGCTGCCAGCTCCTCGATGATGGGAGCTACCATCTTACAAGGTCCGCACCACGGTGCCCAAAAATCTATCACTACAGGCTTTCCTTCTGCGAGCGTTGCCTGATAATTGCTGTCAGTAATCTCCAATGCCATTGTCTTAAGCTTTTAATTTATTGATTATTATTAATTTATTATCCAATCATTTCTTAACCGATTGCATGGGCAAAGATAGTGAAAGGTGAGCGCAGAAGCAAATGAAAACTAAGTTTTTCAATTTGATTATGCCGAACCGCCTCCTATCTTATGTAAAAAGAACTAATTGATTCGGAAATCCAGTTCCGGACGTTCTTTTAAATAAGAAATCAACTCACGTCCCACAGAGAGCTTCACCGGACGCGATACCATATCGAGCGTCATCTTCGTCTCAGGATCGGAAACCTTGACATAGAGTTCCGTAGAACCAGGATGCTCTTTCGTGAGATCCACCAGTTCGTTCACCAATTCCGTGTTGAGCACCGTAAGAGGAATGAGGATAGTGATCTTGCTAATCAGCTTCTCCTTGACATCGGGCAACAGCTCAATGGACGTAATCTTCAGCTCAAGTTCATTCTGCCTCCACTGCTTGGGCTGGCAACGTGCCTTTATATAGAGGAAGGTACGTTCACCTAAGTAACCCTGATAAGTAACCCAGTCATTACCGAAAAAGGGTATCTCGGCCGCACCTGAATAATCTTCTATCTTAGCAATGCCATAAGGGTTACCATTCTTGCTGGTACCACGGCGCAGGGCAGTGACGATACCCCCCATGGTAATTTCGCGTCCCACGAGTGACTCCTTATTTTCGAGTTCGGCCATATGAGTATTGCACACATGCTCCAGCACGACGGCATACTCGTCCAGCGGATGGGCAGAGAGATAAATACCCACCAAATCGCGTTCTTTATTCAGACGATCGAGGTCGCTCCACCGTTCGGCATCGGGCACTTCAGGCGTGGCAATATCCACCACGTTCTCGCCACCGAAAAGCGAATTAGCAGCTGCCGCCTTGTCAGCCTGATAACGGTTACCATAGCGTACGAGTGATTCCAAGAAGACTTCTCCCTTGGAGTTGAGAGCAAAATACTGTTCGCGGCGCAGTTCAGGGAAACTGTCGAAACCTCCGGCTAAAGCCAGACACTCGAGGTTCTTCTTGTTGCAGGCATTGAGGTTGACACGCTGCACGAAGTCAAATATCCCGGTATAAGGCCCGTTTTTCTCACGTTCTTCCATGATACTCTGCACGGCGCCCTCGCCCACTCCCTTCACGGCACCCAGTCCGAAACGGATGTTACCTTCGGGGTTGACGGTGAACTTCAGGTTACTCTCGTTTACATCGGGTCCCAGCACCTTGATGCCCATCGACTTGCATTCGTCCATCAGCTTGGTGATGGTAGTGATGTCCGAGAGGCTTCGGCTCATGACGGCTGCCATGTACTCGGCAGGATAGTTGGCTTTTAGGTAGGCTGTCTGATAGGCTACCCACGAATAGCATGTGGCATGCGATTTGTTGAAGGCGTAGGAGGCAAACTTCTCCCAGTCGGCCCAGATTTTCTCCAATACCTTGGGATCGTGGCCGTTCTTCTGCCCGCCGGAGATGAACTTCGGCTTCATGTGATCCAGCTTGTCGCGCAACTTCTTACCCATCGCCTTACGAAGAGCATCGGACTCACCACGGGTAAAGTCGGCCAGCAGACGGGAGAGCAACATCACCTGCTCCTGATAGACGGTGATGCCGTAGGTATCCTTCAGGTACTTCTCCATGATGGGAATATCGTACTCAATAGGCTTGCGCCCCCATTTACGGTCGATGAAGTCGGGGATATAGTCCATAGGACCCGGACGGTAGAGGGCATTCATGGCGATGAGGTCCTCGAACGTACTGGGCTGAAGCTCGCGCAGGTACTTCTGCATGCCGGCCGACTCGAACTGGAAGGTTCCGATGGTACGGCCGTCGCAATAGAGCTTGTAAGTGGCAGGGTCGTTGATCGATATCTTGTCGATATCGATGTTGATGCCGCGGTGCAGACGGACGTTCTCCACCGCTTCCTTTATAATAGACAGGGTCTTCAACCCCAGGAAGTCCATCTTGATCAGGCCGGTATCTTCGATGACCGAACCTTCGTACTGGGTGACGAGCATCTTCTCACCCGTTTCCTTGTCATCGGCGGTACTGACGGGCACCCAGTCGGTAATGTCGTCGCGGCAGATGATGGTACCGCAGGCATGCACACCCGTACCACGCACGTTGCCTTCGAGCATCTTGGCATATTTGATGGTATCGCGCACCAACGGGTCGGGCGAAGCTTCGGCCGCCTGAAGTTCGGGTACATATTCGATGGCATTGGGCAGGTTCAGTTTCTTGTCGGGAATCTTGTCGGGAATCAGCTTGCACAAGCGGTCGGACTCAGACAAAGGCAACTTCTGCACACGTGCTACATCCTTGATGGCCAACTTGGTAGCCATAGTACCGTAAGTAATGATGTGCGCCACCTTCTCCTGTCCGTATTTCTCGGTCACCCAGCGGAGCACCTCGCCGCGGCCGTCGTCATCGAAGTCCACATCGATATCGGGAAGGGAGATACGGTCAGGATTCAGGAAACGCTCGAACAGCAAGTCGTACTGGATGGGGTCTATCTTCGTGATGCCCAAGCAGTAGGCCACCGCCGAACCGGCCGCCGAACCACGTCCCGGCCCCACGGATACGCCGAGCTGGGTGCGGGCGGCGTTGATAAAGTCCTGCACGATAAGGAAGTAACCCGGGAAACCCATCGTCTTCATAATATAGAGTTCAAACACCAGACGCTCCTTCACTTCTTCACTCAACGGATCGCCATAAAGACGTTTGGCACCATCGAATGCCAGCTTGGCCAGGTAGTCGGCCTCCAACTTGATACGATACAGCTTCTCATAGCCTCCCAAACGCTTGATCTTGGCGTTGGCAGCTTCCTCGTCAAGCACCACTTCGCCGTTCTCATTGCGGGTGAACTCGTTGAACAAGTCCTGTTCGGTATATTTCTTGCGGTATTCCTCCTCCGTACCGAAGTCTTCGGGGATGGCAAAGGTGGGCATGATAGGAGCATGATCAATGGAATAAAACTCCACTTTATCGAGAATCTCAAGCGTATTTGCCAAGGCTTCGGGCACATCGGCAAAAAGTTCGTTCATCTCAGCCTTGGTCTTCATCCATTCTTGCTTAGTGTAAAGCATGCGGGTAGGGTCATCAAGGTCCTTGCCCGTACTGAGGCAGATGAGACGGTCGTGTGCCTCAGCGTTCTCTTCGTCCACGAAATGGACGTCGTTCGTACAAATCAGCTTGATGCCAAACTTCTTGCTGTACTCCAGCAGCTTGGCATTCACTTTCTGCTGCATGGGATAGGCCTCGTGATTGGCCCGCGGCACGGTAGCCTTGTGGCGTTGCAACTCCAGATAAAAGTCGTCGCCAAAGAGGTTCTTATACCAGCGGATGGCTTCTTCAGCCTCCTCATACAGGTCGTTGGTAATCTTCTTGGGAATTTCACCACCCAGGCAGGCGGAGCAAACAATCAGCCCTTCATGATACTTCTCCAGCTCGTTTCGATCGGTACGCGGACGCATATAGTAACCCCGCGTCCAAGCATGCGACACCAACTTGATAAGGTTGTGGTAGCCTTTCTCATTTTTAGCCAACACCACCAGGTGATAGCCGCTTTGGTCGGGTTTACCTTCTTTCTTGTCCATCGTACGACGTGCTACGTACATCTCACAACCGATAATAGGTTTAAAGATACGAGCTTCCGCCGCTGCGATTTTCTCCCGGCAATCTGCCAGTGCGGCTTCCTTGTCCTCGCATTCCTCCTTACCACTCTCGATGTCGGCCATCTTCTTCTTCAGGTCCTTGATTTCTCCCTTCGGACCACCGTTCTTCTTATTAACGTAGTTGGTGAATTCTTTGATGCCGAACATGTTACCATGGTCAGTCACCGCGATGCCTCGCATACCGTCCTTCATAGCCTTGTCCACCAGGCGGCTGACACTGGCCTGGCCATCCAGCAACGAATACTGAGTATGTACATGTAGATGAACAAAATCTTGCATAAAATCTCCTTTCAAATTGGAGCATAAAGGTACAATCTATCCATTTTTCAGCCAAAATAATCCTCAAAAAATTACTTGTAGACGCATTTCTTTCCCAAATTCTTGTTAGATTTTTAAAATAGCCCTATTTTTGCAAGTAATTACTAATTCCAAAACAACTCTATAAACGCGGGTTTACATGGGCAGACTAAAAAGACTAAAAAAAATACGTATACACCGTGAGGGGACTCACACACTGATCGGAAGCCTGTTGCTGCTATTGGTAGTCAACTCCGCCTTATATTTCGGACTAAATAACAAAGTTCCATTTTATATTGTCGGAGCCATCAGTCTTATCGTATACGGCATATTGGTAAATTTCTTCCGCTGCCCAATTCGCCTTTTCGGTCAAGACACTGAAAAGGTCGTAGTAGCCCCTGCCGACGGGAAAATTGTAGTTATTGAAGAAGTCGAGGAAAACGAATATTTTCACGACCGTCGCCTGATGATTTCTATCTTCATGAGTCTGGTCAACGTACACGCTAACTGGTATCCCGTAGACGGCACCATCAAGAAAGTGGGACACCAAAACGGCAAATTCATGAAAGCGTGGCTGCCCAAAGCCAGTACGGACAACGAGCGCTCGATAGTAGTCATCGAAACTCCCGAAGGCATAGAAGTAATGGCACGCCAGATAGCTGGAACCATGGCACGCCGCATCGTCACTTATGCCGAGCCGGGCGAAGAATGCTACATCGATGAACATATGGGCTTCATCAAGTTTGGTTCTCGTGTAGATGTTTACCTGCCTTTAGGTACAGAAGTACTTGTCAAACTGGGGCAATTGACAACGGGTAACCAAACTGTCATTGCCAAACTAAAATAATATCCAAGTTATGGCTAACTGCATCACCCGACATATTCCTAACGCACTGACCTGCCTGAACTTGTTTTCGGGCTGCATCGCCGGCGTGATGGCCTTCGAAAGCCGCTACGAACTGGCGCTGCTGTTTATCATCATCAGTGCCGTGTTCGACTTTTTCGACGGATTGGCCGCACGTGCGCTGGATGCACATTCCCCTATCGGCAAAGATTTGGATTCGTTGGCCGACGACATCAGCTTCGGCGTGGCACCGTCGCTCATCGTCTTCTCCCTGTTTAAGGAGATGCCTTACCCCGCTTATATGGAAGGCACGGCGATCTGGCTTCCCTACTCGGCTTTCCTCATCTCCGTATTCTCAGCCCTGCGCCTGGCGAAGTTTAACAACGATACGCGCCAGACGACTTCTTTCATCGGTCTGCCTGTGCCTGCCAACGCGTTGTTCTGGGCCTCGCTCGTAGCGGGCTACCATCCGATACTGACCGGCGGCAGTGTTCATCCGCTCGGACTGCTGGCACTGGTCTGCCTCTTCTCTTGGCTGCTGGTATCGGAGATTCCGATGTTCTCGCTGAAGTTCAAGAACCTGTCGTGGAAGGACAACAAAGTGAGCTTCATCTTCCTGCTGCTCTGCATCTACTTCCTGGCGACCTTGCAAGTGCGCGGTTTTGCCACCTGCATTGTCTGGTACATCCTGCTGTCATGGTTTACCGGCCGGAAGAAATAAACTTTCCGTCTGGCACGATTGTTGTAGTAGTTATCAGAACCAACTTAAACACTCAATACACATGTTACATTTCTTAGGATTTCTGTTTATACTCATTATAGCAATACTGATTATCGGTCTCAGTATTATCGGTAGTATTGTACGCGGCATCTTCGGACTCGGACGGAAAAAAACGTCTTCGCAGGACTTCCGAAGCTATACATTTTACGGAGACAACCGGCAATCATCACGTACCTCGACCGACACGACCGACGGCATCCGCCCCGAAGAAGGTGAAATACACATCAAACATAAGGAACGTATCTTCTCCAAGGATGACGGAGAGTATGTAGACTTTGAAGAGATAAAGGAATAATACTGAAAAGACGGGAATGACTAAACATTCGATAATTTTAACTGCTCTACTATTATTGTGCTGCGGAACTGCCGTACATGCCCAAGACGATAAACCGACCTTCACAGCAGACCTATACGGAGGACTCTATCTCAATAACGAACCGGCATGGCAACTTGAGCCATCCATAAGCTGGCTTTTCCATAAATATCTCGGGGTAGCATTTGGATTGGAGTTAACCAGCCAATACAACCAACCGAGCCGTCAGACCATTATTGACGGACAGGAGGCTGAACTCACAGACAATGAGAGGAACATCCGATGGATCATATTCAAGCCGTCTGTAGTATTGAAATCTCCCACCGTCTGGGAAAGTACGGACAACGATTATCGCCTTTGGTTCCAAGTAGAGCCTGGCCTCAGTCTGGCATGTCCATTCCGCAACTCATTAACGTATGAAATCAAGGAATTTGCTGGGTCAGTCAGTCAAACCGTAGATTACCGACGATTTCCCAATAAAGGGCTCCAGTGGTTCTACTGGAACGCAAGAGCTTCCGTCAACTTTGCCATTGGCCGTTTCATACTCAGAGGAGGATATTACCTCTCCAATCTTGACTATTATTCCGGGCGCAGAAATATTACGTTGGCCAATGGACAGAAATTCTATGTGCCGAAAAGAGAGTTAAGCCAAAGTGTATTCCTGTCAATCGGCTATTCGTTTTCCCACTTTTAATTGATGCTTTTCCATTTAACAGACCGGAAAATTAGAAGCTAACACTAACCGTTAACGCCAACTATCCCCCCACTTCACCGTTTCCGTTGGAAGAATTCTTTCATCAGGGCGGCACACTCGTCGGCCATCACGCCTTTCACTACCACCGTTTTAGGATGGAGGGCTTGCGGCGCATAGCGCTGATAGCCCCGCTTTTCGTCCGCAGTGCCAAAGACGAGACGGCCTGTCTGCGCCCAAGCGATGGCACCGGCACACATCACACACGGTTCCACCGTTACATAAAGCGTACATTCGTTCAGATACTTACCGCCGAGAGCCGACGCGGCGGCCGTAATGGCCTGCATCTCGGCATGGGCTGTCACGTCTGTCAGGGTTTCGGTCAGATTGTGGGCACGGGCAATGATGCGGTCCTTGCATACCACGACTGCACCGACGGGCACTTCGTCGCGCTCGGCCGCCTTCCGTGCTTCGGCCAAAGCCTGCTTCATGTAATATTGGTCGTCCATATTGCTCAGAAATTAAAGAAGTTAGGGAAGTTAAAGAAGTTAAAGCCGATACATTTGCTTGCTGACAAATTACCGTCTCATGTCGTGTTCGCCGAAAAGGGTCGGATAGTCTTCCTCCATATTCTTGTGGATAAACATGAGAATAGTTTCCCTGAACCAGCGCGATTTGTTGGTTATCTTGTACTTCTCCAGATAACGGTCTACAATCCGCAGTTCCTCTTCGCTCATCAGGCACACGATGCGCTGTTCGCGTTTGGGCTCGTCGGGCGTTGCTTTCGCACACGTTTTGTCTCTCTTTCTCATATTTCCTGCAAAATTAGTGTTCCTGCTGTAATTTCAAAGCAGAAAAAGCGTAAATTTGTCTCCCAAGAAGAAAAAAAGAAGGCAATATGGCAGCACACAACAGACTGGGTAAGGAAGGCGAAGACGCTGTAGCAGCCTATCTGGAGCGCCAGGGCTACACGATACTCCACCGCAACTGGCGCAAGAACCGACTGGAGCTGGACATCGTGGCCATGCACGAAGGCGAGCTGGTGGTGGTCGAGGTGAAGACCCGCACCAACACCGAGTACAAGGAGCCGCAGGAGGCCGTGGATTGGCGAAAGGTGCGCCACATTGTCGTGGCAGCCGATGCCTATATCAAGCATTTCGGCATCGATCTGCCCGTCCGCTTCGACATTGTCACGGCCGTCGGCAACCAGCCTCCGTTCCAGATCGAGCATCTGGAGAATGCTTTCTATCCGCCACAATTCTGAGAATAACGAATTTTACGTACAAGACCAAAATGACAGCAACTTCTGAACAACCCTCCTTCCCAATCATCGGGCTGGAAGAAACCGACTCGACCAACCGTTACTTGAGCGACCTGTGCGACAACGCCCCATCCGCCCCTACCGAATATACTACCGTCACCGCCCGCTTCCAGACGTCGGGCAAGGGCCAGCGCGGCAACTCGTGGGAGTCCGAAGCCGGGCAGAACCTCCTGTTCAGCACCGTGCTCTATCCCCGTTTCGTCGAGGCACGCCGCCAGTTCGTCCTGTCGCAGATTGTCTCGCTGGCCGTCAAGGAAGAACTGGACACGCAGACGGAGGGTATCTCCATCAAATGGCCCAACGACATCTACTGGCACGAGAAAAAGATTTGCGGCATGCTCATCGAGAATGTGCTGGAAGGCAACCGCATCGGCCGCTGCATCCCCGGCATCGGCATCAACCTGAACCAGACCGTCTTCCGCAGCCCCGCGCCCAACCCCGTTTCGCTGAAGCAGATTACGGGCCGTGATTACGACGCGCCGACCGTCCTCGACGGCTTCCTGCGCCGCCTGCACACCTATTACGAAGCCCTGCGCCGCGACACCGACGGACGCTTTGCCGCCTCCATTGCCCGCCGATACGCCGACGCCCTCTTCCGCCGCGAGGGTCTGCACCCCTACGAAGATGCCGACGGACGCTTCCTAGCCCGCCTGGCCGACGTGGAGCCGGACGGACGCTTCGTCCTGCAAGACGAGGCGGGACGCTTGCGCCGCTACCTCTTCAAGGAGGTGCAATACATCCTCTGATACCGGAAATGTCAAGAAAACTGTTCTCCGGGGTCTCCGAGCGTTCGGACAGTCCGGCGGAATGTCCGACGGCTTCTCCGAGCGTTGGGACAGCCAGGCGGAAAGTCCGACGGCTTCTCCGAGCGTTAGGACAGTCCGGCGGAATGTCCGACGGCTTCTCCGAGCGTTGGGACAGCCCGGCGGAATGTCCGACAGTTTCTCCGAACGTTGGGACAGTCCGGCGGAATGTCCGACAGTTTCTCCGAACGTTGGGACAGCCCAGCGGAATGTCCGACGGCCCGAAATTCTTCCATACAATCCCTTCGGCTCGCGGCCGGAGACTTTATTCTTCGGAGGTCAATCCTTCATATTGTTCAATGACCACCTGCACATGATAGGCATGCTCCAGTGCCGGATAACGTTCCCGATAGAGAGAAGTGCGGTCCGCAACCACACAACGGAAGTGGGGAGCCGAATTGAAATCGCGCGTATCTGGAGAAACGCCGCCATTGGACTCGCTCAGAAACAGTTCGTCCGAATGGTTGCCCGACGACAGACGGACAGGCGTGAAGCGTTCGAAGAAAAACTTGCGTGCAAAACCGTCGGCCGTCCGCACATTGAGTTCCAGAGGATCTTCGAGTCCGATGGGCTCGGCCGAAGCATCGAAGACATAGCGTGAAGAACCGATAACCAGCTGTCCCGCATTCATCGCTTCGTTCTGATAGACCAACGTATAACCCTTGACGACGGCAGGCCCCGAAGAAGCCTGCAGCATCTCCTGCTCCAGCGCGCTCTTCTCTTCATCGGTCAGCCCTGCGCCCTGCAACATCACGCGGTTGTCTATCACGCCATAGAGATAATAGGGATAACCCACCGTGACCGACAAAAGATAGTCCCACCCGTAACCGTCACGGATAAGGACTTCCACCTTTCCGGCCTTCAGCGGACGGATAAAGAGCTTGCTTCCTTCGCAACGGGCCTGCACTACCTCGTCGTTGCTAATCTCCAAACGGAAATTCCCGTCACCACCCTGTATGAGATACACACGGTCGGCCGTCTCAAAAGCCCTCAGAGAGATACGAGGGTTTTCGTTATCGAAAACTTCATTCGGGTTTTCATACGCCAGTTGGATACGTGGAACACTGTCATCTTTATCGGAACAGGCACCCAGCCCGAGCGACAGCAACGTCAGGCACAGCAAGACAAAAGGAAACAGTTTTTCATGTCGAAATATTTTTTTCGCAAAGGAAAGGATTTGTGACGGAAGGATGAAACGTCTCCCGAAGTTTCTCGGACATTTAACTTTCATTTTCACTGCCAACTCAGCCGTCTATTGCATTCACCTTTTGCAAAGGCAGGAGGCAGTTCGGCAAAAACAAATGAAAACCACGTTTTCAATTTGTTTCTGCGCTCACCTTTCACTACCTTTGCAACAAACAAAGCATTGCATCCCGATGACAGACGAAAGCCATACGCTACACATCAAGAACATGGTATGCCACCGCTGCATCCTGGCCGTGGACAACGCCCTGCGCACGCTGGGCCTGCATCCGCTGTCTGTGGAGCTGGGTATCGCCGTCACCGCCGAAGAGCTGACACCCGACCTCCGTCTGCGGGTAAAGGAAACGTTGGAAACCTTGGAATTCGAACTGATAGACGACCGCCGGATGCAGACGGTGCAACAGATGAAGGACCTCATCGTCGGTCTCGTTCACCAGCCCACGGATGCGCCCCTTCAGACCAACCTGTCCGACTATCTGGCACGTACTCTCAGCAAAGACTACGGTACACTGAGCAAGCTGTTCTCCGAAGCCACAGGCACCACCGTCGAGAAGTATGTCATCGCCCAGAAAATAGAGCGGGCCAAAGAGCTGCTGACCTATGGCGAACTGACGTTGAACGAGATAGCCGACCGTCTGAGCTACTCGAGCACCGCTTACCTGAGCGCGCAGTTCAAGAGCGTGACAGGCCTCACCCCCACGCAATTCAGGCAACAGAAAGAGAAACGTCGCAGGCCGCTGGACGAAATCTGAGATAAAGACGCGACATAATCTTATAACTTATTCCCCGAATTCCATAACAACCGACTGGGAAGTCCGCCGTACCTTTGCAGACGTAAACACCAAAACCAACCGTCAGCAATGGAAAACGAACATACCATCCAACAGAACTTCGATGTACAGGGCATGAGCTGCGCCGCCTGCGCCGCCCGCGTGGAAAAGACCTTGAGCCGGCAGCCGGGCGTGGTCCAGGCCGCTGTCAACCTGGCCACAGCAACAGCCACGGTGACCTACGACCCGTCGGCCTGCAATGCCGCAGCCCTGCAACAGGCCGTAGAGGCCGTGGGATTCGGCCTGACTCCCCAACAGGAAACACCCGCGCCCTCGGAGGCGGAAGACAAGGAAGCGGAACAACTCCGCCAGTACCGCGCGCTGAAACGGCGCACCGTGTGGGCCATCGCCCTCGCCCTGCCCGTGGCCGTCATCGGCATGGCGTTCATGGACTTGCCCTATGCCAACTACGTGATGTGGTTGCTCGCCACGCCCGTAGTCTTCGGCTTGGGCCGCGGCTTCTACGCCAACGCCTGGCGCCTGCTGAAGCACCGCTCGGCCAACATGGACACGCTGGTGGCCGTCAGCACCGGCATCGCCTACTTGTTCAGCGTATTCAACCTCTTCTTCCCCGACTTCTGGCGGTCGCGGGGCATTGAGCCGCACGTCTATTTCGAAGCTTCGGCCGTCATCATCGCCTTCATCCTACTGGGCCGCCTGCTCGAGGCTCGCGCCAAGAGCCGGACAGCCGATGCCATCAAGAAGCTGATGGGGCTGCAACCGCAGACGGTAACGCTGGTAAATGAAGAATTAAGAATGAAGAATGAAGAATCAGGCTGCGCTGCACCTGACAGTCCGCAAGGAAATTCTTCATTCTTCATTCCTCATTCTTCATTAAAAGAATCTTATCCATTGGAGAAAGTCTCCGTCGGTAATCTGCTTCTGGTGAAGCCCGGCGAACGCGTGCCCGTGGACGGCACGGTGGTAAGCGGCGAATCGTACGTAGACGAAAGCATGCTGAGCGGCGAAGCGCTGGCCGTGGGCAAGCGCGCAGGCGACCGTGTACTGGCGGGTACCATCAACCAGAAGGGCAGCTTCGTCTTCCGCGCCGAGCAGGTGGGACACGACACACTGCTGGCCCACATCATCCGTGCCGTACAGGATGCTCAGGGCAGCAAGGCTCCCGTGCAGAAACTGGCGGACCGTATTGCAGGTATCTTCGTCCCCACCATCATGATCATTGCTCTGCTGAGCTTCCTCGGTTGGATGCTGCTGGCTCCGACCGACGGCTTCACCCACGGCCTACTGGCACTGGTGACGGTGCTCATCATCGCCTGCCCCTGCGCCCTGGGGCTGGCCACACCGACGGCCATCATGGTGGGCATCGGCAAGGGAGCTGAACAGGGTATCCTCATCAAGGACGCTGAAAGTCTGGAGCGCGCACGACGGGTGGACACCGTCGTGCTGGACAAGACGGGCACCGTGACCGAAGGATGTCCGCAAGTCACCACCCTCCTCTGGCGACACGAAGAGGAGCGCCACGCCATCGCCTTCTACACGCTGGAGAAGCGTTCCGAGCATCCGCTGGCCGAGGCTATTGTCCGCTACTGGGAAAATATTTTTCCCCAGTTAGAAAAAAAAATTTCTCCAACTGAAGAATTTGAAAGCCTCACAGGCAAAGGCATTCACGGTCGCGTTGGCAGTACACATTATTATATCGGCAACCGTCGCCTGCTGGAAGAACAGAGAATTACCATTGACCCGCAACTGGCGCAGGAGGCCGACCGCCTGGAAGCCGAAGCGCAAACCGTCATCTGGCTGGCCGATGAACACGAAGCCCTGGCCGTAGCTGCCATCGCTGATCGCGTGAAGCCCACCTCAGCCCAAGCTATCCACCGCCTGCAACGCCAAGGCATCGACGTCCATCTGCTGACGGGCGACAACGAAGCCACTGCCCGCGCCATCGCCGCGCAAACGGGCATCCGCCACTACCGCGCAAACGTGCTGCCACAAGAAAAGGCGGCCTACATCAGCCGCCTTCAACAAGAGGGGAAAACCGTCGCAATGGTGGGCGACGGCATCAACGACAGTGCAGCCCTGGCACAGGCCGACCTGAGCATCGCCATGGGTACGGGTAGCGACATCGCCATGGATGTGGCAGGCATTACCTTGCTGAAGGGTGACCTCGGCAAGCTCTCTGAAGCCCTGCGCCTCTCCCACCTCACCGTGCGCACCATCCGGCAGAATCTGTTCTGGGCCTTCATCTATAATATAATAGGTGTGCCCGTCGCCGCCGGCGTGCTCTACCCCGTCTGCGGCTTCCTGCTCAACCCCATGATAGCCGGGGCAGCCATGGCGTTCAGCAGCGTCAGCGTGGTGACAAACAGCCTGCGGCTGAAACGGTGCCGGCTGTAAAAAGGAATCAACTGTTGAGCCAAACCTTCAGCGCCGCCACCCGTTCGCGGCTCACCTGAACGCTACCATCAAAGGGAGGCGTGACGTGCACCACCATCTTGCCGTTGAAGTATGGCTCGATATCGCGGATACAATCGGCCGAAAGGATGAACTGGCGGCTGACACGAAAGAAGCGGCGCGGGTCGAGCTGCTCTTCCAGCTTCGTGAGCGGCAGGTCGATGATGTGCGTGCGGCGGTCGGCCGTCACGGCAAAGGTCACTTTCTCTTCCGAATAGAAGTAGCACACGTCGTCTACAGCCAAGGTATAGAGGCTCCGTGCACCGTTGACGAGGAAACGCTTGCGATAAGGACAGGCGTTGCGGTCGGCCAGCATCCTAAGCAGCTCCTGCATGTCCATCCGCTCATTCTGTTCACGAATGCGGGGAGTGGTCAGGCGTTCGAACTTCTCAAGCGAATCGGCCAGGCGCTCACGACGGACAGGCTTCAGCAGATAGTCGATGCTGTTGACGGTAAAGGCACGGACGGCATATTCGTCGTAGGCGGTAGTAAAGACAATCATGCTCTCGGGGCGGGCCTGCTCGATGAAATAGAACGAGAGGCCGTCGGTCAGCTGAATGTCGAGAAAAAGGATGTCGGGATGCGGATGGGTGGCAAACCATTGCACGGCCTCCTCTACCGTACCCGGCAGAAGCAGGATATCCCACTGGGGGCGCAACTCGGCCAGCATCCCCTGCAACAGGCGGGCGGCAGGCAACTCGTCTTCGATGATGGCGGCCCGTATCTTCTTTCCGCCCCAGGCGTCTGTCTGAACATCATTCATACAACAAAGGAACTTTTACAGTAAAACAATCTTCTCCCTTCTGCACACGAATCTCCTTGCCGCAAAGCAGGCGATAGCGTTGCGTCAGGTTGTCCAGCCCATGCCCGCCCGAAACGGCTCCCAGCTTGGGACGCAGGGGATTGGACACACGCAGCCAAGGGAATCCTTCCTCGTCCGACACGACCTCCACTTCCACCGCCATCGGTCGTGAAGGACTGATGGCATTATGCTTCACGATGTTCTCCACCAGCACCTGCAGGGTGAGCGGAGGCAGCTGCGCATCCTCGCGCACAGCCTCATCCACTTGCCAAGCTACCGTCAGACAATCGCCCAGGCGTACCCGATGAAGCTCCACGTAGGTATCGACAAACTCCATCTCCTCGCGCAAGCCCACCAGCCGCTTGTCCTGACAGGCCAGGATGTAACGGTAGACATCGGAAAGGTTGCGCGTAAAGCTGACGGCTCCCTGCGGATTGTATTCAATCTCGGCCACCAACGTATTGAGGCTGTTGAACAGAAAGTGCGGATTGAGCTGGGTCTGCAAGGCCATGTAGCGGGCCTGCAAGGCTGTTTCTTCCAGCTGGCGCGTGCGACGATAGGCGGCAAGCAGGTCTTTGTAAAAACGGTTGCTGACCGACTGGCTGACAATGACCAGCTCCGTCAGCCACGTGATGAGCAGCAGACGCGTCCCCTTATAAACCAGCTGGAAAGGATGCGGCATGTCAAGCAAGAGCTTTACAGATACCAGCAACAAGTAATTGAGCAGGAAAAGAAAGGCGCCCGACAAGACAAAGAATAGTACCATCTGCCGACGGCTGCCGAGGAACGTCGGATAGCTGCGCCGAAGCCTCAACTGAATGTAGCGCATGCCCAGCCCCACGCCGTTGAACAGGAGCATCACGGCCACGAAGGCTTCGGGCGTGAGCAGGCGGTCCTGATAGCGCAAGGGAATATCGGCAAAACGCACCAGGAAGAAATAGGAGAAACATCCCAGCCCCGAATAGAGCAGGATGTCCCAAAAGTATTGTCGGCTGTTCAGTTGCATAACAGTAAAAATCAGCTATATTCCTAAATCCTTTCCCTTTATCGGATACAAGGCGATGGCTTGTCATCGACAAAGCAGTGCTTTCGCCTCCGTAAAACGATGTTTTAAAGACGACAAAGCAATGCTTTACGCTGTACTTCCACAAAGATACAGAATTTATCATTCGCCGCAAGCCCTCTGCAAGGCACTTTTTGCTACGCAGGCATTCAGTTTCGAACGGATATGGTTCTGGCGGGCTTCCAGATGGAAAAGCTGCGCATTGATGACCTCGACAATCGAGATGCTTCCCTCTCGGTATTTGTCCATGGCCAGTTCCTCGCTCTCGGCCGCCTTGCGCAACGAACTTTCGGTGAGCCGCACCTGCTCAACGGCCTGTGCATAGTTACACTGAGCCGTTTCCACTTCCAGCCGCAGGCCGTCTCCCACCTGTATACGCCGTTCGCGGGCAATATCTACCTGATAGCGCCCCATGTTCTTCGTACGGCGGCGTTTGCCCCACTCGAAGATGGGTACGCTGAGCTTGGCATAGATGGCATAATTGGGATCGAGGTCGGCACGGAAGTCATAGCCGGGCGACGAATAGCTGCCGTCCACGCCGATGGAAAACGTAGGCAGATAGCGGGCGTTGGCCTGGCGGGCGGCCGACTGCTGTACGCGTACATTGCCTTCGGCCATTCCCATCTCAGGGCGGCGCATCAGCAGGTCGTCCACCTCATCGGTCAAGGGCTGGACGACGGTGAGGGGCACCACCAGCGTATCGGTGGCAATGTGCTGGTCGGAAGGGATGCCGGCCAGCGCATTGAGCGACAGGCGGGCCACTTCGGCATCGTTGCGGGCGCGCTGCACCTGATAGTCGGCATCGTTGAGCCGCACTTCGGCCATGAGCAGGTCGTTGCGGTCGGTATATTCCGCCTCCACCCGCTGGCGGACGACTTCCACCAGCCGACCCACCGACTGGCGGTAACCGTCGGCCACGCTGACCAGTTCGCACTGGGCCACGTGGTTCCAATAACGGACATCGGCTTCGTGGCGAAGGTCATTCGTCACACGTCTGATTTCCTGACGGGCCATCTCGTCCTCGGCCTGCGCCTTGTCGTAGCCCGCCCGAAGCGCACCGCCCGCATAAAGCGGTTGCGCCAGGCTGACCGAAGCGCCGTATTTCGTATTACGTCCCTCGAAGGTGTAAACGTCATCCGTGCCAGGCAAAGCAATGTCCTTACGCAACGGATTACCCGTATAGTTGAAGTTGGCTCCACCCGAGAGCTTGGGGAGGAAGTCGGCCCGTGCCGATTGTTTTGCTTCCCCGCTCGCGCCGGCCGCATATTCGGCAGCACGCAGGTCGGGGCTATAGGCCTCTACCTGTGCGCGATAGGCGTCGAGCAGCGGGTTGTCCTGTGCCCGTCCCGACGCGGCCGTCAGGAGTGCAGAGGCCGTCATAATGAGATATAGTTGTTTCATGTCTTTTCGTTTTTATTTCATTGAATGGACTGTGTTCACGCTCTCTTTGCCGCTTCGGGATAGAACACGGCGTAAAGGGCAGGAGTTACGAAGAGCGTCAGCAGCGTAGCAAACGACAGGCCGAAGACAATCGTAGCCGCCATGCCGCCGAACACGACGTCGAACAGCAGGGGAATACTGCCGAAGATGGTCGTAATGGCTGCCATCAGTACAGGCCTCGTACGCGAAACGGTAGCCTCAACGATGGCCTCACCGGGCGCAACACCTGCCCGCCGCTGAATGTTCACTTCGTCGAGCAGCACGATGACGTTCTTAATGATCATGCCCAGCAGGCCCAGCCATCCGGCTATGCAGAAGAAGCCGAACTGGAAACCTGTGACCAGCATTCCCACGACCACGCCGATGACCGACAGAGGCAGGATAAGGAAGATAATGGAAGGCTGGCGGAAATTGCCGAACAAGGCTACCAGTATGAGCACCAAGAAGACGATGGCCAGCGGGAAATACTTGGTAAGCGCCTCCATAGCCTCTTTCTGGTCCTTATACTGCGAGTCCCAGAAGAAACTGTATCCGGCGGGAAGCCCGATGCGCTCTATCTCGTCACGGATTTCGCCGTGTACCTCCTTCATGGTATGGCCGGGCTGTACGTCGCATTGTGCTGCCATAGACAGACGCCGGTTATAGGTCTTTACCAACGGCCATTCCCAGCCGATCCCGATGCTGTCGGTCACCTGAGCCAAGGGGGCGGAGTTGCGTCCGTTCCACACGGGCAGATCTTCGAGCGCGGCCTGCGACAGCTGCCCGCCGCCCACCGTACGCAACAGGACAGGCACCTGCTTGTCGCCGTCGCGGTAGATGCCTACCGGCGTGCCGTCGTTGGTACTCTTCACGGCCGTCATCAGGTCGGCCTTGCCCAGGTTCAGGCGGCCGGCTTTCACGGGGTCGTAGGCGGCACGCACCAGCATGGCCTTGTTGCCCCACTCGTTGCGGGCGTTCATCACCTTCGGATTGCGGCGCATGATGTCGATGGCCATACTCGTCAGCGAATCGAGCACCCGGGGATCGTCACCGCAAAAGCGGGCTTCGATGAGCGCCTGCGGAATGCTGTTCAGCTCGAAGCGGTTGACGCGGATCAGGGCATCGGAGAAAGTCTGCGACAGCTCGTCTTGCAGTCCCACCTGCATGCTGCGCGCCACAGACGGGCTTACGGCCTCAACCAAACACTGTGCGTAGTTGCTCTGAGGCCCGTAGGCAGCATTAGCCAGGTAGTAGCGCGGGGGTGTCTGGCCGACAAAGGTCGACACGTGGCGGACGCCCTCATGCTGCATCAGCTTCTCGGCCAGGGCTTCGGCCTGACGCGAGGTCTCCTCCACGCGGGTGCCCTCGGGCAGCCAGACGTCAACGGAAAAGTATTGCTTGTCGAGCAACGGCATGAACTGCTGCGGAATACTGCGGAAGCCCAACGCGCTGGCGGCCAGCAACACCATCATCGAGGCCAGTACGAACCAGCGGCGGCGGATGGTCCAGCGCAGGGCACGGCGGAAGCGGTCGTACATGCGGCCCTGGAAGAGCTCGCCCTTCAACTCGTCGGGACGCGGACGCCGGACGAATTCCTGCACGAAGAAGACGTTTTGCGAAACGGCCAGCACCCAGCTCAGAAGGAGCGATACGGCAATGACGATGAAAAGCGACGACAACAGCTCACCCGTAATGTGGGGCGACAGATAGACGGGCAGGAAGGTGAGCACGGCAATGAGCGTAGCGCCCAGCAGCGGCATGGCCGTCGTGCCTACGGCGGCAAGGATGGCCGTACGCTTGCGCATGCCGCGCTGCATGTTGACCAGCGTAGCGTCGTAGACCACAATGGCATTGTCCACCAACATACCCATGGCAATGATGATGGCCGCCAGCGACATGCGTTGCAGGGCGATGCCCGTGCCATACATATAGATAAGGGTGCCGAAAATGGAAAAGACCAGTCCGCTGCCAATCAGTATTCCGTTCTTCATACCGATAAAGAACAGCAGCACGGCGATAACGGTCACAACAGAGATGATGAGGTTGAGCACAAAGCCGTCGTTGGCAACGGACGACTCATGCCCCTGGTCGTAGACGGTACGAAGACGGTAGCCCTCGGGCATCACCTGCTCCAGCTGCGACAGGCGGGCGGCTACGCGTTCGGCCATGTCGACTACGTTGCCGTCGGCCACCGTCGATATGGCGATGCCGATGGTAGGGAGACCGTCCATCTCCATGCGGCTGCGGGCCGGACGGACATAGCTCTCGCTGACGGCGGCCAGCTCGCCCAGGCGGAAATAGGAGCCGTCGCGCGAGGTGACGGTCAGGTTCTCGAGTTCCTGGAGCGTCGTGAAGCTTCCTGCCGCATCGATGCGCAGGCGGTTATGGGCCGTCTCGACGGCGCCGGCGTCTACGATGTGGTTCTGGCGGTCGAAGGCGGCGGCGATGTCGGCCATCGTCAGCCCGCTGGCAGCTAGCAGTGAAGGGTCAGCCTCTACCTCGATGGTGCGGTTTTGCACGCCATAGAGCTCGACGCGGGCCACATCGGGCACGGCCAGCAACTCGTTTTTGAGGCGTTCGGCCTGCTCCTCAAGTTCGCGATAGGTGTGCACGGCGCTACTCAAGCCATAAAACACGCCGAGTACATCGCCAAAATCATCGTTAACCACCGACGTACTTGACCAGCTGGAAGCTTACCCTGCGCATCGCTCACCTTGCGCCGGAGCTTGTCCCACAGCTGCTGCATGGCATCGGCGCGAATTTCCTTCTTGACGTAGACGGTTATCTTGGAGAGGCCGGCACGGTTCTCGGTCTTGAGGTAATAGAGCTCGCCCAGCGACTGGATGGCCTCCTCGAGCACGTCTGTCACCTGCTGCTGCACTTCGAAAGGGGATGCACCCGGATAGGTGGTGGTCACCACGGCCTGCTTGATGGTAAACGGGGCATCTTCGAGCTTACCCATGCCGACGTAGGCCACGACGCCGCCCAGAAGAATTAGCGCTAACAGGAGCCAACTCAGGGCGCGATTCTTCAGAAAGAATTTGGCAAGCGTCTTCATGGGCGGCCTCCTTTTTCAACCATCAATCCTTCTACTTGGACAGTCTGACCTTCGGACAGGAAAGCAAGACGTGTCAAAGCCACTGTTTGACCTTCGACAAGACCTGAAATAACTTCTATCTTACTACCTTTGAGCAAACGTCCTAAGGTCACGAGCGACTTGGATACATGTCCGTCCGCATCTACAGTCCAAACGTAAGCATCCGAACGATCGTCTTGACAAACAGCCGCTTGAGGAATAGCTAAGGAAGAGACATAAGTAGAAGTTGAAGGTAAGGACACCGAGAGGTTTCCTGCCATTCCTCCAAGCAAGCTGTTATCTGAATTGTCAAGAAGCACCGTTAGGCGATAAGAGAGATTATTGTCGGCTGCTGTCTGCGTTAAATACGTGGCCGAGGGCGTGAAGACACGGCCTGGCAAACGAGCGAAATGTACATGAACGAGTGAATCGGGCACACCACCCCGCAAAGCCACAGCCATGTCTTCGGGCACATAGACTTCGACCTTCACTTGTGAAAGATCAATAAAAGTCACAACCGCCTGCGAAGGCTTCACTTCCTGATGGCGTTCAATGTGTGTCTGCTGTACAAAACCATCAAAAGGAGCCAAGAGACGTGTGTCATCCAATTCGTTCACGGCCATATCGAAATCAGCACGAGCGCGAGCGTAGTCAGCACGAGCCTTCTCATAGGCAGTAGCCGATACGTTGTTTTTTTCATAAAGATTGGCTGTACGACGATAGTCAGCCTCAGCTTGGCGACAAAGAGCTTCGGCACGATCGCGACGTATGAAGAAATCACGACGATCGATAGCGGCTATCGGCTGTCCTTGACGAAAAAACTGACCTGCCTGCACTGTAAAGTTGTCCACCGGCCCGCCTACACGAAAAGCAAGCTGAGTAACACGCACAGGCTCAGAAATAAATGTATAACTGCGGGCAGCTTCACTCGCAATAGCTTCAGCACGGGCCACCCGCACGACCGGCTGAGGCCTGACTGGCTGCTCCTGCTTGCCACATGCGGCCAGCAAGGCAGACAGACACACCATGAAAAATGCGTTTCCTAATAAATTCTGCTTCATATCTCTTTTTACACTTCGGTTTACAAATATCGTCCGCAAAATTAGCGGAGGCTACTACTCCTCGTGAGTAAAACTTACCCAACCGCAAAATAAGGCCACTGAAACACGAAAAAAGAAAGATGAAACTCACAAAGCCATATACAACGACTCAGAAAGAAACGGACAGAAAAACTCGCCTATCGTTTGTCGCTCCAATACCTTTTTATATCTTTGCCGAAAACCTCAAAACAAACCATTTATGGCAACATACAAGAGAATCTTACTGAAGCTCAGCGGCGAGAGCCTCATGGGCGAAAAGCAGTATGGCATCGACGAAAAACGTCTGGCCGAATATGCAGCACAGATCAAGGAAATACACGCCACAGGCGTACAGATAGGCATCGTCATCGGCGGCGGAAACATCTTCCGCGGCTTAAGTGGAGCCTCAAAAGGCTTCGACCGCGTAAAGGGCGACCAGATGGGCATGCTGGCCACGGTCATCAATAGCCTTGCGCTCAGCTCGGCACTGACGGCCGCAGGCGTCAAGGCGCGTGTGCTGACAGCCGTACGCATGGAGCCCATCGGCGAATTCTACAACAAATGGCGCGCCATCGAATGCATGGAAGCAGGCGAAGTGGTCATCATGTCGGCCGGCACGGGCAATCCGTTCTTCACCACCGATACAGGTTCCAGCCTACGTGGCATTGAAATCGAAGCCGACGTCATGCTGAAAGGTACCCGCGTGGACGGCATCTATACGGCTGATCCTGAAAAAGACCCGACAGCCACGAAATTCCACGATATCACTTACGACGAAGTGCTGCACCGCGGCCTGAAGGTGATGGACCTCACCGCCACGTGCATGTGTAAGGAAAACGACCTGCCCATCATCGTCTTTGATATGGATACCGTGGGCAACCTCAAGAAGGTCATCGACGGCGAAGACATCGGCACATTGGTACACAACTAAAAAAGCATTGCTTTCCATCGAAGAAAACAGTGCTTTACACCCAAGAAAACACTGTTTTCCTCTAATCGAGCTAATATCTTCCGAAGCAAAAAAAACTTGCAATGTTGCAAAAGAAGAAATAATACGCTACATTTGCTCTACTAAATAAAAAAACAACCATTCTATATAATAAAGAACGAAGCGATATGAAAGACGTAAAAGACATCCTGAACGAAGCGCAGGAGAAAATGGACATGGCCATCATGTATCTGGACGAAGCATTGGCACACATCCGCGCCGGCAAGGCCGACGTACGCCTGCTGGACGGCATCCGCGTAGACTCCTACGGCAGCATGGTGCCCATCAATAACGTAGCCGCCGTGACGACTCCCGACGCACGCAGCATCGCCATCAAGCCGTGGGACAAATCCATGTTCCGCGTGATCGAAAAGGCCATCATCGACTCCTCACTGGGCATCATGCCCGAAAACAACGGCGAAATCATCCGTATTGGCATTCCGCCTCTGACAGAAGAGCGTCGTAAGCAACTGGCCAAGCAATGCAAGGGCGAAGGTGAAACAGCCAAGGTAAGCGTGCGCAACGCCCGTCGCGACGCTATCGACCAGCTGAAGAAAGCCGTCAAGGAAGGCCTTGCCGAAGATGCCCAGAAAGGTGGAGAAGAAAAGCTGCAGAAAGTACACGACAAGTACATCAAGCAGATCGACGACATGCTGGCCGCCAAGGATAAGGAAATCATGACCGTATAACAATTGATAATTGATAATGGAGAATGGATAAAGAGATTCACTGGCAACATTCTATTCTTAATTATCAATTCTCCATTATCCATTTTCAATTCTCAATTCAATGAAAGGGCTTGTCATCAAGAATACAGGCAGCTGGTATCTCGTCAAGACGGAAGACGGGCGCTGCATCGAGTGCAAGATCAAAGGCAACTTCCGCCTGAAGGGTATCCGCAGCACTAACCCTGTGGCTGTGGGCGACTACGTACAGATCATCCTCAACCAAGAAGGCACTGCCTTCATCAGCGAAATTGAAGACCGACGGAACTACATCATCCGCCGCGCCTCTAATCTGTCAAAGCAATCGCACATCATCGCCTCCAACCTCGACCAGTGCATGCTCATCGTCACCGTCAACTACCCAGAAACCTCGACCACCTTCATCGACCGTTTTCTGGCTACAGCCGAGGCCTATCGCATTCCTGTAAAGCTCATCTTCAACAAGATAGATGCTTACGACGAAGATGACCTCCACTACTTGGACAGCCTCATCCACCTTTATACCACCATCGGTTACCCCTGCTTCAAGGTATCGGCCACACAGGGCACAGGCATCGATCTCCTCAAGTCCGAACTTTGCGACCGCGTCACCCTGCTTTCAGGTCATTCAGGCGTTGGCAAATCCACTCTGATCAATGCCATCCTACCTGATGCCTCAGCACGAACGGGCGAAATATCTGCTGCCCACAACAAAGGTATGCACACCACCACTTTCTCCGAGATGTTCGCTCTCGAAGGAGGCGGCTACCTCATCGATACTCCAGGCATCAAAGGTTTCGGTACCTTCGACATGGAAGAAGAGGAAATTGGCCACTACTTCCCTGAAATTTTCAAGATCTCGGCCGAATGCCGCTATGGCAATTGTACCCATCGCCACGAACCTGGCTGTGCTGTGCGCCAAGCTGTCGAAGAGCACTACATTAGCGAATCGCGCTACCAATCTTATCTCAGCATGCTCGAAGATAAAGAGGAAGGGAAGTATCGGACAGGATATTGATTCCATATCCCCTGCATCTCCAACTAAGATTCTTCTGTTAATAAAGCATAATACTTCCGTTCGACATTAAACTATTCCCTATCTTAGCTCTCTAAATCAAAAGGTTGATTTTATATACTAATACCACGAACAAACTGAAAGAATGAAGAAGAGAGTAAAATGGGGGCTCGTCGCCATCGTTGGTGCTGGGCTTATAGGTTGGGGTGTCTATTCACAAATGCCTAAACCAAATGAAGAATTGGCCGAAGCCGACAAAGTAATGGCCAATCAAAAACAAGGGAAAAAAGCGCTAAAGATCAATGCTATCATTGTAAAGCCACAAGTGTTGACCGACGAAATTCCGATCATCGGCAGCCTGATACCCGACGAAGAAGTAAACCTTTCGTTCGAGACGTCAGGCAAAATCGTTGAAATCAATTTCGAAGAAGGAACTACTGTAAAAAAAGGCCAGCTGCTAGCCAAAGTAAACGACCGCCCGCTGCAGGCACAATTGCAACGACTGGTTTCGCAACTGAAACTGGCCGAAGACCGCGTATTCCGTCAGGACGCCCTGCTGAAACGTGATGCTGTCAGCCAGGAAGCCTACGAGCAGGTCAAGACCGAACTCGCCACGCTGAATGCCGACATCGAAAGCGTCGAGGCGCAGATAGCACAAACCGAGCTGCGCGCCCCCTTCGACGGCATCATCGGTTTGCGCCAGGTGAGTGTGGGTACCTACGCTTCGCCTACCACCATCGTGGCCAAGCTCACCAAGATTTCTCCCCTGAAGCTGGAGTTTGCGGTGTCCGAGCGCTATGCCCGCGACATCAAGGTGGGCACCAACCTGAGCTTCACGCTGGAAGGCTCGCTGGACACCTACCATGCGCAAGTCTATGCCCGGGAGTCGAGCCTCGACATCAACACGCACACCCTGACCGTGCGCGCCCTCTATCCCAACCCCAGCGGCATCATGCCGGGCCGTTACGCCTCCATCACGCTGAAGAAGCAGGAATACAAGGACGCACTGGCCATCCCCTCGCAAGCCATCGTTCCCGAAATGGGTAAGGACAAGGTGTTCCTCTACCGCTCGGGCAAGGCTGAACCGGTGGATATCATCACCGGCATCCGTACCGACGCACTGGTGCAAGTCGTCAAGGGACTGGCTGCAGGCGACACAGTTATCATATCGGGTACCCAGCAGCTCCGCACAGGTATGGACGTAACCATCGACCACATCGAATAAATGAAGCATGAAGAACGAAGAGTGAAGAATCAACCTGCGGACCAGCAGAGACGAAGCCTTCATTCCGAATGATTCATCCAACAGAACTTCATTTTTAATTCCTAATTCTTAATTCATCAATGCAATGAATATATCCGAACTAAGCATACGTCGCCCCGTATTGTCGACGGTACTGACCATCATCATCCTGCTCTTTGGACTCATTGGCTATACCTACCTCGGCGTGCGCGAATATCCGTCGGTGGACAACCCCATCATCTCCGTGTCCTGTTCGTACACGGGTGCCAACGCCGACGTTATCGAGAACCAGATTACCGAACCGCTGGAACAGAACATCAACGGTATCCCCGGTATCCGCTCGCTGACCAGTGTCAGCCAGCAGGGGCAAAGCCGAATCACCGTCGAATTCGAACTGTCTGTCGACCTGGAGACAGCCGCCAACGACGTGCGCGACAAGGTATCGCGTGCCCAGCGTTACCTGCCCCGCGACTGCGACCCGCCTACCGTATCGAAAGCCGATGCCGACGCCGTGCCCATCCTGATGGTAGCCCTGCAGAGCAACAAGCGCTCACTGCTGGAACTGAGCGAGATAGCCGACCTCACCGTAAAGGAACAGCTTCAGACCATCTCCGACGTAAGTAGCGTGAGCATCTGGGGTGAAAAGAAGTACTCCATGCGACTTTGGCTCGATCCCACCAAGATGTCGGGCTACGGCATCACCCCCGTCGACGTAAAGAATGCCATCGATCAGGAAAACATCGAGCTCCCGTCGGGCAGTATCGAAGGGAATATGACCGAGCTTACCATCCGCACCCTAGGTCTGATGCATACACCCGAAGAGTTCAACAACCTCATCATCAAGGAAGATGCCAACCGCATCATCCGCTTCAGCGATATCGGCCGTGCCGAACTGGGAGCCGCCGACATCAAGAGCTACATGAAGATGAACGGCGTGCCGATGGTAGGTGTAGTCGTCGTTCCCCAGCCGGGTGCCAACCACATCCAGATTGCCGACGCCGTGTACGAACGCATGGAACGCATGAAGAAAGACCTGCCCGAAGACGTAACCTACAGCTACGGATTCGACAACACAAAGTTCATCCGCGCCTCCATCAGCGAAGTGGAAAGCACCGTGTATGAAGCCTTCGTGCTGGTTATCATCATTATCTTCCTCTTCTTGCGCGACTGGCGCGTCACATTGGTACCCTGTATCGTAATTCCCGTGTCGCTCATCGGTGCCTTCTTCGTGATGTACGTGGCAGGTTTCTCCATCAACGTACTGACGATGCTGGCCGTCGTTCTCTCCGTAGGTCTGGTGGTGGACGACGCCATCGTGATGACCGAGAACATCTACGTCCGCATCGAAAAAGGCATGCCGCCCAAGGAAGCAGGCATCGAGGGAGCTAAGGAAATCTTCTTTGCCGTCATCTCCACCACCATCACGCTGGTAGCCGTGTTCTTCCCCATCGTCTTCATGGAAGGTACCACTGGCCGACTCTTCCGCGAGTTCAGCTTCGTCATCTCGGGCTCCATCATCATATCCTCATTTGCAGCCCTTACCTTCACGCCGATGCTGGCCACCAAGCTGCTGAAACGACAGGAACAGAAGAACTGGTTCTATCGCAAGACGGAACCCTTCTTCGAGGGGATGAACCGCCTGTACAGCCGTTCACTAGCCGCTTTCCTACACAAGCGGTGGATAGCCCTGGTGTTCACCTTGATTACGTTCTGCATCATCTTCGTGCTGTGGAACAGCATACCCGCCGAGATGGCTCCACTGGAAGACCGCTCGCAGATCACCATCAGCACCATCGGTGCCGAAGGTGTGAGCTACGAATACATCCGCGACTATACCGAACGCATCAACGACGTGGTCGACTCCATCATCCCCGATGCCGAAGCCGTCACGGCGCGTGTATCGAGCGGAAGCGGTAACGTGCAAATCACGCTGAAAGATATCCGCGAACGCGACTACAGCCAGATGGATTTAGCCGCCAAACTGACCCGCGCCCTGAAACCTGAAACAGAAGCCCGCGCCTTCCTGCGCCAACAGTCTTCGTTCGGCGGACGCCGTGCCAGCATGCCCGTGCAATATGTATTGCAGGCCACCAACCTTGAAAAACTGCAGGAAGTGCTGCCGAAGTTTATGGAACGTGTCTACGAAAACGATGTTTTCCAGATGGCCGACGTCGACCTGAAGTTCAGCAAGCCTGAAGCCCGCATCAGCATCAACCGCGACAAGGCCGGCGCCATGGGTGTCAGCACCAAGAACATTGCCCAGACCCTGCAATACGGCTTGAGCGGCCAGCGTATGGGCTACTTTTACATGAACGGCAAGCAATACGAGATATTGGGAGAAATCAATCGCCAGCAACGTAACAAACCGGCCTATCTCGTCGGTCTGTACATCCGTAACGATGCAGGCGACATGATTCAGCTCGACAACCTCGTGGAACTGGTCTACGGCACGGCTCCTCCGAAGCTGTACCGCTACAACCGTTTCGTATCAGCCACCGTTTCGGCCGGTCTGGCCGAGGGAAAGACCATCGGACAGGGACTGGAAGAAATGGACAAAATAGCCGACGAAGTGCTGGACGAAACTTTCCGTACGGCACTGGCAGGCGACTCGAAGGACTATAGTGAGAGTGCATCCAGCCTGATGTTTGCCTTCATCCTGGCCATCTTCCTCATCTATCTGATTCTGGCCGCCCAGTTCGAGAGCTTCAAGGACCCGCTCATCATCATGCTCACCGTGCCGCTGGCCATTGCCGGAGCCCTGATATTCATGTATTTCGGTGACATCACGATGAACATCTTCAGCCAGATCGGCATTATTATGCTCATCGGTCTGGTAGCCAAGAACGGTATCCTCATTGTGGAGTTTGCCAACCAGAAGCAGGAAGCGGGCGAAGACAAGTTGCAGGCCATCAAGGACGCCGCCCTCCAGCGTCTGCGCCCCATCCTGATGACCAGCGCCTCGACCGTTATCGGCCTCATCCCGCTGGCTTTCGCCACGGGCGAAGGTGCCAACCAGCGCATCGCCATGGGTACGGCTGTGGTAGGCGGCATGCTGGTATCCACACTGCTCACCATGTACATCGTGCCCGCCATCTACAGCTATGTGTCAACCAACCGAAGTAAAGTAAGAAAGATATGAAACGAATCGCCTTGTCTATGATAGCCGCATTCTGTACCCTTTGTTCCTTGCAGGCACAACAAGCGGCCACCTATACCCTGAAGTCGTGCCTCGAACAGGGGCTGCTCAACAACTACTCCCTGCGCATCACGCACAACGAGGAGCAGATCAGTAAAAACAATGCCACCCTGGCCAACGCAGGCGCCCTGCCCACTATCGACTTGACAGGCGGCTACCGGGCCACGTTAGACAACACCAACAGCACCGTGCGGAGCACAGGCGTTACGGAGAAGCAGCATAACGTGTTCAACCAGACCGTCGATGCCGGCATCGACCTAAACTGGACCATCTTCGACGGCTTCAACATCTCTACCACCTACCAGCAGCTGAAGCTGCTCCGCGAACAGGGAGAGACCAATACACGCATCGCACTGGAAGACTTCATCGCCTCGCTGGCCGCCGAATACTACAACTTCATCCAGCAGAAAATCCGCATGAAGAACCTGCTCTATGCCGTACAGCTCTCCAAGGAGCGACTGCGTATCGTGGAGGCACGCTACCATGTGGGAGACTTCTCGCGCCTTGACTACCAGCAGGCCAAGGTGGACTTCAACGCCGACAGCGCCCAGTACATGAAGCAGCAGGAGCTGCTGCACACCTCGCGCATCAACCTGAACGAGCTGATGGGCAACGAAGACGTGGACCAGCTCATCCAGACGCCTGACAGCATCATCGACGTGAACCAGTCGCTCGACTTCGAAGAGCTGTGGAAAGCCACCCTGAGCGTGAACTCCTCCCTGCTGAAGGCCGACCAGAACACCCAGCTGGCACAGATGGACTACAAGAAAGTGAATTCACGCAACTATCCCTACGTGCGCCTGAACGCCGGATACGGCTATACGTTCAACAAGTATGACATCAACAGCTACAGCCGCCGCAACAACTTCGGATTCAACGGGGGCATCACCGTAGGGTTCAACCTCTTCGACGGCAACCGCAAGCGCGAACGGCGCAATGCCAGCATCGCCGTGAAGAACGCACGCCTGCAACGCGACGAGCTGGAACTGGCACTGCGGGCCGACCTGAGCAACCTGTGGCAGGCCTACCGCAACAATCTGGAGATGCTGAACCTGGAACGGCAGAACCTCATCGCCGCCAAGGACAACCACGACATCGCCATGGAGCGTTACATGTTGGGCAACCTTTCGGGTATCGAAATGCGCGAAGCACAAAAGAGCCTCCTTGACGCAGAGGAACGCATCCTGACAGCTGAATATAACACTAAACTTTGCGAAATATCGCTCCTACAAATCAGTGGAAAAGTGACAAAGTATCTGGAATAAAACAGTTTTTTGCCATCCGAATCCAAATATTACGCTACTTTTGTGACAATCAAACAGAAACGAAAATAGGAATTCTATCATGAAAAAAATTGTCTTGGCCTGCATCGCTGCATTACTTAGTTCTACCCTGACACATGCACAAAAGTCAGAAGTAACATATAAAAGTAAACAACCCTATAAGAGTTGGGTAAAAATGGCTCCAAAACTGAACGATGACTTTTTTAAAACTAAAGAAGCCATTCGTATCGGTGACAATGTCCTACTCTACCAACAGACAACAGGAGGATGGCCGAAGAATATTTACATACCTGCCGAACTGGATGAAAAAGAGCGGGAAGAAGTACTGTCTGAAAAAGACGATGTCAATCAAAGCACGATTGACAATACAGCTACTACAACTGAAATTACCTATTTGTCGCGCCTCTATAACACCACAGGCATCGAGAAGTACAAGAAAGCCGCCATTAAAGGTATCCGATACCTATTCGAGGCACAATACGATAACGGTGGATGGCCCCAATTCTATCCACGTCCTACAGGCTACTATACCCACATCACCTATAACGACGATGCTATGATCAATGTCATGGAATTACTACAGGACATAGCCAACGACAAGCCCCCCTACACATATTTGCCCGAAGATATCCGCAAACAGGCACAGGCCGCAGTAGACAAAGGTATAGAGTGTATCCTCCATACGCAAGTAAAACAGAACGGAAAACTAACTGTGTGGTGTGCCCAACACGACGAGCACACTTTAGCCCCTGCCAAGGCCCGCGCCTACGAACTGCCCTCACTCAGCGGAGCTGAGTCGGACAACATCGTGCTTTTCTTGATGAATCTTCCTCACCCTTCGCCCGAGATTATCGCCAGCATAGAAGGAGCTGTCAACTGGTTCAAACAAGTACAAATCAACGGCCTGAAGCGTGAATATTTCACCAATGACGAAGGCCAGAAAGACTATCGCATGATACCCTGTCAAGAAGGCGAAGCGTGTGACCCGCTATGGGCCCGCTTCTACACACTCGAAGACAACCGCCCCTTCTTCTGCGACCGCGATGGTATCAAGCGCTATGACCTGTCAGAAATTGGTCATGAACGGCGCAACGGTTACAGCTGGTATAACAATGGCGGTCTGAAAGTATTCAAGAAATACGAGCAGTGGAAGAAAAAGTTGAAAAACTAACCCAATACCCAACGCGTCTTTCGGCCGAACACCCGATAGGCTAATGCCACCAACAACCACGACACTCCAAATGCCACAACCGAAGCGCAAGGTATTTGAATGCAGATAGGTACATCCAACATACGCATCAATACGACAGAAGGCCCTGTAAAGAAATAGTGGATCATGTAAACTCCAAAACCACAAAGTGTCAAGTTGGCCAGCATCCGACAAAGCCGTTCTGAGTGTATCTCTATCTTCTTACAGCACATGAATACGGGAACGGTCATCAAGACTACATTCAGCGAACAATAAGTGAAGAACAGTTCCAACATTTCGTCTGTACAATCCGGCAAAGCTGTCATATGACGAAAACCCAGATAAGTCACTGCATACCCAACGATAAACATCGGCACACCTACCAGTAACAGCATCCGTCTACTCCACACCCGCTGACGCAAGACATGCCCTAATAGTAGATAACCATTGAATCCTGCAAAATAGTAAAGCATACCGAACGAGTTCCACGAACAAGATCCCCATAAGTATTCGGACACAAACTCATTATAATAAGGAAGCAACAAGGTCACACCCCACAAAGCCAGGAACCACAGCTTGGCTCGCTCCGAAGCCTGAGCGATCCATGCTGAAAAGACAGGTAAATAGAGATAAAGTCCTATCAACAGATAGATATACCACATATGCACAGCTAAAATAGAGAAATTAAACGGTATACCGGCAATATAGCCCAGGCTTACCTCCAGCGACTGACGCATCACGTCTTCACCTGAATAGGGAAAGAAATCGAGAATAACCCGCGGCTCTACCCCCAACAATCCTGTTACCCATGGAAACAGGTTATAAAGTACCGACCAAATAAGGAAAGGAAAGAATACACGTGTGATACGTTTCTTGTAAAAAACCCTGCTACTCTCACGAACCGGCAATAACAAGGCTCCTGTAATCATAACAAATAGCGGAACACAAGGACGCAATAAAGCTCCGTAGGCTGCTCCCCAGAACTTGATCTCACCGATTTCGGGCGATGTACCCGGATAAAAATTAAAAGGATCCGTACAATGACAGCACACCACCATAAACATAGCTGCCAAACGGACAATGTCCAGCCACACGATGTGTCCGGACTTCTGCTTCGAAACCGTTTTTTCCATAAAGTCTATTCTTCAAGATTTGAGGGCATAAAGATAGAAAAGGATGGTGGTATTTCCTAAAAAAAGAAGATATAAAAGTTTCTTTCATAACACAACAAATTTATTGGTCATATCATCGTCCTTTTCAACATTCCTTTTTAACTTTGCCTATACAACATACTACTCCACACTAAGACATATACTTCCAATAAAGAAACAACAAATAAAGACAGGTAAAACGATGCTTAACTCATTAAAAAGTACCCTTTTCCTCTTTTGCATAGGAGGACTGTTCAGCCTGCCCGCCTATCCGCAGGGCACAGTAGAAGACTATAACCGGGCTTATAGCCTTCGCGAAAAATACAACCCGAGACACGTGCTATACAGCAACGTCGTCCCCCATTGGGTGGAAAACACCGATGTTTTCTGGTACATCCGTAACACAACCCGAGGCAAGGAATACGTCAAGATTGACGCCAAACAATCCAAACGCTCCGCCTTGTTCAGCCAGGAGAAACTGGCCACGCTGCTTTCCGAACAAACAGGAAAACATACTGATGCCTACAACCTGCCCCTGAACCAATGCCACTTGAACAGACAGGCTGACACCCTGCGCTTCGAGTCAGCAGGCCGGTATTGGGCATACGCCATCAAAAAGAACACGCTCGTGACGGAAGGCGAAGTACAGCCCCGCGGACCGCAGCCCCACTGGATGGAGGTGGACGACGAGAAAGGCCGTGGGCCTGTCACCTCGCCCGACGGAAAATATACCGCTTTCATCAAGAATGACAATATTTACGTGCGCGACGTCGCCAGCGGAAAAGAAAAACAACTGAGTATCGACGGTACGAAAGGCAACTACTATTCATCCTACATCCAATGGTCACCCAATTCGAAAGCACTGGCTGCCTGCCGCATCCGTCCCGCCGAGAAACGCTATGTCTATTACGTAGAATCGTCACCCGCCGACCAACTCCAACCCAAGCTCCACAAGCAGGAGTATGCCAAACCTGGCGACGAACTGCGCTTCAAGGTGCCCTGCATCTTCGAAGTGGAGAGCGGACGTCGACTGATTCCCTCCACCGAACTCTTCAGCCACCAGTACGACCTGTACGGCCCCACTTGGAACGCCGACAGCAAGGCCATCACGTTTGAGTACAACGAACGGGGCCACAAAGTCTATCGGGTGTTGGAAATGTCGGCAACCGACGGCCAAGTACGCACGCTCATTGAGGAACGCGAGGAGAAGTACGTCAACTACCCCCGCATCTACCGCCACTACCTCGCAGACGGAAAACACATCCTCTGGTCGAGCGAACGCGACAACTACAACCACCTCTACCTGTACGACCGCACGACAGGAAAGCCGACTCACCAAATCACCCGTGGCGAATGGTACGTACGCGAAGTACAGTACGTGGACGAGCAGAACGAGATCATCTACTTCTCGGCCAACGGCATGAACAAGGACGAAGATCCGTACCTTATCCATTACTACCGCATCGGCTTCGACGGCTCCGGTCTGACCTGCCTGACCCCTGAAGAGGGAATGCACAAGGCCTGGTATTCGTCCGACCATCAATATCTGGTCGATGTATATAGCAAGGTGGACCAGGCACCCGTGGCCGTTCTGCGCAACGCGACCGACGGCAGCATACGCATGACGCTGGAGCAGGCTGACATATCGGCACTGTTACAGAACGGCTGGAAGGCCCCCGAGGTGTTCACGGCCAAAGGGCGCGATGGAAAGACCGACATGTGGGGACTCATCTACCGCCCCACCAATCTCGACCCGAACAAGAAATACCCCATTATCGAGTACATCTACTCCGGCCCGGGCGACCAATACGTACCCAAAACCTTTACTCCCTACAACTGGTGGATGACCTCGCTGGCCGAACTGGGCTTCATCGTGGTACAGGTGGACGGCATGACTACCTCCTTCCGCTCCAAAGAGTTCGAAGAAGTATGCTACAAGAACCTGAAGGATGCCGGCCTGCCCGACCATATCGCCTGGATCAAGGCCGCCGCCGAGAAGTATCCCTACATGGACATCGACCGCGTAGGCATCTTCGGCTGCTCGGCCGGCGGACAGGAGTCTACAGGCGCCGTACTCTTCCATCCCGAATTCTACAAAGCCGCTTACTCGGCCTGCGGATGCCACGACAATCGGATGGACAAAATCTGGTGGAACGAACTGTGGATGGGCTACCCCGTGGACGAGTCCTACAGCGCCTGCTCCAACGTGGACAACGCCCATCGGTTGACGCGTCCCCTGATGCTGGTCGTAGGCGAGATGGACGACAACGTCGATCCGGCTTCGACCATGCAAGTAGTCAACGCCCTCATCAAGGCCGGCAAGGACTTCGACCTGGTGGTCATCCCCGGTGCCCGCCACACGATGGGCGAGGACTTCGGCGAGCACAAACGGTATGACTTCTTCGTTCGCCACCTGCTGGGTGTGACACCACCGTCGTGGGATCAGGTACGCACCAAGTAAACCGCCCCATCTCACCTGCCTGCCCAACGACAGAATCCTCCTTAACGGTAATCGTTCTGCAATCTTACGTCCGTTCCCTCCGCAGGAAACGCTTGTTTCCAAAGCTTGGACACGCCTGTTTCCTCCACAGGAAACGTGCGTTCCCTGCGCATGGGAACGACAGTTTCCTTATAAGGGAACGAACGTTTCCCTATATGGGAACTGCTGTTTCCCTCAAGGGAACGCACGACATTCCCAACTTCAGGCTTCCGAGACAAACGGATACAGACAAAAAAAGGATGCGCATCCCCGCAATGAGGAGCGCATCCTTTTCTATCTCAAATGCCGTCGCTTACTTGCAGCAGCGGGGCTTCAGTTGCTTGAAGAAGTCGTTGCCCTTGTCGTCCACGAGGATGAAGGCGGGGAAGTCTTCCACCTCAATCTTCCAGATGGCTTCCATACCCAGTTCGGGATATTCCACGCACTCGATGCTCTTGATGTTGTTCTGTGCCAGGATGGCTGCAGGACCACCGATGGAGCCGAGGTAGAAGCCGCCATGCTTCTTGCAGGCGTCGGTCACGGCCTGGCTGCGGTTACCCTTGGCCAGCATAATCATGCTGCCTCCGTGGCTTTGGAACAGGTCGACGTACGGGTCCATACGGCCGGCCGTCGTGGGGCCCATAGAGCCGCAGGCCATACCCTTCGGCGTCTTGGCCGGTCCGGCGTAGTAGATGGGATGATCCTTAATATACTGGGGCAGGTCTTCGCCACGGTCCAGACGCTCTTTCAGCTTAGCGTGTGCGATGTCGCGGCCTACGATGATAGTACCGTTCAAGCTCAGACGGGTAGCAACCGGATACTTGGTCAGCTCCTTCAGGATGTCGGCCATCGGCTGGTTCAGGTCGATACGTACAGCGTCGCCTTCGCCTGCCTGACGCAAAGCTTCGGGAATCAGTTCGCCCGGATGGCTGTCCAGCTTCTCGATCCAGATACCGTCCTTGTTGATCTTGCAACGGATGTTGCGGTCGGCCGAGCACGATACGCCCAGACCTACGGGGCACGATGCGCCGTGACGCGGCAGACGGATGATGCGCACGTCGTGTGCATAGTATTTGCCACCGAACTGTGCACCGAGGCCGATGTTGTGAGCCTCTTCGAGCACCTTCTTCTCCAGCTCGATGTCGCGGAAGGCGCGGCCGTATTCGTTACCTGTCGTGGGCAGGTTGTCATAGAAGCGGGTAGAAGCGAGCTTCACGGTCAGCAGGTTCTTCTCGGCCGACGTACCGCCGATGACGAAGGCAATGTGGTAGGGAGGACAAGCCGCCGTACCCAGCGTCTTCATCTTCTCTACGAGGAACGGAACCAGCGTCTCGGGGTTCAGGATGGCTTTCGTCTCTTGATAGAGGTAAGTCTTGTTGGCCGAACCGCCGCCCTTGGTCACGCAAAGGAACTCGTATTCCATGCCTTCGGTAGCCTCGATATCAATCTGTGCGGGCAGGTTGCACTTGGTGTTCACCTCTTCGTACATGGTGAGCGGAGCGTTCTGCGAGTAGCGCAGGTTCTCCTCAGTATAAGTCTTGTACACACCCAGCGACAGGGCCTCTTCGTCGCAATAGCCCGTCCATACCTGCTGGCCTTTCTCGCCGTGGATGATGGCCGTACCGGTATCCTGGCAGAAGGGAAGCAGACCTTTGGCAGCCACTTCGGCATTGCGCAGGAAGGTCAGTGCCACGTACTTGTCGTTGTCGCTGGCTTCGGGGTCGCTCAGAATCTTGGCCACCTGCTCGTTGTGAGAGCGGCGCAGCATGAACGACACGTCGCGGAAGGCCGCATTGGCCATGGCGGTCAATCCTTCCTTCTCAATCTTCAGGATGGGTTTTCCTTCAAACTCGCTTACAGACACGTAGTCCTTGGTAAGCAGATAATACTCAGTCGTATCCTTGCCCTTTTCGAACATGGGCTGATACTTGAACGGAGGTGTTGTTGCCATAATTACAATTTGTTTAAAAGGTTGTTCTATCTTGATTGATGCAAAGGTAAGAAGTATTATCGAAATATTTCTTTAATTGAAAGTCTTTTCTTCCATGGGGAGGGAGGTTTTTAGGAATAATTTTAGTTGCCCACCCTCTTCATCCGTTCTATCAGTTCCTCACCCAGCGCGCTCTTCACCTCGATGTGCTTCAACACGGCGGTGACAAACGGATTGCTCTCGAAGTCGCCGCGCACCTGCTCGAAATCCATTTCCTTCTCCAGTCGTGAGCCGTCGGCACCGAAACCCGTCATGGAAGCCAGAGAGAATTCCTTCTTGGCATCTTCATAAACCATGCGGTCGAGGCCGATGACCGCATCTTTCCACTTCTCCACGATACGGATGATGTCTGCCGAGGTCATTTCCTCAGGCTTCACACCGTAGAACTCCTCCAACTGTTCGTAAGCCCACGTCCATTCGTAGGTGTAGTAATTGCGATGCATCCGTTCGAATTCAGCATTGATTTCCTTCAGTTTGTTCACAGCTCCGCTTTCGATCTCAGCTATCAGCCCATCTACCTCGCTTTTCGGTGCTATCAGCCCCGAGATATCCACCCATTCGCCACTGCCGATGGACGTATCGGGACGAAGGCGGGCACGGATTTCGTCGTCGTTGTGGAAATCGATGCCCTCGAGGCGCTTGATGACGGAATTGCCCAGGAACTTGTGGATAGCAATTTCGTAGAACCTAATACCGTTCACCAACGAGGAATTGCGTATCTTGGCGCTGTGGAAAGAGTAGATGTCGGACAGCTCGCCGCTGGCGTGGCGCAGGTTGAGCAGTGTCTCACGTCCCTTGAACATCTTCTGCACGGTATAAGGACTGAGAAGGTTGTAGTTGATAAAGTCCAGCTTGTTGGGGTCCTTGCGTCCGTCGCGTTTGGGCCACTTCTGTGCGTCGCGTATAGTTCCCACACTGCGCAGGTTGACGCCCGGCACCAGATAGGTGGTATTGTTCTGCTCTATCAGATAAGAGAACGGCAGGTTTGATGTATCGGAATGATTGACGTGACGCCCCATGACGAGCGAAAAGGCTCCCACACGGGCCGGCCAAAGGATATAGGAGTCGGATGTCGTTTTGGCACCGCGCTCCAGTGTACCCTGATGGATAGGACCAAGCTTATACATGTGGTTGCTTTGGTTGGAACCCGAACCGGCGTTCATGAACGAGAACATCCCCGCAATGAGCAGCGTACTCTTGTGGTGCGTCACGGTGAAGGGACCGGCAAAGATGGCACAAGCCTCGCCATTCTCACCCTGGCAATTACTGAAGAACAGGGAATCCGAAGCCGAATAATTATGCCCCAGCTTGCAGGCCTGCCCCACGAAGCAGCGCGTCAGCATGGCACCGTCGTCCACATGTGAACCGCTGGAAAGAATAAAATCATCGCAGATGACCCCGTCGCCCACTCGTACAGGTGCCGCCTCATTGCTGTTGATGCTACCGTTGGACAGACGGCAGGCACCCGAAATATAGGCATAGTCTCCAATACGGACGTTCTTCACCGATCCTGTATTCAGGATGGTTACATGACAACCGATGGTTCCTACTGACGAAGCATGTTTGTCGGCATAATAATCGGCAATCTCTTTCAGACGGGCAGTCAGTTCGGGCCGGTGGCGGTAGAGTGCCATGATGTAAGCCAAGTGAGCCGACAGCTTGTCATTGATAACCACCTCACGACCACCCGTCTCATTCAATACAGACACCTCCACCCCATTACCGAACTTCGATACCCCGTCCACCAACAGGATATCCACATTTTCGATAAACGTATCGTGTCCGATTTCGTAATTGGCAATATAGTTCTGGATATTCTCTATACAGCAGTTATCACCCACCGTCACATTATGCAACGTCACGTGCCGCAGACCGGAATGCTTGCGTATACCTCCCGGCAGCGTAAACTCCGTCTGAAAAACGCCCAATTTAACTTCCCCTGAAAAACGCGCGTAGTGTACAAACTCCGTTGAAAAGTTTTCTGATACACGAATCTTCTCCCAGTCGTCTGACATACATGCCTGGTTCTTCAACCGAAGAATTTCATCCCCGGTCAGGTTTCTGTAATCTTCCATACAAATTGTTAGTTCCTTGTATAAACGCATGAAACGCAGGCGGACAGGCCGACAAACAGCCATATCCACCCACGTTTCATAGAGATTCTTATCTGCAAATCCTCCGAAGAGGTCTTGTTATATACTATTTTTATAATTCCCCGTTCTCGTCGTAAGTTTGATAGAGAAAGTCATTATACGGGTATTTCTGCACATGCAATTCCTTCACACGCTGATAAACCATTGTTTTCATTTCCTCGATGTTAGTCTTCTCACGAGCCGAAATGAACATGCAGTTATCCTCCAGCTTTGCCATCCACGTCTTCATCAGTTCCTCCAACGACAAGTTTTCCTTGGTGCGCGGAGTCAGGTCGTCGTCATCCTTCTTCACATACGTATAGGCATCTATTTTATTAAATACCAAAATCATAGGTTTACCTGCTGCTCCAATGTCGGCCAAAGTCTTGTTCACCACCTCAATCTGTTCCTCGAAGTCGGGATGCGAAATATCCACAATGTGCAACAACAGGTCGGCTTCACGTACCTCGTCCAGCGTCGACTTGAAAGAATCCACCAGATCAGTAGGCAATTTGCGGATGAACCCTACCGTATCGCTGAGCAAGAAAGGCAGGTTGTCGATAATCACCTTACGCACCGTTGTGTCGAGCGTGGCAAACAACTTGTTCTCAGCAAACACCTCACTCTTGGCCAACAGGTTCATCAACGTAGACTTACCCACGTTAGTATACCCTACCAAAGCCACACGGATCAGACGTCCGCGATTCTTACGTTGTGTAGCCTTCTGCTTGTCAATCTCGGCCAGACGTTCCTTCAGCAGCGACATACGGTTCAAGATGATACGGCGGTCCATTTCGAGCTGGGTTTCACCCGGACCACGAAGACCTACCGAACCCTTACCACCGCCAGCACCGGAACCACCACCCTGGCGTTCCAAGTGCGTCCAAAGTCGTTGCAGACGCGGTAACATATACTTGTATTGCGCCAGTTCCACCTGCGTCTTGGCGTTGGCCGTCTGCGCGCGCATGGCGAATATGTCGAGGATGAGCGACGTGCGGTCCAGTATCTTCACCTTCAGTTCCGCTTCGATGTTGCGTATCTGCTTGGCGGAGAGTTCGTCGTCGAAGATGACCATGCCTATCTCGCGCCCGTCCTCCTCTTCGTCCTTGATGTATTGCTTGATTTCGTCCAGTTTTCCCTTGCCCACATAGGTCACGGAGTGGGCCTGCTCCAGCTTCTGCATGAAGCGCTTCACCACCACCGCCCCGGCCGTCTCGGCCAGGAAGGCCAGTTCGTCCAGGTATTCGTTCGTCTTGCGTTCGTCCTGCGTGCGGGTGACGAGTCCCACCAGCACGGCGGTCTCCACCTGTGCCTCGGAGATTACGAATTCTTTCATTGCCATTCTGTCTATCGCTTTATTAGGATTGTCCGTGCAAAAATAGTGAAAGGCGAGAGGAGAGGCAAATGAAAGACGAAGTTTTTCAGCTTTCCGAGCCGCTATTTCGGACAAAGGCATTGTCAGCCATAGGACAAAGGCGTTGTCAGCCATAGGACAAAGGCATTGTCAGCCATAGGACAAAGGTGTTGTCAGCCATAGGACAAAGGTGTTGTCAGCCGTAGGACAAAGGTGTTGTCAGCCATAGGACAAAGGCGTTGTCCGCCGTAGGGAGGAAAAAGGCTCCTCTACGCCGGGGACAGGGTATCGGTATTCATCCTATAAAAAAAGCGTGCGGAGGCTCCGCACGCTTTTCAGATACACATAAAAACCGTTTTATTCCGGCAATACCAGTGTTTCGGTGAAACCAGAATATAACAGTCCCCATCCGCCGTTGTACTCAATGACACCTTGCATGGGGAAGGACAGGACGTTTCCTGTACGCGTCATGCCTGCGGCTGCAAAGTACACCATCCCGTAGGTGGAATGTTCGTAACCGGTGGCCTGAATGTCCCATCCTGCCAGTTCCTGTCCGTCATCGCTCAGGCTGAAGATCATCGGATAGCCTTCCACAATACAGTCGGGCAGGCGGTAGACGTTGCCTTCCTGTGCCTTCTCCACGGGTTGCGGCCATGATTGTCCGAAGAGTTGCGAATGATATTCTCCCGTACCGATGCTTTCCCACGTCAACTGACGCTGTACCAGCACGTCAATGCTGCTTTCAGCCGAGATGGAACTGCTCTCTTCCGGGATGGACAGTGTAATGCTGTAACGGGTCGTAGCGCCCAGGTTGTTCAGATTGCCATAGCTCAATTCTGCGTAAGCCACGCCTTCACCTTCGGCAAAAGTTATCTCCGACGAAGACAGCGTGAAGATGCCCGCCGTTTCCTCGTCCATGGCAGCCGTCAAGGAAACTGCGGCCGCGCCATTGGTGGTGTTTCTGTAAACAGGTACTCTGACCACTCCTTGGTCATCAGCGGTAGCCTCTACGCTCATCTGAGTGGAAGCGAAACTATAACCTGCCGCTTCGGGCGTGTATATTACACCTTCGGCATCAGTGCTGCATCCGGTGCATACAGTCAAGGCCATTGCCAGGCATACGGCCATGTATGTCAATATGTTCTTTTTCATTGTCGTAATCCTTTCTTTTTATGTTACATGACTATCGGATTTTGGTCAGCCGACGTAAGGCTTTCATTTCCGTCGAATTCCGACTGCGGAAGCGGAAAGATGAAGAGCGGCGAGGCAGCATCCGTGTTTTTGTTGGATACAGTTTCTGTATGGTTAGAGCCCTCATACGTACGGTTGTAGCCCAAGCCCAGACGTTGCAAGTCGAAAATGCGTCCTGCCTCGCCCCACAGTTCCACGCGGCGCTGGAAGAGGATTTCGTCCATCAGCGTGCGGAGCGGCGCATTGGTGTCGCTGTTATAGGTATTGGCGTCCGTACGGGCGGCCAGGCGTGTGGCAAAGTTCGTGTCGCGCAGGTTGCCCAGCTGGGATATCGTGGCGCGTGCATCGGCATACAGGCCCTGGGCGCACTCGGCCTCCGCTTTAATCAATACCATCTCCTCGGCACGCATCAGCAGGTAGTCGCCTGTCCAGGTGGTATAGTCTGCCATCTTGAATTTCAGCTGGCAGTAGCTTACCATAGAGCCTGTACCATCCTCGGCCAGCGGAGCCCGGAACCAGGCCGACTTACGCTCATCGGTGTCGGATATCAGATTATACAGACCGCTGCTGATGCATTTTTGTGCTGTAGCGCCATACATGCCCGTGGCATCGGCGTCCATGTGAGAGAAGAAGCCGGCAAATCCGGATGTCTGGTCGGTTGTAATCTCACAGCCCCACATCACGTCTGCCACACCTGTATCGTTGTTCCCGCCCAAGGCTTCGACAGTGGCCAGACTGAGCCCGCTCTTGCTCAAAGCCGTTGCGGCGGCAGCGGCAGCGGTAGCATACTCATGCTGTACGAGCGCCACGCGTGCCTTGAAACCATTGGCCACGTAGTAGTCCACGTGTGAGATGTGGCTCTGCGACTTCCCCTCCAGCAGTTCGATGGCGCGGTCCAAGTCGCTGTTTATCTGGTCGTACACATCCTGCACGGTGCCGCGCGGATGTCCCTGCGAACCGGCTTCGGTAGGCTCCGTATAGATGGGCACGCCCGGTGCCGTCTCATGTCCATGATAGGTCTGCTGGTAGAGCTGTACCAGATAGAAGTAGCAGAAGGCACGCATGGCGTAGGCCTGGCCCACGATGTTGTCGCGTTCGGCGGCATCTCCTTTCATGGTGCTTTCGGCGGCGATGATGTAGTTCACGTTGCTGATGATGGTGTAGTAGAAGTTCCATACGGAATACGGGCGTCCCGCCGTGTTGGAATAGTCGCCGTGTACGTTCAGGCGGTAGTCCTCGTAGAACCAGCCCTGTCCCTGCGAATACATCAGATGGTCCTCCGCCATGAGGTCCGCCAGCAGCTGGATACCGGTCTGACCACAGTTTTCCGTACCCCAGTTAGAACTCCAGCCGGCCACGTACAGCATGCGGTACACGCCGTTGATGGCCGATTGGGCGTTAGTCACGTTCTCGAAGATGGTGCTGCCGGAGACGCTGTCCGTAGGCTCCGTATTCAGCTCGTCCGCACAAGAGCCGAAGCCCATCAGTCCGGCAAAAGATAATATATAAAGTAGTTTCTTCATAATCGTTTCTTATACTAAATAAAATGGTTATCGTTTAGAATGTAATGTCGACGCCAAGCGAGACGGTACGCACCGGCACGTAGGCAAAGCTGGTACCTCCGGTGAAATTGTACTGCGGGTCCATACCTTTGAGGTGGTTCCACAAGAACACATTGTCGGCGTTGGCGGAGATGCGCACGTTCTGCATGCCGGCTTTCTTCACCCATTGTTGCGGCAGGCTATAACCCAGTGTGATATTCTTCAGCGCAAGATAGGATGCGTTTATCAGGTTGTTGTCCGTAACGATGTATGATTTGCCAATCTCGATGCGCGGGATGTCTGTGATATCACCGGGCTGCTTCCAAGCGCGTTCCAAGTGCTTGCTTCGAGCCTGACCGATGTAGTTACCGTAGAGCAGAGTTTGGTAGACTCCATCCAGTACCTTGCCTCCGATGGAGTAGGTCAGCAGGACACCCAGGTCAAAGCCTTTGAACTTGAAGTTGTTGCTGATAGAGCCATAGAGATCAGGGATACGGCTGCCTTGGATGTCACGGCTGTTCAGCGCTTCCGAAGAGTTGTCCGTGATATATCGGTCCGTGCGGTTACCGTTCTCGTCGGTAGCCCATGCCCAATAGAGCTGCTTACCTGTGGCGGGGTCTACTCCGGCCGCAGATGCGGTATAGAACGAGTTCAGCGTTTCACCTTCGCGGATAATGTAGCTGCCGCTGATGATTTCCGACGTGTCGGCCAGTTTCAGTACCTCATTCTTAATGGTAGAACCCATCAAAGTCAAATCCCAGCCGAAGTCCGGTGTATCAAAGATCTTGGCGGACAAGGAGATATCCCATCCACGGTTGCGCATGCTTCCGGTATTGGCGTTATAGCCGTCGAAGCCCAGCGATGTGGCCATGGGGAATGACATCAGCATATCCGTGGTCTTGCGCTGATACCATTCTACGCTCAACGAAAGTCGGTCGAACAGTTCGGCCTCAATGCCCACGTTCAGGTTGGCGTTCTTTTCCCACTTCAAGTCGCGGTTCTCCAGTGAGGACAGTGCCGCGCCGCTCATCGAGGCGTTGGGATACCCCAGGTTGTAGAACGACTGCCAGGCGTAGAACGTACCCAGGTTGTCGTTACCCTGCACACCGTAGCTGGCCTTCACGGAGAGGTTGTTCACCCACTCCAGGTCCTGCATGAACTCCTCGGACGATACGCGCCAGTTACCACCCACTGACCAGAAGTTACCCCAGCGGCTGTCTTCGTGGAAACGGGAAGAACCGTCCGTACGGAAACTTGCCGACAGGTAATACTTGTCATTGTAATCATAGTTCACACGCGAGAGGACGGATTCCACCGCATAGTTGTTCTGATAGGAAGAACCGTCTACAAGGGTTGTAGCGGCATCCAACTCATACAATCCGCCGAACGGGAAACCGGTCTTTTGTGCGGAAAGGTAATCATACGTGTATTTGTAGAATTCATGTCCTACCAAGGCTTCTATATGATGTGCGCCGAATTTACGGTCGTAAGATAACAGTTGGTTCAGCGTGTAAGTGAACGTACGTGCCGTGGCCTTATTGAGGCGTCCGCCTACGGAAACGGCATTGCCGTTATAGGGATTATAATACGTCATGCCGGCTTGCTGTACCAGGTCGAAACCGTAGTTCACCGTTAGTTTCAAGCCTTGCAGCGGTCCTTCTTTCAAGCCGCCCAAATCCACATGTGCACGTGCACTGAGATTGTCGCTCAGGGTGCTGTACTTGTCGTCATACAGCGTAGCAATCATGTTCCAGTTGGAGTTGGCGCCGGCGGGACGGTTGGCTCCGTAGTCAAACACGGGGTTGCCGGTATTGTCCAGTACGGTCTGTCCGTTGGCATCTTTCTCGAATACCGGGAAGATGGGCGCCATCAGCTGCGCCGAATACCACACGTTCGAGTTCGACGAATTCGCTTCGGGGGCACTGTTGCTCTCGTTGCGTGCGTAGTTGGCGTTCATGCCCGCTTTCAGCCAGTCTGTCACTTGCGTGTCGATGTTCATACGGCCGCTGTAGCGCTTGAAGTTCGTTGTCTTCAACAGACCGTCCTCGCTCAGATAGCCCAAGGAGAACATGTATTGAGTCTTTTCAGTACCTCCGCTGAACGACACCTGATATTCCTGACGCAACGGATTGCTGGCCATGGCCTCGTCCATCCAGTCCTCGCTGTAACGCAGTTGCGCGTCGCTTCTTACCTTGCCGGTAACGGGGTCTATCAGTTCCGTGATGGAGTAGTTGAAAGGATTGTATTGCTCGTTGACGCCGAAGATGGCCGTGGAGCCGCTTTTCATGGCTTCCAGTGCCGCCATGCCGGCCGCTTCCGGCGAAAGTCCGTTGTTCTGTATCTGGTTGTTCTTATAAGATTGGTATATTACTTCCAGATAACCGGCTTCGTCCATCGTTTCATAACGGGGAATGGCACGCGACGAGAAACCCCAGTTTGCCTTCAGGTTCACCTTTACCTTTCCTTCCTTACCTTTCTTGGTCGTGATAAGCACCACGCCGTTGGCACCGCGCGAACCATACAAAGCGCCGGCGGAGGCGTCCTTCAGCACGGTCATCGACTCAATGTCGTTCGGATTGATGGCCGAGATGCTTCCGGAATAAGGAATACCGTCCACTACATATAAAGGAGACTGGGATGCATTGATGGACCCATAACCGCGGATGACGATGTCTGAGCCGGAACCCGGTTGTCCGGAACCCGATGTCGTCTGTACGCCGGCCACTTGTCCGTCCAAGGCTTTGGTTACGTTTGCGACCGGTCTTTCAGAAAGCTTTTCTGAGTGTACCACGGCAGCCGACCCCGTGAACGACGACTTCTTCGCCGTACCGTAAGCCACGACCATCACCTCATCCAGCATTTCCGTATTCGACTTCAAATAGACCTTTACGCTGGGTTTCACGGGCATTTCGACGGTCTCCATTCCGATGTAGGAAATTACCAAAGTCTTCGCGGAACTCCAACTAGCCTCTCCTGACTTCTGAATGTGGTAGCTATGCACTACTTGGATGGCGTAGCAGATATGTTCCTACTTCAGACGGGTATCTGAAGATGATTAAAGGAAAAATGAGGTACTTGTTTGCTACCGTATTTTATAGTATGGCGGGAGATCTTTAACAGATAAAAACCTGTTTTTAGGCAGATTTCTTGCTTATAGTGATACAACGTAAACATATTCGTTTTAAATTTGTTACTTATACAAAACCTGATGACAATGAAAAAGATTTTTATTACATGCATGGCTGTAGCCATGGTACTACTGACACAGCAAAAGGCCGATGCTTGCACAGGCATCACGCTAACCGCTAAGGACAGTGCGCGCATAGTAGCTCGCACCATCGAATGGGGTGGAAGTGAACTGAACAGCCAATATGTGGTGGTTCCGCGGGGATACGTACAACATTCATACGTGCCTGGATACACACTGAATGGAATGAAAATGGTGGCCCAATATGGTTATGTAGGCCTTTCCGTAGAGCAAAAAGAATTTGTAGTCGAAGGGCTGAATGAGGTCGGATTGTCTGCCGGACTCTTCTATTTCCCTGGTTACGGGCAGTATGAAGCTTATAATGAAGAAGTGAAGGAACAGAGTGTTACCGATTTGCAGCTCATCTCGTGGATTCTGGGTAGTTGTGCTACGATAGAGCAGGTGAAGGAAGCTGTAAGCAAAGCGCATATTATTGCAATAGATCCGCGGGCTTCTACCGTACATTGGAGGTTTGCTGATAAATCGGGTCGGCAGATTGTGCTGGAAATCGTAGGTGGAAAACCTTGTTTCTACGAGAACCGACTGGGAGTACTGACCAATTCACCCGGCTTTGAATGGCAGATGACGAACCTGAACAACTATGTTAACCTCTACGCAGGTACGGCTGAAGCCCGGAAAATGGGTGATGTGCAGATTGCTTCTTTCGGTGCCGGAAGTGGCTCCTTAGGGATTCCAGGCGATGTCACACCCCCGTCTCGTTTCGTTCGTGCCGCTTTCTATCAGACAACAGCGCCATTGCAGGCCAAAGCGGAAGACGCTGTACGTCAGGGGTTCCAGATACTGAATAATTTCGATATCCCCATTGGCGTGGAGTTTGCCGATGGCAAAATACCTGTCGACATTCCCAGTGCCACACAATGGACTACGGTTACAGACATCACAAACCGAGTTATCTATTATCGCACGATGTACAACAGTGCCATTCGTCGGATTGATCTTTCTGAAATTGATTTCACACGTGTGAACTATCGGGCTGTTCCACTCGACGACGTGAAACAACAGCCTTTTGTGCCAGTAGTTATCCGATAAAATAGGGTTTATAGAATGTATTTATGTGAAGTTTCAACGTATCCGATTGTTTATAAGCGGATTGCGTTGAAACTTCTTTTTTTAGGTGAAAGATCGTCTTTCTCGTTGGTTTCAATCTATGCGACTGAAAATTAATACGTATACGGATGAATGTGAAGGCGTGAAACATTGTTTTCTTAAAAGGAAAACAATGCTTTCTTTGAAGGAAAACATAGCTTTACATTATCCGTTTCAAAGCCCTGTTTGGCTATCGTAAACACCTACTTTAGCTTTCTAAACATCTACTTTGGCTCTCTAAAGTGCCTCTTTCGTTTTCCGCTTGCCGAAACGGGTTGTTCTCGATGTTGCTCCAAATCATGAATGATGGTTTGATCCATGATGCTGGCATAGATTTGCGTTGTTTTTACACTCTTGTGCCCAAGTAGCTTTTGTACGGTTGTGATGTTGACGCCACTATATATTAATAAGGTAGCGTTGGTGTGTCGGGCTGTGTGGAATGAAATATTCTTTGTAAGGCCTGCCTGTCTGGCTATATTCCTTAGGACCTTGTTGACGTTCGAATTGTCTTTTAGCTGGAAGAAGTTAGCCAAATCATCCTGATGCTCCTTTAGAATGGCCAGTGCCTTGCCCTCGAACAGTAAATACAGAGGCAAATGCACCTCTACATCCGTTTTCTCGGATTTGTATGCCAACCAGATTTCGTCACGAACACGCATCAAATTGTCGGGCCTCAGGCGGATGAAGTCGGAATAGCGCAGTCCGGCATAGCAGCAAAACAGAAATGCATTCAATGTCTTTCGGTAGCGTTGCAAGCCTTTCGCCTTTCTTAGCTGTTCCAACCGATCCAGCTCTTCGGGTGTCAGGTGGGTATGTTTGTGCTCTACCGTTTTTATCTTGTACTTTCTGAATGCATAGAGTCGTTCGTCCATATAATCTTTGTTGATGGCGGCATTGATGTAGCGTTTCAAGTGTTTCATGTGTTTTGCTATCGTGTTGACATGATAACCTTTCTGGCGTAAATGGTGTTCGAATGAGCATAAGAATTCAAAGGTCAGTTCCGAGAAAGGGATATCAGGTCTGAAAGCAGCCAGCAGTTTTAGTGTTGTAAGATGATTCTTCCTGGAGCTTTCTTTCAGAGCGGATCTTTGAACCTCGTCCCGATAAAAAGCGATGAATGACTGGAGGTCTTCCTTTTTCCGCAGTACCTCTTTAATTAGTTCCAACGAAATCTGTCTTCCTTGTTGCCAAAGTTCCAACTCCACCTTTTCGATATGGGCAACACACTCATGCAACCACCAGTTGAGCGCTTCACTGTTAGGATGATTTTTCACGATCAGCTTTTTATTGTCCCATTGTTCGGGCTTTAAGTAAACTTTGGTAGAGAAATATTTCTTTCTTTTGCCTTGATAAGCCTCTATTTGAACCAATGCAGTTCCTTTCTTGTTGAGGCTTCCTTTCCTGTTGTAGACTAAGTTGTAAACTATTTTATCCATTTTCTATCTTTTATCAGTTGATTGTCATTGTGGCCGGTAATAAAGGTAGGAAATAAGTGTAATTTGAGCCTGTTTTATTCCTTCAGACAGAAATTAACTTGTCGCCTAACCTGCCATTTTTTGCTTTCTATTTATAGGAAATATGTTCTTCAATATTGTTTTTTGCAATAAAATCGCCCCTCGTTTTTAACTATTTTACATAAAACAGCGCTGTTTATTTAGATATTTGCTTTTAAATCGAACTTCATATTGAAAGGAAATCAACTAAAAATAGAACGTCCGATGCTTGAAAATTATGCTACTAAACATATATTCACAGTAATAAATAGCATTTTGACAGATTTTGAAGCTTTTCTTATTAAAACAGTTGCACATTTCATAATTCTTAATAAATTTGCACTTCGTTAGAGTAAAGAAACAATTAATGTAAAGTTAAACTTTAAGAGAGAATTTATGAAAAGAAAATTAATGCTGTTATTGGCCTGCCTTTTTGTGGGGATAGGCTTGGTAACTGCCCAAACTCAGACCGTCACGGGTGTTGTGATTTCTGAAGAAGACGGGCAGCCAGTTATTGGAGCGTCAGTACGAGTTGAAAATACTCAGCTCGGTGCAATTACTGATGTGGACGGTAAGTTCCAAATAGCGAACGTACCAAGTTCCGCGAAGACTTTGGTAATTTCCTACATTGGACTACAGACGCAAACGGTTACGATAAAGCCCAATCTGCGCATTACCATGAAATCGGATTCAGAAGTCTTAGATGAAGTTATGGTTGTCGCATATGGAACAGCGAAAAAATCCTCATTTACAGGTTCTGCCAGTGTCGTTTCCTCTGAAGAAATCGGTAAGATCCAAACTAGTAATGTTGCTAATGCACTAGGCGGAAAAGTTGCTGGTGTACAACTAAATAATGCGTCTGGTCAGCCAGGGGCTACTTCTCCTACAATTCGTGTTCGTGGTATCAGTTCTATTAACGCAAAGAATGATCCATTGATTATTTTGGACGGTGTTCCATATGATGGAGATATGAACAATCTGTCTTCACAAGATATTGAGTCTATGACAGTGTTGAAAGATGCAGCTTCTAATGCTTTGTATGGTGCGCGTGGTGCCAACGGCGTTATCATCATTACAACGAAAAAGGGTAATTCGGGAAAAGCGCAGGTTACGTTAGATGCAAAATGGGGTAGCAACTCTCGTGGTACTCGCGATTATAATATTGTAAAGAGTCCTGCGCAATATTATGAAATGTATTATGGCGCTCTGAAAAATTATTTCATTGATGCAAAAGGATATACCCCTGCTCAGGCCCATGTTTTGGCAAATCAGAATATGATTGATCCTAACTCTCAAAATTCATATTCTTTGGGGTATAATGTATACAATATACCCGATGGTGAGTTTTTGATAGGAGCTAATGGCAAATTGAACCCGAATGCGACATTAGGAAGAATCGTAGAATATAACGGACAGAAATATACGATGCTTCCAGATAATTGGTTGGATGAAGTTTACGACCATGGACTTCGCCAAGAGTATAATTTTAATGTGACAGGTGGTTCAGATAAATCGTCGTTCTATGCCTCTGTAAGTTATCTGAATAATGAAGGTATTACGGTAAATTCTGATTATGAGCGTTTGTCTACTCGTTTGAAGGCTGATTATCAAGTTAAAGATTGGTTAAAGGTTGGAGCTAATATGTCTTATACCCATTTCGATGCTAATTCATTGGGAGAAGACGGTTCTTCTGCTTCTTCAGGCAATGTATTTGCTATTGCTACACAAGTGGCTCCGATTTATCCGATGTACATGCGTGACGGTAATGGTAATATCATGATTGATAAAAACGGTTATAAGCGTTACGACTATGGGGATGGTTTCACATACTCTACTCCTTACGGGAACCAGACAGATTATGTACGTCCTGTATTGCCTGGCTCTAATGCATATTCGGCAAATATGTTGGATGAGAACAATTCTGAAGGTAATGTAATGAATGCGGTTGGTTTTTTTGAAGTGCGTTTCTTAAAAGATTTCAAGTTTACTTGGAATAGTAGTGTAGATTTGGCAGAAACACGTCAAACCGCATTTACGAATCCTTATTACGGACAATATGCCAGCCAGAATGGTATGCTTTATAAATCTCATGCACGTCATTTGTCTTACAATCATCAACAACTGTTGAACTGGAAACACAGTTTCAATAATCATAATATAGATGTAATGTTGGGTCATGAGGCTTATCGTTACAAATACTATTATTTGATGGCAGGTAAGACTAATATGTTCGATCCAAACAATCATGAATTAGCAGGCGCTATTACTGAAAACGGAAGTGATTCTTATACGACTGATTACAACACAGAGGGTTACTTCGGCCGGGTGCAATATGACTTTAATGAGAAGTATTTCCTTTCTGGTTCTTATCGTCGTGATGCTTCCAGTCGTTTCCATCCTGATAATTGTTGGGGTAATTTCTGGTCGGCTGGTGGGGCCTGGATTATTTCTAAAGAAGATTTCTTTGATGTTTCTTGGATTAATTTATTGAAACTGAAGGCTTCATACGGTTCTCAAGGTAATGACAATATTGGAAATTATCTTTATGTAAATACATATACCATCATAAATTCAGCCGGACATCCAGCAGCTGTTCCCAGTACAATGGGTAATAAAGATATTACATGGGAAACTAATAATAACTTTAATGCGGGTGTTGAATTTGAATTGTTTGATGCTCGTTTGAACGGTAGTGTAGAATACTTCTTGCGTAAAACGACTGATATGCTTTTTAGTTTCCCGCTTGCGCCTTCGTTCGGTTATTCCTCATATTATGCAAATGTGGGTGACATGCGTAATATGGGTGTTGAATTAGAATTGAATGCAACTCCTATTAAGACTAATGATTTGACATGGGACATTAATTTAAACTTGACACACTATAAGAATAAGATCACCAAACTTCCTGAAATCCGCAAGACAATGGTATTGGATGGTCATGGCGGTTACAGCAGTGGTGAACAATTCTTTGGAGAAGGTCTTCCGTTATATACTTATCGTTTGAAACGTTATGCTGGTGTTGCAGAAAATGGTGAACCTCTGTATTATATTAATAAGCTTGATGCTGACAAGAATATAATAGGACGTGAAACTACAACAAATTATGATGCAGCTGATTACTATGATTGCGGTACGGCTTTACCTGATGTGTATGGTGGATTTGGAACTAGTTTAACCTATAAGGGAATTGATTTGAGTGTAGATTTCAATTATCAGATTGGCGGACAAGTATATGACGGTGATTATGCTCGAATGATGAGCTCTCCGTTGGCCGGACAAAATGGTTCAGGCTTTCATGCCGATTTGTTGAATGCTTGGTCGCCTGAAAATCCGAATTCTACAATCCCGCGCCTGCAATTCGGTGATACTTATACTAATGCTACCTCTGATCGTTTCCTGACTAATGCATCTTATTTGAGTCTACAGAACGTAAATTTGGGGTACACATTACCTGTTAGTATTACACGTTCTTGGGGTATTGAAAAGGTTCGTTTTTATTTTGCAGGTGAAAACCTTTTCTTATGGTCTAAACGCCAAGGGCTTGATCCACGCCAAAGTATTACAGGTAGTGTAACATCTTCTTATTATGCTCCGATGCGTACGCTCTCGGGGGGTATTACTTTAACATTCTAAACTTAAAATGTGTATAGAATCATTATGAAAGCAACTATATCCAAACTCTTAGCTGGGTTTTTCCTAGCTTCATCCATCTCTTTACTGAGTGGATGTATTGAAGAAACCTTTCCTACCAGCGGTGCAACAGAGGACCAGGTAGCTTCTTCTGAAGAAAGTGCTACCGCTATGTTATGGGCTATGCACGCCCAACTTAACGAACAAGTAATAGGTGCTAGTGCGCATTACGACTGGGGATACGGATCCATTATGCATATTCGTGATGTGATGACAGGTGACATGCCTATTGCATCTTCAGGATATGACCATTACAGTTCTTGGGAACAGAACCGTTATATTGGTGAAGGATATTTAAGTACACAGTTTATATGGAATTTCCACTGGAAGTGTGTATTAGCTACTAATAAATTGTTAGGAGCGTTTTCTGAGGAAACAGCTTCAGAAACAGTAAAGGGGTATATTGGTGCAGCACATGCTTATCGTGCAATGCTTTATCTGGACATGGCACGTATGTATGAATATTTACCGTGTGATGTGACTTCACCTATAACTAAAGTCGGCAATGATGTAACAAATTATACCGTACCTATTGTAACTGAGAGTACAACTGAGGAACAAGCCTATAATAATCCTCGTGTAAAGCGTGAGGATATGGCGACTTTTATTCTGTCGGATTTAGACAAAGCGGAAGAATTGATTCCTTTGTTGGATATAAGTGATCGCACCATGCCACATCTGGATGTCGTTTATGGTCTAAAAGCGCGCTTATACATGTGGATAGAAGATTATGCTAAAGCCAAGGTATATGCTCGTAAAGCTATTGATGAATCTTCCGTACGCCCCATGAGTCAAGATGAATGCCTTAGTACGAGCAAAGGTTTCAACGAAATCAGTTGCTGGATGTGGGGATCAAAATTGGTGAAAGAAAATACAGCTGTGCAAACTGGCATTGTGAACTGGGTTTCTTGGATGTGTAATGAAAATACATTCGGCTATACTGGACAGCGAGGAGGGCCGACTCTTATGATAGATGCCAGCATGTATAAACGTATAGATGATAACGATTTCCGTAAACGTATGTGGGTACCGGAAAAAGGAAGTTCATTGGAAGGTAAAATAGGCTATGTGACATCTAAATATGGAAGTTTTGAAGGTTCATTGAGTACGTATGCTTCTGTTAAGTTTCGTCCAGGAGAAGGAAATCCCGACGACGTTAATCTAGCGGCTGCTATTGCTTACCCCTTGATGCGTGTAGAGGAAATGTATTTTATTGAAGCAGAAGCTGCTGAACATGTAACAGCTGGTAGTGGTAAGATTTTGTTAGAAGATTTTATGAACCAATATCGTATTGCTAATGATGCACCTGAAGGTTATCGTTATGTATGTAATAAAACCTCACAGGAAGACATTATTAAAGAAATTGTTTTCCAAAAACGTGTGGAATTATGGGGAGAGGGTCAAAGCTTCTTTGATATTAAGCGTTTGAACGATAGTGTAAATCGAGATTATCAAGGAACAAATTTCTATTCTAGTGCAGCATTCAACACAAATGGACGTCCTGCTTGGATGAATATTTGTATAGTGCAAACTGAAAAAAATAGTAATCGTGCTTTGGACGGTTGGGAGAATCCCGATCCTAGCGGTAAATATTGATAAATATAAATGTAAAAGACCATAAAGATTTTGTTATGAAAGTGAGAAAATATAATTATATAGCATTAATAGTATTAGCTCTGGGATTCAGCGCTTGTACCGAGGAATGCGATTACTCGCCTGCTGAACCAATAAATGGCAATTGTATAAAGGCATCATTTTCTAGCGATGGAGAATACTTAATATTGCCCGCTGAAGCCGAAAATAAGGTAAGTATTACAGCAGAACGCGAAAAGACAGATGGAGAATCAACTGTAGCACTTAGAGCTACTAATGTGAATGATAGTCATTTTCAAGTTCCACAGAGTATGACTTTTGCGGCAGGAGAGTCCAAGACTTCTTTTAATATTACATTCTCTGATATAGAATTGGAAGAAGAGTATATATATAGTGTAGCAATGGATGAATCAGCCTATGATCCTTACAATGCAAATACATTAGCTACTACTAGTGGAACGATATTGAAAAAAGCACATTGGGATTCAACTTTGGGACAGGGCGCCTTTTCATTATCTGGACTTGGAGCAAATGTTCCTTGTGAAGTACAAAAGACAAGTGATGCGGAAAATTGGTTTAAGGCGGTTGCCCCATTTGCAGAAGGCAATGATCTAGTATTTAAAGTAAATGAAGACAACTCTGTTCGCTTTAGAAAGCAACCGGTATGCATGGTAAATGTGGGATTGCCTGAACCAGTCATGCTATATGTTAGTCTTAATCCGCAATATGGTGGGGTATATGACCCGGAACATAATGTTATCATTGTAGTATTGGATTATACTTGTGATGCAGGTACTTTAGGCACCTTTAAAGATGTTCTCACTCTTCCGGCTAATTAAATTTATTTTAATAAAGTGTGGAGAGACTATCTCAAAATAAACTTGAGATAGTCTCTTTTTATTTTAATTTAATTTTAAGTTTTGACTATTTCTTTTTTCAGACATTCATTCAGTAGTTTCATAGTTAACTCTTGTCGGCAAGCATATTATCTTTTGAGAAGGTATCCACCATTGATATGAATTTTATTAATAGCAAATAACTTACTATTTTCTAATATTATTTCGAACATACGTTATTCTATTAGTTTAATAAACAATCCTGCTAATAATAAACGTTCCACCTACATCCGTACAATTATCCATACATGTGTACCATTCTCAGTTTAATCGTACAAATTCACCTGCTATAATTCATTCCTCAAACAGAACGAAAGTACTATCTTCGCAAAGCAATCAATACTTTCACTAACACATTTTCGATACCATGAAAATCAATATCTGTAAAAAGGGAATCTTACCATTATTGGCAGGGCTAATACTTTACAGTTCTTGTACAACAGAACAGCCAAATGAAACACTACCATTTTGGCACGGTCAAGAACGTCAACTCCGATACAAACCCGAAGGAGAGTACTTCGTCGGAAAGAATGGTGACAAACGATTTACGCGTGCTATTTACGGAACTAATACAGGATTCCGTTTCGAAACCAGCGATTATCCCGAAATAGGACTTTACATGCCCCGACTAGGCGGTAGCATATATATGGCACTACAAACAGCTGACACAACGATATGGATGAAAGATCTGAGTAGTATTGAATCACGGTTCAGGTCTGGAGAGCGTCGCTACATCATACAAGATAAACAGTATCTGCAGAAAGGAACTATCATGATCGATATGTTAGCCCTCAGCAATGCAGATGGGATGATTGTATCCATCCAAGGAGACAATTTACCAGAAGGAGTGAAACTGATCGCTATTTATGGTGGTGCCAGTAACAAACGTTTTTCCCGAGAAGGAGATTTGGGTGCAGATCCCAAAGATTGCTTTTATATTAAACCAGAAAATTGCAAGGGAAACTCATTCCAGATAGAAGGATGCCGAATCACGAATTTCTACGGAAAGGGAAAACAAATCATGTCGCAAGATGAAGCTTATGAAAATAAAGAAGCTCTGAAAGACTTAAAAGTAACAAAAGAAATCACTCAAGATGCCGAACAAGTACAAGGCATATTCTCAGAAGAGGTTAGATTCAGGCTGGCAGACGGAGGAGCCATTGACAATCTGACCGAGTTATTGGAATCTGAAGCCAGAGAACAGCCAGTAGCAATAGCAACACTCCCCATCGGAAAAGGATGCAAATACATGGAATGGGTAAATCCTCGGACTATAAAAGGAAAGATTGACCTTGCAACAGATTTCAAGTTGGCACAAAACTTTCGCGAAAAGATTGCGGGAAGAATGAAAATAAATACACCAGACCCTTATATCAATACATTAGGAGGAATCTTTGCCGGCGCAGAGGATGCTGTTTGGGAAGCACCAAGCTACCTGCATGGAGCTATAGGATGGCGAATGCCACTCACTGGATGGAGAGCTGCCTATTTGGGAGACCTAATAGGGATGCACGACCGAGCCCGTATGCACTTCGACGGTTACGCTGCAGCTCAAATCACCAATATTCCGGTCAGTCTGCCGCATTTACAGGACGACGAACTCCATGGAGCACGTTCGTTAAAAAAATGGGGAACGCCCATGTACAGTAACGGTTACATCTGCCGGAATCCCAACCGCACAGACGCAATGCATCATTATGATATGAACCTGGTGTATATAGATGAACTATTATGGCATTTAAACTGGACAGGCGATCTAAACTATGCACGTAAAATTTTCCCTGTCATTAAACGACATTTACAATGGGAAAAGCAGACCTTTGATCCGGATAACGATCATCTTTATGACGCTTACTGCTGTATTTGGGCTTCAGATGCTCTCCAATATAATGGTGGAGAAGTGACACACTCCTCTGCATACAATTACAGAGCTAATAAAATGGCAGCCGAAATCGCTGAAAAATTAGGTGAAGATCCAATTCCTTATAAGAAAGAAGCAGAAGATATTCTGGAAGCTATCAACAAAACCCTATGGATTCCTGAAAAAGGTTGGTGGGCCGAATTCAAGGATAACATGGGAAACCAAATGTTGCATGAGAACGCTGCCGTATGGACAATCTACCATTCCATTGATTCAGACATACATGATGCTTTCAAAGCTTACCAGGCCACACGATACGTAGACAACTACATTCCACATATCCCAGTCGTAGCCAACGGGCTTAAAGACACGAACAACTACGTAATAAGTACTACCAACTGGCAACCTTATATGTGGTCCATCAATAATGTAGCTTTTGGTGAAATCGTACACACAGCTTATAGCTTCTGGCAGGCAGGACGTGCAGAGGAAGCTTTCAAAATGTTCAAAGGAGCTATCTTGGATGCCATGTATTTAGGATCGGGACCTGGAAACATCACACAAATATCACACTATGACGCAGCACGAGGAGAAATGTACAGAGATTTTGCAGATCCGGTCGCTGTGGGTGTCAGAGCTGTTGTCCAAGGAATGTTCGGCATTCTTCCTGATCTCATGAACAAAAGATTGGTTATTCGCCCCGGATTCCCCCAAGAATGGAACCACGCTTCATTAGAGACCTTGAACATGAAATACGATTTCAAACGCGAAGGGTACAAAGATTTCTATAAGTTTACGCCCACATTACAGACTGAGGGAAATCTTATACTGGAAGTGGAAGTACGTGGAAACGAGATAGACTACATTAAGATTAATGGAAAACAGACTAGATACCAAATATTGGAACCAAGCATTGGGATCCCTCGTATTGCTATAGAAGCAGGGGTGAAAGAGAACTATGACATTGAAATTGCTTGGAAAGGGAAACGTGATAAATCGTCTCAAGAAATCCAGACAGAAGTAGCCTCAGGTAACAATTTGGATATCAGGATTGAAAATGCTGTGAAACTGTATGATCCACAACATATTCTCACAGAAGCAACTCTATCCGAAAACAGATTGCAAGGAACAGCGAATGGAGTAGAAGGCCATCGCACACTTTTTGTAAAATGTAGGAAAAACGACTTATCGTGGTGGATCCCAGTTCATATACATATCTTACAACCGCTGGAAATTATAAATAACCCAGATTCCGACTCTCTAAAATTCATGCTGGTGAACCATACAGGGAAGGCAATCAAAGGAAATATGCAAATAAACAACACGACTAACGTAGAAAATGTAAACATCCCGGCCGGTGGTAAACAGACATTTACCTATCAGACGCCCATCGCTTCCATGGGTACAAACCGAATTACAGTAAGTACTCCGGACAAAACCTATACACTGAAAGCTATAAACTGGAATCTACAAAATCCAGCATCAACCTTATATGATACAGTAAGTATGGATGCATATTTTAACGATGAAGTTAATAATATATTCGCATACGGGAAATATAAATCTCCACGATGGCCCTATACAACTTTGTGCGTACCAACTCAAGGAATGGGACAATGGTGCCACCCGAATGACCTGTCTCCAATAGAAGATACGGGGTTACGTTCAAAAGTAAAAAATGGCATATTCATAATGCCTCAAGGAATTCCATTCAGGACTTCTGCCACTGAAGGTAAAAAGAACATAGCCTTCACCACCTTATGGGACAATTATCCGGATTCACTGTCTATCGCATTGCATGGCAAAGCATCAAAGGCTTATCTATTGGTAGCCGCTTCCACTTATCACATGCAATCCCATTGTCTGAACGGAACCATAACCGTCCGATATAAAGATGGCACAGAAGACGTATTGGAACTGGTACTTCCTGAAAATCTACTTCCACTGGATCAGGACATATTTATTGATAACGCAGCATTCTACAGTAATGATCCACGACCATACAGAATACGTCTGAAAACAGGTGAGATAGATACCTACCATGCCGGAAAGCTTAAAAAACAGATGTCTAACAATCCCATCTATATCGAAGGAGGAATGGCTACTCTATTGGACCTACCACTTGATTCTGATAAAGAATTAGATCGGCTTTACCTGAAAACGATAGCTAACGAAGTTATTATCGGACTAATGTCGGTAACATTGGTGAGAGATTAGTACTATTCTAAAATCCAGAAAACGAAGAATAGATCACAATTTAATAAAACAAATAAATATGAACAGAAAAGGTATATTGATTCTTTTAGGAACGGTTGCAATGGCTAATCTCAATGTCATGCATGCACAGGATTTGCGTGAACGAACCTATTATTATGAGATTCTCTCACCGAATCATCAGGAAAAGCCAGATGTAGTAGGATTTGCAAAAGAAAGAGTTAAAGAGAATTTAAATCGAGGACTTACAGCCATTCCTACGATTGATGGTAAAGGAGTATATTTGAGCTGGAGATTGTTAGAAAGTGATGGAGATGATGTACAATTTCATGTATACAAAGACACAGAAGGGAAACGTATTCGCCTGACTCAAAATCCTCTATCAAACACATGCGACTTTATCGATCTTCATCCATCTACTGAAAAGGTCCATTATGAAGTAAGATCTATAAAAGAGATTGATAACAAGAACATACTGGAAGGTTCGCAAATCTGTATAAAATTTAGCGAACTAACAAACTACAAATCCATAAAAATTAATCCTAATATTAAAGCAGGGAAAGTAGCTGTAGCAGATCTGAACGGAGACGGAACGTTCGACTACATCATACGAACTCCAGACAGTAATATTGACCCTGGAATGCCAGGAGACAAAAACGGGACTACCTATCAAATTGAAGCCTACCTGAGTGACGGAACGAAACTATGGAGTAAAGATTTAGGTTTAGGTATTGAACCCGGTATCTGGTACTCTCCTTTCATAGCTTATGACTTCAACGGCGACGGGAAAGCAGAAATTGCCATTAAAACCGCACCCCAAAATGCAGCACGCAATACCGAAGGAAGAGTTGATTCTGGTGAAGAATATTTAAGTATTTGGGATGGTATGACAGGCAAAGAATTAGCCACAGTAAATTGGCCAGAACGCAATGAACGTTACGGCAATCTGGTCAGACAAAACAGAAACCAAATGGCTATGGCCTTTTTGGACGGAAAGACTCCTTCCATTTTAGCTTGTCGCGGAACATATAAACTAATGGTAGTAGATGCTTGGCAATGGGATGGGAAAAAATTAAAGAGACAATGGAGATGGGATGGAGATGAAGAAAACCCGATTGTTCGAAGCATGGGGGCACACAGCATTGTATGCGGAGATGTTGATGGAGATTTAAAAGATGAAATTCTACTTGGTTCCTGTATGCTTGATGATAATGGAACTCTACTTTGGTCAACTGGACTAGGACATCCCGATAAAGCCTATCTGACAGATATAGACCCTACAAGACCAGGCTTAGAAGTTTTTTATGCTTAGAGCCATGGCAAACCAATGGAAGAGGGGTATGCATGGTAGATGCTAAAACCGGTAAATCTATCTGGAACATAAACAGAAAGACCTTTCACGTAGGCGATGGGATGGTCGCAGATATAACTTCCTCGATGCCCGGATTAGAATGTTTTGCCAGCGAAGATCGCAAAGGTGGAAGCAATGACAAATATTTATTAAGTGCAAATGGAACCTATGTTCAAGTCAATGGAGAGATTCCAGGATGCCGTAACTGGGCATGGTGGGATGCAGATAAGATAAGAGAAACTTTCATATCCGGTCAACACAAAAATCAATCCAATATAATCAAATGGAAGGGAGAGACATTAACCCATAACATAGAAGGAAGTATTTTAATGATAGGTGACTTATACGGCGATTGGCGCGAGGAAATTGTTACGTCTCTCCCTGGAGAAATCAGAATCTATTCGACCAATATCCCTGCAAAAGACAGAAGAACATGTCTCATGCAAGATCCTATCTATCGAAGCTATATTTGCCAACGCTCCATGGGATATCCACAAGCACCCGTACCTTCTTATTACTTAGGAGAATAGTATGACAACAACTTGTTAAAGGAACAAGTTTATTCCTTGATGACCTAAAAAAGAAAGCAGAAGAAGGCTCTAAAGAATTAAATTTTAGAATCTCCTTCTGCTTTCGTAGCCCCGAGGGGAATCGAACCCCTATCTAAAGTTTAGGAAACTTCTATTCTATCCGTTGAACTACAAGGCCTTTAAATGAAAATCCTGCATCTGTATGCAGGAATAGGCCACAAAGATAATACTTTCTGCCGATTTTCCGAAAAAAGTTTTGTTAATCCGATTAACTTTCCGACATTTGCGAACTGCGTTGAACGCATATCCATAAAATTAACCTAAGAAAATCCTAAGTTATGGCAAACGACATGATGGTCAAAGACCTGGACGAAGTGGTAGTACGCTTCTCCGGCGACTCCGGCGACGGAATGCAGCTCGCCGGCAACATCTTTTCAACAGTTTCGGCTACGGTAGGAAACGACATCAGTACTTTTCCCGACTATCCGGCAGATATCCGCGCTCCGCAAGGTTCACTAACGGGTGTCTCCGGTTTCCAAGTACACATCGGTGCACAGAAGGTATATACACCCGGCGACCAGTGTGACGTACTGGTGGCCATGAACGCAGCCGCACTGAAGACACAATATAAATTCGTCAAACCCAACGGTACGATTATCATCGATACCGACGCTTTCCAGAAGTCTGATCTTGAAAAGGCAGCCTTCCAGACCGAAAACCCCATCGAAGAAATGGGCATCAAGCAGGAAGTCATTGCCGCCTCTATCACTACGATGGTGAAAGACTGCTTGGCTTCCACAGGAATGGACAATAAATCCATCCTGAAATGCCGTAACATGTTCGCCGTCGGCCTAGTATGCTGGCTTTTCGACCGTGACCTCAAGATAGCCGAAGACTTCATCCGCGAGAAGTTCGGCAAAAAGCCCGAAGTGGCCGAAGCTAATATCAAGGTTATCCATGCCGGATGGGACTACGGACACAACACGCATGCCTCCATCGCACATGCCACTTGCCGCATCGAAAGCAAGGTGAAGGTACCCGGACGGTACATGGACATCACCGGCAACAAGGCTACAGCATACGGCTTCATCGCCGCTGCCGAGAAAGCCGGACTGAAACTGTTCCTCGGCTCCTACCCCATTACTCCAGCCACGGATGTGCTGCACGAATTGTCCAAGCACAAGTCACTGGGCGTAATGACCGTGCAGTGTGAAGACGAAATTTCAGGCTGCGCCACCGCCATTGGAGCCTCGTTTGCCGGCGCACTGGCCGTAACCTCCACCTCAGGCCCCGGTGTATGTCTGAAGTCCGAAGCCATGAACCTAGCTGTCATCACCGAGCTGCCGCTCGTGGTGCTCGACGTACAGCGCGGCGGTCCTTCCACAGGTCTGCCTACCAAGTCGGAACAGACCGACCTGCTACAAGCCCTCTTCGGTCGTAACGGTGAAAGCCCCATGCCAGTTATCGCAGCCACATCGCCTACCAACTGTTTCGACGCCGCCTATATGGCCTGCAAGATTGCCCTGGAGCACATGACACCTGTCGTGTTGCTGACCGACGGTTACGTAGCCAACGGCTCGGGTGCCTGGAAGTTGCCCAAGCTAGCCGAGTACCCGGCCATCAACCCGCCTTATGCGCCCGCCGACATGAAAGACAACTATACACCCTACCGCCGCAATCCCGAAACCGGTGTCCGCTATTGGGCTATCCCCGGTCAAGAAGGCTACACGCACATCCTGGGTGGTCTGGAAAAAGACAGTAATACGGGTGCCATCTCCACCGACCCGGAGAACCATAACCTGATGTGTCACCTGCGCGCCGAGAAGGTAGCCAAGATTCCCGTGCCCGACGTTCAGGTACAAGGTTGTGCCGACGATGCCGACCTGCTTATCGTAGGTTTCGGCGGTACATACGGACACCTCTATTCGGCTATGGACGAAATGATCAAAGCCGGCAAAAAGGTAGCCTTGGCGCACTTCAGCTTCCTGAACCCGCTGCCCAAGAACACAGAAGAGGTACTGAAACGCTACAAAAAAGTAGTGGTAGCCGAACAGAACCTGGGACAGTTTGCCGCCTATCTGCGTATGAAGGTAAACAATTTCACTCCTTACCAATTCAACGAAGTGAAAGGACAACCCTTCGTCGTAGCCGAACTGGTAAAGGCATTCAACGAAATCATTAACCAATAAAATCGAGGAGGACACTATTATGAACGAATATACAGCTAAAGACTTCAAGAAAGGACAACCCCGCTGGTGTCCGGGCTGCGGCGACCACTTCTTCCTGGCCTCCCTGCACAAGGCCATGGCCGAAATAGGCAAGGCTCCGTGGGAAACGGCCGTCATCTCGGGTATCGGATGTTCCAGCCGTCTGCCGTATTATATGAATACGTATGCCATGCAGACTATCCACGGCCGTGCGGCCGCTATCTCGACCGGCGCCAAAGTCACTAATCCCAATCTGGCCGTTTGGCAGATTTCAGGCGATGGTGACGGACTGGCCATCGGTGGCAATCACTTCATCCACGCCGTACGCCGCAACATCGACCTGAACATGATTCTGCTGAACAACCGCATCTACGGTCTGACCAAAGGACAATACTCGCCGACGTCGCCCCGCGGCTTTGTCAGCAAGTCATCGCCCTACGGTACCGTAGAGGATCCTTTCCATCCCGCCGAGCTGTGCTTCGGCGCACGCGGACGTTTCTTCGCACGCGCCGTTGCCACCGATGCTGCCGGCACGGTAGAAATCCTGAAAGCAGCCTACAACCATAAAGGTGCCGCCGTCTGCGAAATCCTCCAGAACTGCGTCATCTTCAACAACGGTACGCACGACTCTGTTTACAACAAGGAAGGACGCGCCAAGAACGCCATCTATCTGGAACACGGCAAGCCGATGATTTTCGGTGAAAACCGCGAATATGGCTTGATGCAGGAAGGCTTCGGCCTGAAAGTGGTGAAGCTTGGCGAAAACGGAATCACCGAGAAAGACATTCTGGTGCACGACGCCCACTGCATGGACAACACCCTGCAGCTGAAACTCGCTCTGATGGAAGGAGCGGACTTCCCCATCGCCCTCGGTGTCATCCGCGATGTGGACGAACCGACCTATGACGAGGCCGTACATGCCCAGATCGAAGAAGTAAGCGCTAAAAAGAACTATCATAACTTCGAAGAGTTGTTGATGACCAACGATACTTGGGAAGTGAAATAAAATAGCGATCCATTCTCTATTTCTCAGGCACGAACGCATATATGCAGTTCGTGCCTGATCTGTTTTCATGAGTGTGGAATATTTCCACATCAAAATCACCGTTTTCTACAATATCTATTATAAAAGCCAAGTTTTAGCATTACCATATCAATCTATATATCAACGAATTAGAAAACACAAGCATTATTTGGTACATGATTTGTTGTTACCCCTATATTCAACCATATCAACAACATATATGAAAAACCAAATAATCAAAAAAATCAGATGGGCAGCAGTAATTGTTGTGATTTCATCACTTCCCCTTCATCTGCCCGCACAGAGAGCCGCATCTTCACAAGCGGATGAATACACAGTACAAACTCCACCAGACGAGAACACTCCACCAGACGGTGTGAAAAAGAAAATCGAAGGAACCGTAACCGATGAACAAGGTATCCCCATCATCGGTGCCACAGTGAGTGTCAAAGGACATCCGGACATCGGCGTGACAACCGACATCAACGGTAAATTCGCACTGGAAGTGACTCCACGTACCATTCTGGTCATCGCCTACCTGGGATATAACACCCAAGAGACCAGAGTCGGACAACGAAATTCCACCTACAACATTATCCTGAAGGAAGACAACCAAATGTTGGAAGAAGTGGTAGTAGTGGGCTATGGCACCGTAAAGAAAAGCGACCTGACCGGATCGGTATCGACTGTAGGTTCCCGAAGCTTTGAAACCCAACCGGTAAAAAGTGTATCCCAGATTCTACAAGGAAGAACGGCCGGTGTAGAAGTGACAAACAGCAGCGGTATGCCCGGTGCCGGTGCAAAGGTACGCATCCGAGGCACCACCTCTATCAACAAAAGCAGTGATCCGCTTTACGTCATCGACGGTATCATCTCATCGAGCGGCCTTGACGGACTGAACCCACAAGACATTCAGTCTATGGAAGTATTGAAAGATGCATCCTCCACCGCCATCTACGGTTCGCGAGGAGCCAACGGTGTCATCCTCGTAACAACCCGTAACGGACAGGAAGGACGGGCCAAGGTGACCTTTGACGCTCAAATTGGACTGGCAGCCGTCAGAAAAGACTACGACCTGCTTAGCCCTTACGAATACGCACTGGCCCTGAATGACATCCGAGGATCACAAACCATCTCGGCCGCCGATCTGGAGGCCTATAAGAACGGAACGAAAGGAATCAATTGGGTGGACCTCATGACCCGTACGGCCCTGACCCAAGATTATAGTATAGGAATCTCGGGAGGTACGGAAAAGGTAAAATACCTCCTTTCGGGTAATGTACTCGACCAGGAGGCAGTCACCATCAACTCCAAATACAAGCGCTATGGTTTCCGTGCCAATATCAACGCAGACCTGCGCCCCTGGCTATCCATCTCAACCCGCTTGAATACGGCCATTATTCATCAAGAGAACGGAGCACCAAGCTGGTTCCACGTACTGAATTTCTCACCTACCATGGAGCTGCGCGATCCTGAGACTGGTATTTATAACAACGACCCCTACAATATCGGAACCGGTAACAACCCGTATGGCGTGGCAATGGAAAACTACAGCGACTCTTACAGCTATAACGTCAACGCCAACCTGACACTGCTCTTCAAGATTGCCAAGGGACTGACATTCTCCGTACAAGGCGGATACGACTACGACCATAGTCCTTCCTATTCGTTCAGTTCCAAGCTGGTAGCTCCGGGTGCCATCAACAGCATGAACAACAGCAGCAGCCTGCACCGCTACTGGCAGAACACCAACAACCTGAGCTACCAAGGAGAATTCGGTGATCATACCCTGTCGGCCACTGCCGTATGGGAAATCAGCCACAGCACCGACACGGGCCTCAGTGCCGGAGGTTCGAACCTGAATAACGAAAGCGTAGGCTACTGGAACATCGGCAATGCCGCTGTACGTACCGAAAGCAATTCATACGTCGAATCTTCCCTGGCATCGGGTATCTTCCGACTGGGCTACGACTATAAAAAGCGCTACTTTCTGACCGCCTCCCTTCGTGCCGACGGTTCGTCGAAATTCCAAAAGAACCACCGATGGGGTTGGTTCCCCTCGGCTGCAGTGGCATGGGATATCGCCCAAGAAAAATTCATGGAAAACCAACATATCCTGAAACAACTGAAACTGCGTGCCAGCTACGGTGTCACTGGTAACGAAGCCATTTCTGCCTACAGTACCTTGGGTATGCTTTCAAGTACCACCTATGGCTGGGGAACCACAACCGGATACACAGGTTACTGGGGAAATCAATTTGCGACTCCCGACCTTACATGGGAAAAAACTTATCAGTATGACGTAGGTCTCGACTTGAGTCTTTTCGGCGTGGACCTCACGGTGGACTGGTTCAAGAAGCGTACGGTCGATCTGCTCTTCCAAAAGCAAGTCCCCCGATACAACGGCGGTGGTACCTACTGGGTGAACCAGGGTAAGCTGAACAATACCGGTGTCGAATTCTCATTGAGTACTTTCCCGGTGAAAAGTACCGTCGTATGGGAAACCAGTTTCAACGCCGCCTATGTAAAGAATGAAGTCATAGACCTGGCCGGCAACGACTTTGTACTCAGTGCCAACTACAGCGATCTGGGCGGTGCCATGCAGATTATGAAACCCGGCTATCCGTTAGGCTCGTTCTATGTATATCAATGGAAAGGCTTTGATGAAAACGGCGCCAACCTCTACCAGAAAGCCGATGGTACACTGACCACCTCTCCCACCTCAGACGACCTTGTCATCAAGGGACAGGCCAGCCCCAAATGGACACTGGGATGGAACAACACCATCACGTGGAAGAACTGGACACTGAACTTGTTCTTCAATGCAGCTACCGGATATAACCGTCTGAACATAAGCCGTTTCACGACGGCCTCCATGAGCGGTGTGTCACGTTTTATCACTCTGCGCGATGCCTATTTCAAAGGATGGGACTACGTTACCGACAAATCCGAAGCCCTCTATCCCAGCATCAGCAATACCGATAACAAGAGTTATGCCAATTCCGACTTCTGGCTGGAAGACGCTTCGTTCATCAAACTGAAGAATATCAGTCTGTCCTACAACATTCCGCGTAAAGTGGCCAAATTCGCCGGCATACAATTGACGGTCAGTGCACAAGACTTGTTGACCATCACCAAGTACAAGGGTATGGATCCCGAAGTATATTCAAGCTACGACGGACTGGACTACGGTGCCTATCCCATACCACGAACATTCACCTTTGCCGTGAAACTCAGATTCTAACCACTCACTAAAAGAATAAGAACATGAAAACTCATCTGTATATCAAAAACATACTCCTGGCAGCCACAGTAGCTCTCAGCCTCTCGGCCTGCGAGGATTTCCTGACCGAAAAACCTTACGGACAATTGACGACCGAAGGTTTCTTCAGTAGTAAGGAAGACTTGGACGCATCGCTCAACGCTCTCTATTCCGTCGTAGCCACTTCACAGGGACAAAACAACTACTGCGGCACCAATTTCTTGGCCGGTGACGACATCTCCACCCATCCCGCCAGTAACAAGCAGCCTCTGCGCGAGCATGACCAATACAGCGTCAGCGACAACAACTCGTGGCTGGTAAGCATGTGGGAACAGCGATACAAGGTCATCAAGGCCGCCAACTTCATCATCAACAATGCCGAACGTACGCCCGACGTCAGTGCCGAGGACATCAAGCAGGCACTTGCACAAGCTCATTACTGGCGGGCCTACTCCTACTTCTATCTGGTAACTACTTGGGGTAAAGTACCTGTCATGCTGGAAGAGGAAATAGACTACAACGCTCCCCTGAAATCAATAGAAGAGGTGTACGAACTTATCCTTTCGGATCTGAAAATTGCCGAAGAAGGATGCCCTGCCATGTATAGTAGCGAACCCTACGCCCGCAATGGGATCAACATTGCCGTCAGCCAAGGAGCCGTCAAAGCCACCATGGCCTATATATATATGTGTATGGCCGGCTGGCCGCTCAACAAAGGAACGGAATACTACGACCTAGCCGCCCAAAAAGCTGAGGAAGTGATAGACGGAGCCGAAAACGGGACCTATTACTACAAACTGCTGGACCAGTACAGCCAAGTCTATTCAATGGCCTACAACGAAAACAATCCCGAAGTGCTGCTCGGTGTATATTATAACCGTGACCGTACCGCCCAAATGATTCCACTGACTGACTTCCTGCTTGACATGAAGCAAGGCGGATGGGGCGACACCAATGGCGAAATCAAGTTCTGGAAAGAATTCCCCGAAGGGCCGCGTAAAGATGCCACTTATTTCCCCAAAATAATGTTGGCCGACGGGGAACTGCACGACTGGTGGTACGACACTGATCCTCCTTCACGTGAAGTGGTGGCTCCTGTCTTTATGAAAACAGCCGAAAGCTCGGCAAGGGGTATGGAATTTGACTACACCGCCCCGACACCTCTTTCAGCAAACGGTGAAAAAACCGTGCAAATCATCCGCCTATCGCAAGTATATTGCTGGTATGCCGAAGCAATAGGACGTTCGGGAAAAGTAACCGCCAAGGCAGTGGAGATGCTGAACCGTGTACGTAACCGCGCCGACGGAGAAGCTTCCAATATCTATTCAACCTCCATGACACCCGAACAATTGGCCGAAGCCGGATACAATGAACATGGATGGGAAATAGCCGGATATTATTGGGCCGGACTGGCCAGCCGCGCCCGCGACATGTTCCGCATGTACCGCTACAAGGAACATTTCGAATTCCGCAAGGAAAATCCCGAAATCGAGGTTGCACCGGGTATCTTCCGAAAAGAAGCCGTAGCGGTCAGTGGTACGTGGGACGACAGCCGTATGTATTCGCCCTACCCCTATGAAGATGCAATATTAAACCCGAACTTGAAACAATAACGTATTCTTAGGAAATAACAATTCCAGGAAATAACGGGTCACCCCATATTCCGTTATTTCCTGGAATTGTTTGCATACAGCAGAAACTATCCAAGGGAAATAGCTATATTTGCCTCATCATCCAACATCTGTATGCCATGAAACAAACATTTTCAGCACTCTACGCTCTTTCTATTTTCCTTCTGTCGGCCATCAGTGCCGATGCACAAACCATCCAACCCGTCGAACCACCAATCATGGGTTGGAGTTCGTGGAACACTTACCGCATCAACATCAACGAAAGCCTCATCAAACGACAGGCCGAAGCCATGGTATCGCTCGGGCTGAAAGATGCCGGCTATCGGTACATCAACATCGACGACGGTTTCTTCGGATACCGTGATGAGAAAGGGGTACTGCAGACACATCCCGAACGTTTCCCCAACGGCGTCAAAGGTGTGGCCGACCACATCCATCGCCTCGGGCTGAAAGCTGGTATCTACTCCGATGCCGGAGCCAACACCTGCGGTTCACTTTGGGATGCCGATCCCAACGGGGTAGGCGTTGGTCTGTACGGCCACGAAAAGCAGGATGCCGACCTCTACTTCAACCAATGGGGCTTTGACTTCATCAAGATAGACTATTGCGGTGCCGGACAGCAACTCGATTTGGATGAACGTGAACGTTATACAGCCATCAGCAAAGCCATTCGAGAAGTGTGTCCACGTGACATCTCGGTCAACATCTGCCGATGGGCCTTTCCCGGCACCTGGGCACGCGGCCTGGCCCGTTCGTGGCGCATCAGCGGCGACATATCCCCCCACTGGAGTTCCGTGAAGTCCATCATCCGGAAAAACCTCTACCTCTCTGCTTATGCCAGAAACGGACACTACAACGACATGGATATGCTGGAAATAGGCCGAGGCCTTACACAAACGGAAGAGGAGGTACACTTCGGGATGTGGTGCCTCATGAGCTCTCCGCTACTCATCGGGTGTGACCTGACGACCATTCCCGATTCCTCCCTGAAACTACTGAAAAACAAGGAACTGATAGCACTCAACCAGGATCCGCTGGGCCTTCAGGCCTATGTAGTGCAACACGAGGGCGAAGGATACGTACTGGTGAAAGACATCGAACAGCTGCGCGGCAATATGCGTGCCGCCGCCCTTTACAATCCGTCGGACAGCACATGCGACTTCCATGTACCGCTGGAACTGCTTGAATTGGACGGGAAAGTGAAAGTACGCGACCTCGTGAAGCAAAAAGACGAAAAAGCAATCCGAGAATATCTGTCGTATACCTTACCGCCGCACAGTGTAAAAATTCTGCGCCTCGAGGCAGAACAACGCCTCGAACCGACCCGCTATGAAGCCAAATGGGCCTATCTGCCCCTCTACAACGACCTGGGCAAGCAGAAACGAATCATCAGTCCCCAGCCTTTTGAAGGAGCGTCGGGACGCATGATTGTAACCCACATCGGCGGAAGCAAAGACAACTACATGGAATGGAGCAACGTCCATAGCGACAAAGGGGGCAGCTACACACTGACCATCGCCTACCTGCCTCCCGAAGCGGGGAAACGCGAAGTGAACGATCGCCTCATCGAGGTAGAAGTAAATGGACACGTCTACGCTCCCATTAAGAAGCTGGCGAAAAACCGCTCCGAAGGTATCTGTACCGTCAGCCTACCCGTCCGACTGGAACCCGGGCGCAACACCATACGTCTGGGCAGCGCCTACACCTGGACACCGGACATCGACTGCATCACGCTCGAACCACAATCCTAAAGGATGATAATGAAAGAAGGCTGCGTTCGTGAGCGCAGCCTTCTTTCGTTATATCATCTGTCTTTCAATCAAGGCAGTGTTACCTTGAACAACTCACTTGGGCGATGTTCCCGATGAATGATGTCCACCATCTGATTAACAATATCGGGATGTTGGGCAGCTATGTCATGATCTTCGTGAATGTCCGTTGCCAAGTCGTAGAGATGAGGTTTCCCCTTCTTCACAACCAGTTTCCAGTCGCCCATACGCACACCAATCTGGTCTGTTTCATGGAATTCCCAATACAGGAAGTCATGCTTCTGCTGCTTGTCGTCCTGCCCCAGCATCGTCGGAGCGAACGAGATACCGTCAAAGCAATCGCCTTCCAGCTTCTTGTTCAGATACTTTTTGGGGAACTTCTTGTCGCCTATCAGCTCGCAGAACGTAGGCATCACGTCGTAAAAGGCCAGCTGGTGGTCGTTTACCGTACCGGCAGGTACATGTCCCGGCCAGCGTACGATGAAGGGAATGCGAATACCGCCTTCGTAGCACTGACGCTTTAAACCGCGCAACTTACCGTCGCGCCCGAAGAACTCTGGATCGGCACCACCTTCCTCGTGAGGACCATTGTCGCTGCTGAAGATTACCAATGTATTTTCGTCCAGCCCCTTCTCTTTCAACTTGGCCAAAATCTCGCCCACATAAGCATCCAGACGGGTAATCATGCCCGCAAATTCGGCATGTGTATGCACCACGGCATTATAACGCGAACCTTCGCTACCGCCCCACGTCTTGTCCACGAAAAACTTCTTCTTATAAGCCTTTAGAATCGAATCATTAGGCTGAGCCAGTTCTGCATGAGGCAATGTATAGGTGAAGAAGCCATAAAAAGGTTGTTTACCGTCCTGTTTATCGAGCCAGGCCAAAGCCTCCTGATGAATCATGTCAGCCGAATATTGGGGACGCTTCTTGTACTCGTCGCCATACATCGGATATTGGATGTTTTCTTCCATCGTGATGCGAATAGTAGCCGTATCGCCTTTCGACTTGCTATAACGGTTCAGGAAGTTCGGATAGTATAGATGGGCCTGGAACTGGCAGATGAAGCCATAATACTCGTCGATGCCGCGCTTGTCGGGCGTAGAGCACGAACCTTCGTAGCCGCCCGCCCACTTGCCGAACATGCCGGTGGTATAACCGTTCTTCTTCATGATCTCAGGCAGAATAATGTGACCAGGATCGTAGGGTTCCTGTCCCACAACGGTATATTCATCATTGTCACCGTATTTCATCAAAGGAGCATTGGTCCAATATTCTTTGTTCCCACGCACATGCCCGTGGCCTGAGTGCTGGCCAGTCATCAGTGAGGCACGTGAGGGCGCACTGACAGGACTCCCTGCATAAGCTTGCGTAAAAAGCATACCCTCGGCAGCCATACGATCCAAATTGGGAGTTTGGATATATTTCTGTCCGTAACAGGCCAAGTCACCGTAACCCATGTCGTCACAGAGAATGAAGATAATGTTCGGACGGTCCGAACCATTGCCCGACTTCTCTGCCGCCACAAGCGGCAACGCCATCGTCAGGAAAGAAGCGGAATACAAAAGAGGAAATACTGGATTAGATTTCATAAGGTCACTATTAATTAATAATTGAAAATAAAAGATTTAACATCACAAAAGTAACTTATAAAAAGTCACAAACAAAACTTTCTGCTACAGCATTGCATTTGGGTTAACATTCATTTAATACAACAACCGCCAAAGAAAGCGATCAAAATCGCAACAGAGTACTCACCGCCGCCTGATAAGCATCAAGCCTGGAAGTCTTATGGATGGCTTTGCGTGCCTTGCGATCGCCTTCGGGTAGCAGGTATTCCCAAAAACTCTTCATCTTCATCAACAACTGACGGTCGCCTCCCTGCAACAGCTCGGCATAGCGACAAAAAACATCGGAATGCATCAATCTGATTTTCTCACGCTTCTCTGCCTCGGAAAGTTCACTGCCACGTGCATATTCCAAGCCCAAAGCCGGATTGGCCAGCAAGCCACGCCCAACAACGACACCTGCCAATCGGGGAAAACGCTCGCGAACACGACTAATATCAGCAATCGTCAGCAGGTCGCCGTTATAGAAAAGCGGCTTCTCACACCCTTCGTAAAACGCACTGAAAACCTCCATATCCACCTCTCCCTTATACTGCTGCTTGCCAAGCCGCGGATGCAGGATAAGGTCCGACAAAGGCAAACGGTTGAGCAAAGGCAACAGAGCCAGGCATTCATCCGCCTGCTCCCATCCCAATCGCAACTTGACAGACAAACGCATCTGGGGAAACTTCTGACAGAGCGTAGTCAGCAGGTTTTCCACCTCCTCGGGATAGGGCAACATCCCCGCCCCGTTATGTCGTTTAGCCAGCAAGGGAAAAGGGCAACCCAAGTTCAAATCTGCCTCGCGATAGCCTCTCGATACAAACAGTTCGAGAATCCGCTCCGCCTTCTCTAGATCAGGAGCAATGAGCTGGGGCACCAACCGAAAGCCTTCGTTTTTCTCAGGCTCGATATCGCGCACGTCTTTCCGCCTGATTTCACCATGTTCCACTCTGACAAACGGCGAATAATAGCACTCTACGCCGCCAAAAAAACGTGCATGAGCCTGCCTGTAGATAGCGTCGGTATATCCCTGCAAGGGAGAAAAACGGATGGAAAATGTTGGTTGCATGGTTGTCAGTCGGTTGTTTCCGACAAATGTAAGGATATTCTTGGGCTTTTGCAAATGCCCCAGCAAAAAGCCTTCTTTCTGCTCTTGGAAAACAAGGCAACGACCTGCCAAAAGAAAGCAATGTTTTCGAATGAAGAAAACTATGTTTTAAGACAAGAAAAGCAATGCTTTCTATCAAAAGAAACTATGTTTTTCCACCCGTTAATTATACCGAAAAAGAAAAAAGAAGAACGAAAAGGACAAACAGTTCCTACAAATATACGTTACTTTTGTAGTAAAACCCACCTTAAACAAGAAAGGAGCAAGAATATGAAAAAGTCAATTTACACCGCCTTCCTAGCCTGCACACTGGCATCTGCCACTCCCATACAGGCACAGACGGACAAAGAGGCACAAAAGGCACGCACTGAACAGACCGTCAGGGAGGCACTCGAGGCCCGTCGCTACCGCATCGACGTAAATTACATGACACCCATGCGCGGACGGAGCCGTGCCCTGACCGACAACTATTCGCTGACCATACATGGCGATTCCGTCCTCTCTTACCTGCCCTACGTAGGCGAAGCTTACAGTGCGCCTTATGGCGGCGGAAAGGGACTGAACTTCGACGCCCTGATCCAGACCTACGAAGCGAAGGAAGGCAAAAAGGGGCGCAAGGAAATCCGAATTACGACCACAAACGACGAAGATTCCTACACGTACCATCTGACCATCTATCCCGACGGTACCACACAAATTCGCATCCAACCCACGCGACGCCAATCCATCTCCTTCAATGGAAAGATGGATACGGATGAGTGATTCTTTTTCCACCTTCTGAAGTGCGATGTACATCACCTGTTTTTGCTTTTCTATTGATATACAATAGTTTGCTAAAAACAGATGTACATCGCACTTTCTTGTATTCCCTCCCCATACCCGCTAACTTTGCCGCCGAAAAAAATAAATGCATGAAAAAAACTAAACTCTTCATACTCTTCATCTGCGCCTGCATGGCTCTGCCTGCCCAAGAGAAGGGAAAACGCTCGCTTTGGAAAGTAGAGCTGGCAGGCGCTCTCAACAATTACGACGCTTGGGAAGTGGAACCATCCGTCGCCTTCCTGCCATTGGATTATGTCGGAGCCAGTCTGGGGCTGATGTTTATCCGTCCCTATCACGACAATACGCCTGCAGGAACATCGCGGGACAAACAGCTCCGATGGAGCTATACAAACGATTATGCTCCCAGCTACTTGTTAGCCCTGCGGCCCGCCCTGCAACTGAATACGCCGAAATGGTGGGTGGGGCGTGATAAGGACTATGCACTCTACCTCAGCCTGTCACCTGGTCTTACTCTACCCTTGCCCGCCAACCGTGGTTTCAACATCGACTATTATCCCAACAAGCCAGGCATGTGGACTACCATCCGCCGCGAATACATCCAAAATCAAGGAGCCCGCACCGTCTATTACCACCTGCGCACGGCGCTCTCATTGGAGATAAACGGAGAATTCATTTTCTCGCTCGGCTATACCTGCTCGGATTTCGACCTCTATGGTGGTAGTCGTAACATCACCATCGAAGGACGGAAGCTGTCTTTGCCCGCTCACAAGCTGATGCACTCGGTATCCATTGGCCTTGGATACCGATTCTAACTGGAATCAGCCAACACAAAAACACGTCAACAAAGGACATTTTCCCTACAAATCATTGCAAAAAGTCAAAGTTTGTTTTACATTTGCACACACTATACATTGAAATTATTATCACTTAGAACGAAAAACATACTTACCATGGACACAAGCAAGATTGTAGGCGAGAAAATCAAATCGCTTCGCGAAAGCAAGAACATCAGCCGCGAAGAGCTGGCAGAACGCTCCGGCCTGGCCATCGAACAGATTGAACGCATCGAAAACAACATCGACCTGCCCTCGCTGGCACCGCTTATCAAAATAGCCCGCGTATTAGGTGTACGCCTCGGCACCTTCCTTGACGATCAGGACGAGATGGGACCCGCCATCTGCCGCAAGTCGGAAGCAAGCGACAGCATCAGCTTCTCGAACAACGCGATCCAAAGTCGCAAGCACATGGAATACCACTCCCTGTCCAAATCGAAGGCCGACCGCCACATGGAACCATTTATCATCGACGTAGCTCCGACAGACGACAACGAGTTCGTCCTCTCCTCACACGAAGGCGAAGAGTTTATTATGGTGATGCAAGGCACCATGGAAATCTGTTACGGAAAAAACACTTACCTGCTCGAGGAAGGCGACAGCATCTACTACGACTCCATTGTTCCCCACCACGTACACGCTTATCAAGGACAAGCTGCCAAAATACTGGCAGTAATCTACACACCCGTATAACACATGCATCTACATAAACTCGTATCGGGCACGCTACTGCTTATGGCTGTGGCGTGTACACGTGTTTCCGCCCAAGACGCCGAACTGACTCGCATCAAGCAGAACTTCAGCCAACTGATACTGCCGACGGAAACGGATGAATTTCATCTGAACGCTACGCTGTCATCCCTTTCGCGTACCGAGAGAGGGTCTGACCAGGTTGTGGTGGAACTGTTCCAACGCTATCCCTCAGATCCCGACATCATCCGCACCTTCCTAACCACACAAACTGCCGAAGGTACCTGGCCCGACATCAACTACCAGGACAAGAAGCGTTCGGGATGGGAACCACGCATACACACGGAACGTATCCTGGAGCTAGTGAAGCTTTACTCCACCCCAGGCAACGCCTACTATCATTCTGCCGAGATGGAAAAAGTCATACACAAGGCACTCGGCTGGTGGTTTGCCACCAAGCCTGTCTGCCTGAACTGGTGGTACAACCAGATAGGTGTGCCCAAGACCCTGGGCAACGCCTTCCTGCTCTTCGAACCACAGATGACGGACGAAGAACGACGGGGAGCCATCGAAGTGATGGAACATGCCCGTTTCGGCATGACGGGACAAAACAAAGTGTGGCTGGCAGGCAACGTCCTGGTACGCGCATTGTTACAAAACGACATGGACTTGGTGCGTCAGGCGCGCGACAGCATCGCTTCGGAAATCGTCACAGGACAGGCCGAAGGCATCCAGCCTGACTGGAGCTTCCACCAGCACGGCACACAACAACAATTCGGCAACTACGGATTGTCCTTCCTGGCCAGCATGAGTTTCTACTCGGGCGTCTTCGCAGGGACCTCGCTAGCCTTCAGCGACGAGCAGCTGGAGATTATCCGCCGCCTCACCGACGAAGGCTACCGCTGGATCCTATGGAAAGGCAAGATGGACATCAGTGCCCTGGGCCGGCAGTTCTTCCAGCAATCGCAGGTGCATAAAGGCTTGGGGACCGCTTTTGCCGCTACCGAACTGGGAGGCGGCGCGTCCGAAGCCTGCAACGAGACGGCCCGCGCCTTGTGCCGCGAGAACTTTGGGCCCGACGCCACGAACGGACTGACGGGCCACAAGCACTTCTTCTGCTCCAACTATACCGTGCACCGCCGCCCCACGTGGATGGCTACGGTGAAGATGGCTTCGCGCAAGGTCATCGGCACCGAAACACTGAACGGCGACAACATGAAAGGCTTCTACTCGGCCGACGGAGCTACTTATCTCTATCGGGACGGACGCGAATACCTCGACATCTTCCCCTTGTGGGACTGGCGCAAGCTGCCGGGCGTGACAGCCTTCGCCACCGACGCCCCCATGCCTGTGGTCAAGGGCGACCGACCGCGCAACAGCAGCGACTTCGTGGGCGGACTGTCGGACGGACGGCAGGGAATGGCTGTCATGGACCTCGACCGTGCCGGCCTACGCGCCCGCAAGGCATGGATCTTCACCGACCGCTTTGTTCTCTGCCTGGGAACAGGCATACAAGCTGACAGTAGTCTGGCCGTAACCACCGCCATCGAGCAGTGCCACCGCCACGGCGACCTCTTCGCCCTGCTGCCCGGCGAACACTGGAAAACAGCGGAAGGCACCGTAACAGCCAGTGGCAAAGAAGTACGCTTCCACCACAACGGCGTAGGCTACATCGCCTGGGGAGACGGCCTGAGGGCGACAGCCACCACCGAACGACGAACAGGCGACTGGCACGACGTGATGCAGATGTACCCCGAAGGTACGACCGTCAGCGGCAACGTGGTGCAGCTCTGCCTGAACCACGGCACGACTCCAAAGGATGCCTCCTACCGATACGTCATCCTGCCCGATGCCGACCGCGAACAAACCGCCGACTTCGACCTTAGCACCATCCGTGTGTTGCGCAACGACCGCACGGCGCAAGCCGTCCTGCTGGCCGACGGTAGCTGCTGGCTGGCCGCCAGCGAACCCGCCACACTGACCCTACCCGACGGCACAGTAGTGAAAGCCACCACTCCCGGCATCTACCGCATAGCCAAGGGAACCGACGGAAGCTACACCGCCCTGTGGACCTCGCCCTCGCGACAGCATACGCAAGCCGGACTGAGCATCGGCGTCCAAACCCTGAAACTGACAGATACCTACCATTATACAAACAACGAATAAAGGAAAAACGCTTATGTTATACGAACGCACCCTCGGCCAGTGGCTGGAACACTGGGCCAAAACCACCCCCGACCGGGAATACATCGTCTACTCCGACCGCAACCTACGCTTCACGTGGAGCCAATTCAACCGCCGTGTGGACGACATGGCCAAGGGCCTCATCGCCATCGGCGTGGAGCGCGGCACGCACGTGGGCATCTGGGCCGCCAATGTACCCGACTGGCTCACCCTGCTCTACGCCTGCGCCAAGATAGGCGCCGTCTACGTCACCGTGAACACCAACTACAAGCAGTCCGAGCTGGAATACCTCTGCCAGAACTCAGACATGCACACCTTGTGCATCGTCAACGGCGAAAAGGACAGTGACTTCGTACAGATGACCTACGCGATGCTGCCCGAGCTGCGCACTTGCCAGCGCGGACACCTCAGGAGCGAACGCTTCCCCTACATGCGGAACGTCATCTACGTGGGACAGGAGAAATACCGCGGCATGTACAACACCGCCGAAATCCTCCTGTTGGGCGACAACGTGGACGACAGCCGCCTAGACGAAATGAAGGCGAAGGTGACTTGCCACGACGTGGTGAACATGCAATACACCAGCGGCACCACCGGCTTCCCCAAGGGCGTCATGCTGACCCACTACAACATCGCCAACAACGGCTTCCTCACCGGCGAGCACATGAAGTTCACGCAAGACGACAAGCTCTGCGTCTGCGTCCCCCTGTTCCACTGCTTCGGCGTCGTGCTGGCCACGATGAACTGCCTCACCCACGGCTGCACCGAGGTCATGGTGGAGCGTTTCGACCCGCTCGTCGTCCTGGCCTCCATCCATAAGGAACGCTGCACGGCGCTCTACGGCGTGCCCACCATGTTCATCGCCGAGCTGAACCACCCCATGTTCGACATGTTCGACATGTCCAGCCTGCGCACGGGCATCATGGCCGGCTCGCTCTGCCCCGTCGAGCTGATGAAGCAGGTGGAGGAGAAGATGTTCATGAAAGTGACCAGCGTCTACGGCCTGACCGAGGCCTCACCGGGCATGACGCACACGCGCATCGACGACCCCGCCGAAGTGCGCTACACCACCGTGGGCCGCGACTTCGAGCATACCGAAGTGCGCGTCATCGACCCCGAGACGGGCGAAGAGTGCCCCGTCGGCGTGCAGGGCGAAATGTGCAACCGCGGCTACAACACCATGAAGGGCTACTACAAGAACCCCGAAGCCACGGCCGAAGTGATAGACAAAGACGGCTTCCTCCACTCCGGAGACCTGGGCGTGAAGGACGAACAAGGCAATTACCGCATCACCGGCCGCATCAAGGACATGATTATCCGCGGCGGTGAGAACATCTACCCCCGCGAAATCGAGGAATTCCTCTACCAGCTGCCCGGCGTGAAGGACGTGCAGGTGGCCGGCATCCCGTCGAAGAAATACGGCGAGGCCGTCGGCGCCTTCATCATCCTCCACGAGGGCGTCACGATGGACGAGAGCGAGGTGCGCGACTTCTGCCTGGGCAAAATCTCGCGCTACAAAATACCCAAATACATCTTCTTCGTCAAGGAATTCCCCATGACGGGCAGCGGAAAGATACAGAAGTTCAAATTGAAAGATGTGGGCCTGCAACTGTGCAAGGAGCAGGGAATAGAAATAATCTGACGGGAAAGGAAAATCCCGGATAAATAGTTAGCCGACCTATGTCGGGAGCCTGTCCGAGGCCTAGGACGCTCAGCCGACATAGGTCGGCGGCATTTCTGAGCCCTCCGACAGCCAGCTGATATAGGTCGGCGGCATTTCCGAGCCCTCCGACGGCCAGCCGATATAGGTCGGCGGCATTTCCGAGCCCTCCGACAGCCAGCCGATATAGGTCGGCAGCATTTCCGAGCCCTCCGACGGCCAGCCGATATAGGTCGGCGGCATTTCCGAGCTCTCCGACGGCCAGCCGATATAGGTCGGCTGACTCCACACGGGAATTACTCCGCCTTCTCGGGATAGCGCATATTGGCGGCAGTCATGTGTTCCAGCACCTCGCGCAGGTATTTGTCCGCCTCCCAGCGGGCCATGGGCAGGTCGTGGAGCAGCCAGTTGCCGCAGTCCTTCGGAGCGGCGCCGGGCACTTCGCCGTCATACTGGGCGATGAAGCGGAACGTGTCCTGCATGAGCAGCAGGATGTCCTGCGGCTCCAGGTTGCCGCGCATCAGCAGGTAGTTGCCCGTCAGGCAGCCCATGGGGCCCCAATAGATGATGCGGTCTTTCCACTGCGGCTCGTTGCGCAGGTAGGTGGCGGCCAGGTGTTCGATGGTGTGCAGCGCGCCCTGTCCGAGGGCAGGTTCGCGGTTGGGTTCCTTCATACGGATGTCGAAGGTGGTGATGATTTCGCCGTTCACCTCGTCCTTGCGTGAAACGTAGATGCCGCGCAGCAGGCGGAGGTGGTCGATGGTAAAACTGGGAATCTTGTTCATATCGTTTCTTGAGTGGTTAATATTCATTTTTCAGGACGGATTATGATTTCAGGCGTTGCCAAGCCTTTCGAGGAACGCCCACGTCGTCTGGAACGACCGTTCGGCCATGGTGGCCCAGAAGTCGCGATACTGGGCGAAGTTGTCGTCGTGCGCCCCCGGTGTGTCGCTGACGATGCGGAAGCTGAGAAAGGGCACACCGTAGACGAAACACGTCTGGGCGATGGCAGCGGACTCCATGTCGACAGCCATCCCCTGGGGGAAGTGGCGCTTGATGGCGGCCAGCTCGGCGGCGTCCTCCACGAAGCGGTCGCCCGTGCAGATGAGTCCGCCGTGAATGCGGCTCTCCAGTCCGGCGCCGTCGTTCAGCTCCAGCGCGTGGCGCATCAACTGGGGAGAAGCCTCGTAGTAAAGGGGCATACCCTGCACCTGGCCGTAGCGGGTGCCGTCGTTGCCGCAGTAGACGTCGTGATAGACCAACCGGTCGCTGGCCACTACATCGCCCACGCGCAGGCCTGCGTCGATACCTCCCGCCACGCCGGTGCTGACAATGCAGTCCGGCCGATGACGGCGGATAAGTTCAGCAGCTCCCACGGCGGCGTTCACCTTGCCGATGCCACACTGGGTGAGCACGACGTCGTTGCGGCCCAAGATGCCTTCCACGTAGCGGAAACGGCCTTCGCCGCTCTCCCTCTTCTGCGACAGGCGGTCCGCCAGCTGGCGGTGCTCGCTGTCCATTGCACTGATGATGCCTATCTTCATATTCTGATTGATGCTTAAAAAATGTGTGCAAATGTACGACATTTCCCCGAAATACGTCTGCGGGGAGCGTGGAAAATGGGAGGAATGTGCTATCTTTGTCCGCATAAACAAGACCAAAGAATTATGACACTGAAAAGAATACTCCCCGACCTGGTGGCGATTGTCCTGTTCGCCCTGCTATCGTTCGTTTACTTCTTCCCGGCCGACACCGAAGGCCGCGTGCTCTTCCAGCACGACACGGCGGCAGGCGTTGGCATCGGACAGGAGGCCAAGGAATACTACGAGCAGACGGGCGAACGCACTCGCTGGACCAACTCCGTCTTCGGCGGCATGCCCACTTACCAGATTTCGCCCTCGTACGATTCCAGCCGACCGCTGCAATGGGTACAGAAGGCCTACCAGCTGTTCCTGCCGCAGTACGTACAGCTGACGTTCATCCTCATGCTGGGCTTCTACATCCTGCTGCGTGCCTTCGGCCTGTCTGTGTGGCTGTCCACGCTGGGAGGCATCCTGTGGGCGTTCTCATCCTACTTCTTCATCCTCATCTCGGCGGGGCACATCTGGAAGTTCATCACCCTGGCCTACATCCCGCCCACGCTGGCGGGCATCGTGCTGGCCTACCGCGGACGCTTGCTGGCGGGCGGACTGGTGGCAGCAGTGTTCGTGGCCCTGCAAATCGCGTCGAACCACGTGCAGATGTCCTACTACTTCCTGTTCGTCATCCTCTTTATCGTGGGTGCCTACTTCGAACAGGCCTGGCGCGAGAAGACGCTGCCGCAGTTCTTCCGGGCCAGCGCCGTATTGGTAGTGGCAGCCCTCATCGGCGTGGCGGCCAACCTGTCGAACCTCTACCACACCTATACCTATAGCAAAGAAACCATGCGCGGCAAAAGCGAACTGGTGCAGACGGGCGAGGCGGCTAGGCAAGCCAGCAGCGGGCTGGACCGTGACTACATCACGCAGTGGAGCTACGGCATCGGCGAGACGTGGACGCTGCTTATCCCCAACTTCAAGGGCGGCGCTTCCGTGCCCCTGAGCCAAAGCGAAACGGCGATGGAGAAAGCCAACCCGATGTACAGCAGCCTCTACAGCCAGCTGACGCAGTACTTCGGCGACCAGCCCATGACGGCAGGCCCTGTCTACGTGGGTGCGTTTGTGCTGTTTCTCTTCCTGCTGGGTTGCTTCATAGTGAAGGGGCCGCTGAAGTGGGCTCTCATCGGCGCCACGCTGTTCTCCATCGTGCTGTCATGGGGCAAGAACTTCATGCCGCTGACCGACTTCTTCATCGACTACGTGCCGATGTACAACAAGTTCCGCGCCGTGTCGTCCATCCTCGTCATCGCCGAGTTCACCATCCCCCTGCTGGCCGTCTTCGCCCTGAAGAAGATACTGGAAGAGCCCACCGTACTGCGCGCCAACCTGAAGGCCCTGGGCATCAGCCTGCTGCTGACAGCCGGCGTGGCCCTGTGGTATGCCGTACCCTCGTCGGGCGGTTCCTATGTGCCTGCCCAAGAAGCGCAGATGCTGCAACAGGCCGTCGACGGAGGCATGATACCCGCCAGCGAGCTGAACGGCATCCTGGCCAATCTGGGTGAAATGCGCGCCGCACTGGTACAGGCCGACGCCCTGCGCAGCTTTCTCATCATCGCCATCGGCCTGCTGCTGCTCATGCTCTACACTACGGGCAAGCTGCGGCAGTCGTTCACCATGGCCGGCATCGCTGTCCTCTGCCTGGTGGACATGTGGAACGTGAACAAACGCTACCTGAACGATGCCCAATTCGTGCCGAAGAGTATCCAGACTACTACCTTCAGCAAGACGCCTGCCGACGAGCTGATCCTGCAGGACACAACCCTGGACTACCGCGTGCTGAACCTGACAACGAGCACCTTCAACGAGAACAACACCTCCTACTGGCACAAGAGTGTGGGTGGCTACCATCCTGCCAAGCTGCGCCGCTACCAAGAGATGATCGAGCACCACATCGCCCCCGAAATGCAGGCTGTTTACTCCGCAATAGCCCGTGCAGGCGGCAAGATGGACAGTGTAGACGCCTCGAAGTTCCGCGTGCTGAACATGCTGAACACCCGCTACTTCATCCTACCCGCTGGACAGCAGGGACAGACCGTGCCCATCCTGAACCCCTACGCCTACGGCAACGCGTGGTTTGTCGACCAGGTACAGTACGTGAACAATGCCAACGAAGAGATTGACGCCCTGGACACAGCCGATCCTGCCGTAACAGCCGTGGTAGACTCCCGCTTCAAAGATGCCCTGAAAGGCCTGGTCGAAAGCCACCGCGACAGCCTCTCCACCATCCGTCTGACCAGCTACACGCCCAATCGTCTGGTGTATGAAACCGACAACAGCGGCGACGCCGTAGCCGTCTTCTCCGAAATCTACTATCCCGACGGCTGGCAGGTGAGTATCGACGGGCAACCTGCACCGCTGGGCCGCGCCAACTACATCCTGCGCGCCCTCCACATTCCTGCCGGGAAACACACCGTAGAAATGCGTTTCGACCCGCAGAGTCTACACGTCACCGAAGGCATCGCCTATACGGCCCTGGCCCTGATGGTCATCGGCGTGATAGCAATCGTATGGAGAACGCAACGACAAAAGAAACAAAAAGAATAAAGAAAACCGTCCCTACCTTCACAGGTAAGGACGGCCCAAGTCAATAATACATGAAAAAACGCTATTTAGAGAGAGTTCTAACCCTTCATCAGGGTAGCGATGCAAATGTAAGGATGAATCGGGATGTAAAAAAATCAAATCGACCAAAAGGCCGATTTTACCGACGGATTTCAGATTAGCCTAGCAATCTCTTACTCAAATAACGCACTGGATACCAAACAGAAAGAGAACTTACAACAAGCACCGTTGTAAACACGAGCACCACGTCGGACACATGAACACTGACAGGATAAGCGGCAACAATAAAGTCGCCATTGCCTCCGCCCAGAGAAATAAATCCAAAGGTACGTTGAGCCCAACACAACAGCAACCCGGCTACAATACCGGTAACCGCTCCAAAAAGAGAAATCAGCCGGCCTTCAAACAAAAAGATGCGAACGATGAGAGAGTCGTCGGCTCCAAGATTGCGCAATGTCAACACGTCCTCCCGCTTATCCAAAATGAGCATGGAAAGGGAGCCAATCACATTGAAGCACGAAACGACCAGAATGAACGTTAGGAAAAGATAAGAAATGAATTTCTCTATTTCCATAATACGGAATACGTCGGCCTGCTGTTCGTAACGGTTTTGTACAACAAACCGCTCACCCAGTAAAGAGACAATCTGTTGCCGGACAACTTCCGTATCTGCATCAGGCTTTAGCTTTAGCTCAATAGCAGAGACCTCGCGCCCGTAACCAAAGAGACGGCGAGCAAAATCCAGCGAGGTGACAATATAGTTAGAGTCGTATTTCTCCTGATTGACCACAAACACAGCACCGGGCGAAAACAGATATTCACGATTAAAAGCTGCAGAAGGATTGGCCAGATTAACCCGTACATTGCGACGCGGTGCATAAACCTGTAAAGGGTCGACAAACTGAATACCTGTACCCAATCGTGACATCAACTCGATGCCTAAGAAACCATAGTCCACGATATTATCTTTCAGGATAAACCGCCCCGTACCGTAGAGCAAGCTATCAATGGAGGTCAGTTGTTCGAAGTTGTCTTCCACCCCCTTGATGACAGCCATCACCTGACGATCCTTGTACTGCACCATAGCATTCTCCTCAAGCGTCTCCGTCCACACCTCTACCTCAGGCAAGGCACGAACCTGTCGGAAAGCTGGCTCGTCGGGTAGAAACACCTTTCCCTCGCGAACGGTTATCTTCAGTTGGGGATCGAAGGCAGTAAAAAAACCGGCCACCATGTCCTGAAAACCGTTAAATACCGACAGGGTGCACACCATTGCCAATGTTGCCAGCGCCACTCCGCAGACCGAAATGCCGGAAATGATGTTGACCGCATTGTGCTTCTTCCTAGAGAACAGGTAACGGCGGGCTATGTAGAACGACAGGTTCAAAGGATGACCTTATTTAAGCAATTCGTCAATGCGCTCCAGATAGTCCAGCGAATCGTCCAAGAAGAACTTCAGTTCAGGAATAATGCGAAGCTGAAAACGTACACGGGTACCCAATTCGTATCGGATGGACTTCATGTTGGCATTGATGTTCTTAATGAGTTCCTCACCCTTCTCAGAGGGGAAGATACTGAGATAGACACGAGCAATGCTCATGTCGGGGCTGATACGTACAGCACTGACCGAAACCAGCACGCCGTGCATGCTCTTGGTCTGCAACAGAAAAATGTCGCCCAGCTCCTTCTGGAGCAAGCGGGCTATCTTATTTTGACGGGTTGTTTCCATATTAAGCGTAATGGTTAATAATTATTTTCAAATTGTGGGATTTTCCGAATAAGAGTCAATCCATCTCGCAGAGGAAGAATAACTTTTTCCACCCGACGGTCACGAGCCACGAAGTCGTTGAACTCCTTGATACGAATAGTCTGCAGATCTGAACTGTGCGGATGTTCTTCCAACACATGACCATCCCATAGTGTATTGTCAGCAATGATATATCCACCGTCAGTCAAATACGTAAGTGCCATCTCGTAGTAATCCAAATACTTACGTTTGTCTGCATCTATAAAAACGAGGTCGAACATCAACCCCAGCTGTGGTACCCGTTCCAAAGCGTCGCCGATATAAAAGCGAATTTTATCAGCATACGGCGAACCTTCAAGCCAAGGACGAGTGAAATCTTCCTGCTCGTCGTTAATTTCGAAAGTGTGCAGCATGGCTCCCTCAGGCAATCCTTCAGCCATACAGAGAGCTGAATAGCCGCTGTAGGTACCTATCTCGAGTACCTGGTAGGGACAAATCATCCGTACGAACATCTTCAACATCCGCCCTTGCAGGTGCCCCGAAGCCATGCGAGGATACAGAAGCTTAAGGTGTGTGTCGCGGTAGAGTGCTCGTAAGTAATCACCCTCCGGATCGATATGCTGCAATATGTATTCGTCTAAATCCAATTGATAATTGAAAATTGATAATTAAAAATGAAAAAAAATGGATGAAATCACTGTCCATTCTACATTCTCAATTTTCGATTAATTTATAAATATCGGTTGCTATTGGGCAATACACTGTCTTCAGCATGTTTCAGGGCATCTTCGACCACGTTGATTTCGAGGAACGAAGTCTGCGTACCCTCCTTACCACTACTCAAATAACCCACCATATCAGTAGGTTGTAGCTTACCGTCTTTCAACAAACGACGCAGGGCAGCAAAATAATACTCCTGTCCGTTGGCTAGCTCGGGCATGTAAATAGCCTCCACTCCATAGGAAAGAGCCAAGTGGCGCATAGTCTTCTCCTTGTAACAAATAGCCAGCACGGGATACTTGCCGCGGAAAGCAGCCAAATTACGTGCTGTACGACCACTATAACTATCAGTAATGATAGCACGAATTTTCAACTTAGTAGTGGCCTTCACAGCCTGCTTGGCCAAAAAAGCCGTCACATCGTTGCTGTTCTCGTCCAACGGGATACGGATGTCATTCTCAGTCAACTTATCCTTTTCGGCCTGTGCGGCTACCTTGGTCATGGTCTTCACAGCCTCTACCGGATACTTGCCATAAGCCGTTTCACCACTCAACATCAAAGCGTCGGTACGATAATAGATGGCGTTGGCAATATCTGTCACCTCGGCACGAGTAGGACGAGGATTATTGATCATGGTATGCAGCATCTGTGTAGCCACAATTACCGGCTTCTTAGCCAGAATACACTTGCGAATGAGTACGCGCTGAATACCAGGAATGCGTTCCTGAGCTACCTCAATACCCAAATCACCACGAGCCACCATGATACCGTCAGCCACTTCCAGAATTTCGTCGATGTTATCCACACCCTCCTGATTTTCTATCTTGGCAATGATACGAATGTCGCTATGATGTTCATCCAATATAGCTTTAATATCAAGGATATCCTGCTTGTTGCGCACAAAAGAATGAGCAATAAAATCGATATCTTTTTCAATCGCATACAAAATATTATTACGATCTTTCTCTGTCAGCGATGGCAGATTGATGCGTACGCCAGGCACATTTACACTCTTACGGTTACCCAATGTGGCCTCGTTTTGCACTTCGCAATAAAGATAGTCGCCATCCTTTTCCACCACAACCAATTCCAAATCGCCGTCGTCAATCAAGATATGCCCACCGACATTCACATCGTTCACAAAATGAGAATAAGAAACGGAGATACATTCGCGTGTGGTCGGCTGTTCGGGATTTCCTGTCACCTTCACCTTGTCGCCTACCTTGAACGGGATGGGGTCGCTTGCCAAAGGAGTTGTACGCACCTCAGGACCTTTTGTATCCATCAATATAGCGATCCGGTTAGAGACCGTACGTACGTTGGCTATCAGCTTCTCGAAACCTTCGCGTCCGGCATGGGCGGTATTCATACGAACTACGTTCATACCTGCCTTAAACAGTTCTCTGATAAAGTCAACCTCACAACGTTGGTCAGAAATCGTTGCAACAATCTTCGTTTGTTTTAATAACATACTCTTATACCTTATTATATTTATATTACCTATTCTGTTTAATAACATCCGCCAAAGCTTCCAACGCCAGCCGATAGGAATTCAAACCGAATCCACAGATAACTCCCAGACAAGCGCAAGAAATCATTGAAACATGACGAAATGCCTCACGGGCATGCACATTAGATATATGAACCTCCACAACCGGTGACTTCACAGCACGAATAGCATCCTGCAAAGCAATAGAAGTATGTGTATAGGCTCCTGCATTCAGAATGATACCATCGGCATCGAATCCCACCTGCTGTATCTTATCAATCAACTCCCCCTCAATATTAGACTGATAGTAATCAATCTGCACCTCAGGATACTTTGCACAAAGTTCCGCCAGATAATCCTCAAAAGAAACACTTCCATAAATGGAAGGTTCACGTTTACCCAACAGATTTATATTGGGGCCGTTTATTATTTGTATCCACATAATCGTTTTTTATTTATCTTTGCCGGCCAAAGAACATTTATTCAAGATGCAAAGGTAGAAAAAAGAAATGAAAACAGAAGAAAAATCGAGGAATAAGGAAAAACTGGCACTGATTATCAGGAAATACCAACAATACCTGCGACTGGAAAAAGCCCTTTCCCCCAACACGCTCGATGCCTACCTGACCGACTTGGAGAAGCTATTACATTTCCTTGAGGGCGAAGAAATAGATATCCTAGACGTCACCCTCGACGACCTGCAACACTTCAGTGCCGGCCTGCACGATATTGGCATACATCCGCGCTCACAAGCACGAATACTGTCGGGCATCAAGTCGTTCTTTCATTTTCTCGTTCTGGCAGATTACCTCGAAGGTGATCCAAGCGAACTACTTGAAAGTCCCAAAATCGGATTTAAGCTACCAGAAGTTCTCACCGTGGCAGAAATCGACACGATCATTTCCACAATAGATCTGAGCAAGCCCGAAGGGCAACGCAACCGAGCCATCCTTGAAACGCTATACAGTTGTGGCCTGCGTGTATCTGAACTTTGTGTTCTAAAGTTGTCCGATCTCTATTTCGAGGAAGGATTTATCAAAGTAACAGGTAAAGGCAACAAACAAAGGCTTGTTCCCATTTCCCCTCGGGCTATCAAAGAGATTCGATACTGGCTGGAAGACCGTAAACGCTGGAAGATCAAACCAGGATTTGAGGACTATGTATTCCTTGCCAGATGGGGTAACGGAATATCACGCATTATGATTTTCCACCTCATCAAGGAACTCGCAGAACAAGCCGGCATTACCAAAAATATCAGCCCACATACATTTCGACATTCATTTGCTACTCACCTGCTGGAAGGAGGTGCCAACCTGCGGGCCATCCAATGCATGCTGGGGCATGAAAGCATTGCTACTACGGAAATCTATACTCACATCGACCGCCATATGCTCCGCAGTGAGATTATAGAACATCATCCACGCAATATAAAGTACCGCAAAGAGCAAGAAATTCATTAAATTATAATAAATATCCCCTTCCAGTTAACAAAATGTAGAAAGATTTAATAACTTTGCGACGCCGTATCCTGTGTTGAACAGAGTAGGTAAACATATAAAGAATAGGCAAATCAATTACAAACTATTAATTTATACCTAAAATGACTAAGAAACTGTATTTGCCATTATTAATGGCGTTAGTTGTTGCATTGTCATCATGCAGCAAGAAGATGGGCGAACTGTCATCTGACTATTTCACGGTGACTCCGCAGGTATTGGAAGCCGTAGGTGGTAAGGTTCCCGCTACAATCAACGGCAAATTCCCTGAAAAGTACTTCAACAAGAAGGCCGTAGTAGAAGTAACTCCTGTCCTGAAATGGGACGGTGGAGAAGCCAAAGGTCAGCCTAGCGTATTCCAAGGCGAAAAGGTAGAAGGTAACGACCAGACAATCTCTTACAAGATGGGTGGTAGCTATACCATGAAGACTTCTTTCGACTATGTACCCGAAATGGCGAAGTCTGAACTGTATCTGGAATTCAAAGCCACTATTGGCAAAAAGACAGTTGAAATTCCTGCTGTAAAAATTGCTGACGGCGTGATTTCTACTTCTGAGTTGGTTAAACAAACTGCAGGAAGCGCAAACACTGCTACAGGTGAAGATGCATTCCAGCGCATCATCAAAGAAAAGTATGACGCTAACATCATGTTCTTGATCCAACAAGCTAACGTTCGTTCTAGCGAATTGAAGACAGCCAAAGCCTTCAACGAAGAAGTGAAGAACATCAACGCTACCGAAAACAGAAAGATCTCTAACATCGAAGTTTCTGCATATGCTTCTCCCGATGGTGGTCTTGATTTGAACACGAAGTTGGCTGAAAACCGTCAGGACAACACAGCTAAAGTAATCAACAGAAACCTGAAGAAAGACAAGCTGGAAGTTAACGTTGACACCAAATATACAGCTGAAGACTGGGAAGGCTTCCAAGAACTGGTTAGCAAGTCAAGCATCCAGGATAAAGAACTCATTCTCCGCGTATTGTCTATGTACTCTGATCCTGAACAAAGAGAGCAAGAAATCAAGAACATCTCTTCTGTTTATAAGACACTGGCTGATGAAATCCTGCCTCAACTGCGTCGTTCTCGTCTGACTTTGAACTACGAAATCATCGGTAAGTCTGATGAAGAAATTGCTAATCTGGCTGCTACAGACGCTAAGCAACTCAACATCGAAGAACTGCTGTATGCTGCTACACTGACTGACGATGCTGCTAAACAAGAAGCTATCTACACCAAGGCTACTCAAATCTATCCTGAAGACTACCGTGCATACAACAACCTTGGCGAACTGGCTTATGAAGCCGGTAACCTGGACAAGGCTGAAAGCTACCTGAAGAAGTCTCTGTCTATTAAGAACTCTGCAGAAGCTAACATGAACATGGGTCTTATCTCATTGGTTAAGGGTGACAAGGCTGCTGCTGAAACTTACTTGGCTAAAGCATCTGGAGCTCCTGAGCTGAACGAAGCATTGGGTAACTTGTACGTAGCACAAGGCCAGTATGAAAAGGCTGTCAACGCATTCGGTGATACTAAGACAAACAGTGCTGCTTTGGCTCAGATCTTGGCTAAAGACTATAACAAAGCAAAAACTACATTGGCTGGTATTGCAAAACCCGACGCTTATACAAGCTATCTGAGCGCTGTATTGGGTGCAAGAACTAACAATGATTCAATGGTTATCAGCAGCCTGAAGGCAGCTGTAGCTAAAGACGCTACGCTGGGCAAGAAAGCCGCTACCGACCTAGAATTCGCTAAGTATTATACAAATGCTGACTTTATGAGCATTGCAAAATAAAAAAGCATTCATACACAAAAAAATGTCCGGCATAGAAATATGTCGGACATTTTTTTTTATTCACGCCAAAAAGAATTACATTCGCAGCCGAAGTTATAGAAAAAACGAGCAATGAAGAAACTATATCCACTACTATTTCTGGCAGCATGGCTGCTAGCCTCTTGCAGCAACCACGAAAAGGACATTGTCAGCATCAGTGGCGTCATCAAAGGTCTTGGGAATGACACTCTCTATATATACGGTACAGACAGATTGTATAACCGCCTGGATACACTGACCGTCAAAGAAGACAAAATCTCAACCCAGCTGGAAATAGACACACTGATTTCGGCATGGCTGCGGTTCTCCGACGGGACGGAAATACCCATCTACATGAACAAAGGAGAAAAAATTGAAATCAACGGATCGGCTACTTGCCTGGACTCGCTCTATATCAAAGGAAACACCGCCAACGAAAAGTTGTCACTCTTCCGCCAAAAGATAGAAAGAGATACTACCCTCACGGCTCAAGCACTCGAAGATTCAGCTAAAGTCTTCATCCAAAACAATCTGACCTCACCTGCATCGTTATATGTATTAGACAAATACCTGGTACAAAAAACCTCACCCGATTTTCCGGAAATCAAGAAATTGATAGAAGGAATGACCGGAGAACTTAAAGAGTACCTCTATGTAGAAAACCTTCTGAGGCAAATAGAAACAGCGGAAAAAACAGAACCGGGAAAGATGGCTCCATATTTCCAACTACCCAGTAGTGAAGGCAAAGATCTTAAACGAACGGACTTCAAAGACAAATACTTGTTACTACATTTCTGGGCATCATGGGACGAAAAGTCCAAAGAGAGCAACCAGATGCTACGCAAGATTTATAAAGACAAGAAAAAACATAAGGATTTTGAAATACTCGGCATCTCACTCGATACTGATAAAGACTTATGGAAAGAAGCTATTGAAAACGACACACTGACATGGAAACAGGCTTGTGACTGCAAAGGCTGGAACAGTGACATTATCGAACAGTTCAACATTCGGGCATTACCGACGAACATTCTGCTCACTCCGACGGGGAAGATTGAAGGACGCAACCTGACTCAGGAGCAACTGGAAGCAAAATTGAAAGAAATTGTCAAAGAGAAAAAACAAACTAAAAAATAATCCCGTGCTTGTCAAAGTTTTCGCAGCGGCTGTCCAAGGAATAGACGCCACGCTCATCACCATCGAAGTCAACAGTACACGCGGCTGCATGTTCTACCTTGTAGGACTGCCCGACTCGGCTGTCAAAGAAAGCCATCAGCGCATTATCTCCGCCCTACACGTAAACGGCTACAAGATGCCCACGAGCAACATCGTCATCAACATGGCTCCCGCCGACATTCGCAAAGAAGGTTCGGCTTACGACCTGCCGCTGGCCATCGGCATGCTGGCCGCCAACGAGACTATCCAATCTGATAAGCTGGACCGCTACCTGCTGATGGGCGAATTGAGCCTCGACGGCAGCCTTCAGCCCATCAAGGGCGCCCTGCCCATCGCCATCAAAGCGCGCGAACTCGGTTTCGAAGGCATGATCCTACCCCAGCAGAATGCTCGCGAAGCAGCCGTCGTGAATAATCTGACCGTCTACGGCGTGGAAAACCTGCGGGAAGTAGTCGAATTCTTCAACGGTAACCAGGAGCTGGCTCCCACCATAGTCAATACCCGGGAGGAATTTTATGCCCGGCAAAATACATTCGACCTCGACTTCGCCGACGTCAAGGGACAGGAAAACGTGAAGCGCGCTCTCGAAGTAGCCGCCGCCGGAGGCCACAACGTGCTGCTCATCGGTTCGCCCGGCAGTGGCAAATCCATGCTGGCCAAGCGTCTGCCCTCCATCCTGCCGCCCCTTTCGCTGGGCGAAAGCCTCGAAACCACCAAAATACACTCCGTAGCCGGCAAACTGGGCAAGGATGGCGGCCTCATCTCTATCCGCCCCTTTCGCGACCCGCACCACACCATCTCCAACGTCGCCATGACCGGAGGTGGAAGCTTCCCTCAGCCCGGCGAAATCAGCTTGGCACACAACGGTGTCCTCTTCCTGGACGAGCTGCCCGAGTTCAGCCGTAACGTCCTCGAAGTGCTCCGCCAGCCACTGGAAGACCGTAAAATCAGCATCTCGCGTGTGAAGTGCAATGTGGAATACCCCGCCAGTTTCATGCTCGTAGCCAGCATGAACCCCTGTCCCTGCGGCTACTACAACCACCCGACGAAGCCCTGCGTGTGCAGTCCCGGCCAAGTACAGAAATACCTGAACCGCATCTCCGGTCCGCTGCTCGACCGCATCGACCTGCAGATTGAAGTAACGCCTGTCCCCTTCGAAAAGATGTCCGACATCCGCCCTGGCGAACCAAGCGTTGTTATCCGCAAACGCGTGGTACGTGCTCGTCAACTGCAACAGGAACGCTACGCCCAAGTACCCGGCGTCTACTGCAACGCGCAGATGAACAGCAAACTGTTGTCCCTCTACGCGCGACCCGATGAGCACGGCCTCGCCCTGCTAAAAGGCGCCATGACGCGCCTCAACCTCTCGGCCCGCGCCTACGACCGCATCCTGAAGGTAGCCCGCACCATTGCCGACCTGGAAGGCAGCGAGTCTATCCAGTCCGCCCACCTAGCCGAAGCCATCGGCTACCGCAACCTGGATCGCGAGGACTGGGCGGGATAAACTTCGAACCCATCTACCAAAAATTCCCCAGTCAGCCGATTATTTTTTGCTGACTGGGGAATTTTTATTTCCTAACTGGGGAAAAATCCTTGAAAGGCTCCAGATGGATATAGCTTCTGTCACTGCTGCGTAACAGTGAAATATTTCCAGTTGCTTGTAGCCTGCTGCTTCATTTCGTCATCGAAAATGGCGCAATAAAACTTTAAAGAGAATTTTCCTTTCCTCAGATGGAGTTCATCATAAGGCATGAAGAGAGTACTTGACATGGCAACGTCATCATAGCGGGGAGTGAACTGTTTACCAACAACCACACTACCACCATACGTACCATAACAGGGCACGCTGCTCTTGTTTCCGTCCTTTAGCGGCGTACCGTCCTCGAAATAAAAATAAGCGTTCAAGTCACCCGTTTTGCCCTTCATGCCTTCTACACTATAATTGACGATGATGTTCATCCCCTTTTGTCCGTTCTGTACCACGTTATGTTGGGTTTCCACCGATTTGATGACGATACCCTTTTCCACTAAGACCGAGTCTATTTCTTCTTCGTCATCATCCGGATTGGTAGAAACCGATTTATTAGACTGAACAGAAGAGAGCTTTGAGGAAGAGCTACCTTCTGTCAGTAGTTTACCGAGCGTTCCACTAAGTTTGGCTCTTTTCTCTAAATCAGTAAAAATTGCGTTAATAGTAGCAGCAGAGTGAAAATCCTTAAACTCAATTTTCAACACATCTGCAAAATGATCTTCATCAGCCCACCAGATATCTGTAACAGAAACAATGTCATAACTCCTAAGCAAAGAAAGAGTATTCACCTTTAGTTGCTCATCCTCTGAAAGATTATCTGTGAAGATATAAGAGTATTCTGTATCATAATATCCTCTATCTGTAATGCTAAATAGTTCATCCAAATTCCATTCTGCATAAGAGGGGTTTTCAAGATAGGACGAATCACCCTCAATATCAGATGAAGAAATGACCTTCTGACCATTAGCAAATTCGATTACAGTAATTGAAGTATCAACCAGCTCACCTTTAACCAAGTCACCATCGATATCCTTTAAATCAGATGGATTATATTCTAAAATAATTCGAGGAATAAACAAGGTTAAAAATAACTGTGCTTCATCTCTATTATCTTTATCAAAATCAACCTCTACATCCATATTTTTTATGTCATATGAATTTCCCCAATTATCCCAAACCCTAACAGGTGAATTCGTACTATAACGAAATCCGTTACTAAATATTCCTACTATTTCTACTTCAAACGGATAAGGCTCCTTCTCCCAATCCTGTTTTCCATCGCCCCGCACCAGGGCCAAGATTCCGCATAGTACCGCTACCAGCAGCAGACACATTACCACCATTCGTTTCATCGTCATACGCTCTTTAAAATCCAGCATGTATTTCTGCAACTTATGCCACTTGGGAACAAGGAACTGTTTTGCAAATTTCACCATGTATTTCTGTGATTCACGCAACTTGGGTACGAGGAACTGTTTTACAAATTCCACAACTGATTTCTGCAACTTGTACCACCTGGGTGCAAGAAACTGTTTGATTTGCTCGAGGACCGGATGCATAGCGTAAGTATTTTAAAGGACATCCAAATTTAATCAAAATGCGGCAGGAAAGGAAACACCCATCAACCTCTGCAAAGGACAAACGGACGGTAAGCCGCACCAAACGGCCGAAATAAAGGAATAAGCGGAACAAAAAAATACACGCCCGGCTCGAAAGATACGAAAAACATACGACCTTCTGATGCAAAAGAAGCAATGTTTCGCATCAAAAGGTCGTATGCTTTTAAAGAAATGGAAGTCACTGTCCACAAGCTCCCTTCAACCGTTGCAGATGGCAGAAGAGGAGGTGACCGTCGCCGTCGTGCAGGTGCATGCCGTTACCCTCGCAATAGCGGAAAAAGGAACAGTCGGCACACACACCTTTTTTCATCCAGCGACGATTTCGGAAGGGCTGGAAGCGGTGTTGCCACACGTCCATGAAGTCGTCGCAGTAGATGTTGCCCTGGTGGTAGTCGGCACGGATGCTGGGGCAGGCGGATATAGAGCCGTCCGCCAGAACGGAGGCGACACTGATGCCGGCGTTGCAGGTGTAGAAGCCATCGCGCACCTCGCCCTCGTAGCTACCGAGGAAGCCCTCGCAACCGTAGCTGACGCGTAGTTTGCCTTCGCGGCGGGTACGACGGATGAAGTCCATCAGACCCTTGAAGTTGCGGTCATCCAACTGGAACTCGGGATAGCGGGCGGCACGCCCGACGGGGAAAATGGTGAACAGGCGCCAGCGGCGAACGCCAGCCTCGTAGAGCGCGTCCTTCAGCTGCTCCAGACGGGGATAATTGCGGCGGTTGACGCAGGTGACGACGTCCCACTTCACGTCCCGCTCCTGTGCCAGCAGGCGGATGGCATTCATCGCACGGTCGTAGCTGTCAGGATGGCCGCGCAGCCAGTTGTGGTCGTCGGCAAAGCCGTCGAGGCTGACGGTGATGGCATGGAGCCCCGCAGCCAGAAGGCTCTGCAGGCGTTCGGCGGTGAGGTAGAGGCCATTCGTCACCATGCCCCAAGGATAGCCGCGGCGGTAGAGGGCCAGCCCCACCTGCTCCAGGTCGTCGCGCACCAGCGGTTCGCCGCCGGTGATGATGATGTTCACTTCGTGCGGATCGACGTGAGGCGTCAGACTATCCACTACTCGCAGGAAGTCTTCGGCGGGCATGTCGGGGATTTCGGTCGTGCGCTTGCAGTCGCTGCCGCAATGCTTGCAGTGGACGTTACACCGCTGCGTGCACTCCCAGAAGAGCTGCTTCAGTGGATGCAAGGCCTTCTGGTTCTCGCGCATCCGGCGGAATACCTCCAGTGCCAAACGCTTGCGCAAGGAAAGCCGTTCTACAGACTTCTTCATGGCTGTTGCCGTTTCTCCAACTCAAAGTTCACTTCCTGACTATCACTACCCTGATACCAGCCTTCACCACCCTGCGGATCCATCTCGACAATGGCAGAGTCGGCCTTGAGCGTACCCGAAGGATCCTCACACACCACACGATAGCGGTCTGTCATCGTCATCTCATTCTGGTAGAGGTAATTGCCGTCCTTGTCGGTCTGCAAGGTGTCAAAAGCCTGCGGAGGGAATGTCTCGTCCGACTTCCATTGCATAGGTTTCACGATGATACGGGCGCCTTCGATAGCAGTCTTCGTATCCCGATCCGTGACCTTGCCCTTGATTTCATACTTGGCATAGGGGGAGCCGTATTCCACCGGTTCGTCGCCCAAAGAGTCGCAAGAGGTGTAACCCAGCAAAGCCAGCGTGCCGGACAGAAGTCCGTTGCAAACCTTCAGCCAACTGAATTTGTGTGTCGTTTTTTTCATGTTATCATTGTTTTTAGGTTTACATCTTAATAAATGCACATAATGAGACTATTACTGCATTAGATTTCATCTTTTTTTAATACATACAATTACTTTCTTCAAGAAATCGCTCAAAGAAAAATGTTTAACCGACTTACTCAACTCAAAATTCACCACCCGACTATCGACGCCCACACATCTACCCGCACCGCCTTTCAGTTCCAATCTGACCGTTGCCGAGCTCGTTTGATATACACCTGAAGGATCCTCACACATGACCTGGATACTATCGAACGGCATATCTTCCTGCTGCAAGCTGTATACACCCTCCTTATCCGTATATAGCGGGGCATACCGCTGAGAAGGTTCTTCCCGTATGATGGGCCGCACCGAGACTTGAATGCCTTCCAAGGGCCTCTTCTTTTTCTTGTCCACCACCTTGCCCTTCACCTCAAATCTGACATAAGGGCAACCGTACTCCAAAGAAACCCTGCCTTGCGAGCCACTGGGATCATAACCCAACAGCGTCATTGCGCCGGACAGAAAGCCATTGCAGGCTTTCAGCCAATGAACCTCATGCGTCGCCTTTTTCATCTTCCTAATCCCTTTAGCAAAACCCGATTATAACATTCCGCAAGCCTATCCCCTGTTTTTTTCGATGCGAATGCGTGCATCCACCGCGATGACATGCTTGTCCGTGGCAAGCAGAGGGTTGATATCCATCTCCTTAATTTCCGTGGCGAAGCGCAGGAGGGTGGAGAGACGCACAATGATTTCGGCAAACTTATCCTCGTTGACGCCCTTCTGACCGCGCGTGCCCTTGATAATCTTGTAGGCACGGAGGGAACGGATCATGGAGTAGGCTTCTTCGTAGGACAGCGGGGCAAGACCGGACGATACGTCCTTCAGTACCTCGACGAAGATACCGCCCAAGCCGCAGAGCACCACGTGGCCGAACTTCTCCTCGTACTTGGCGCCGATGAACAGCTCCGTACCCTTCAGCATGGGTTGCACCATGACGGCGGTTACTTCGGGCAACTGCATCATGCGATCGAATTCCAGTGCCAGATGCTGCTCGCTCTTGATGTTGAGCACCACGCCACCGATGTCTGACTTGTGGACGGGGCCTACGACCTTCGCCACAACGGGGAAGCCTACGCGGCGGGCAAAGGACAACACTTCTTCCTTCTTCGAGGAAACGAACTCGTCCACCAGCGGGATGCCCGCCGAGCGGAGTAGGGCCTGTACCTGATGGGGCGGGATGTAGCCGTCGTCGGCGATGGAGTCGATGATGCGGCGGATGCGCGGCACGTCCACGCCGAACAGCTCGATTTCGTTGGCTGCGGGGCGGGGTACGTTCATGATGCGCGTCAGCATGGTGCCCAGCGTCACCTCGTCGGCAAAGTTCACGTGGCCCTTCTTCAGGAAGTCCGCCACCTCGGCACCGGCTGTGTTGATGGAGGGCAGGATGGGGAAAATGGGCTTGCGGCAGGTCTGCATCGCCTCGTGCAGCACGTCGTACATCTCGAACATTGTCACCAGCCCCGGCGTACCGAAGATAGCCATCACGGCGTCGATGTCCTCAAACTTGTTCTCGCAGTAGTCCAAGCAGAGTTTCAGGTGCTCGGGCGTGCCCGTGGCAAGGATATCAATGGGGTTGCCCACGGAGGCGCCGGGATAAAGTTGTGCTTTCAGTTCGTCCGCCAAGGGGCCCGAGAGGCGCGGCACGTTCAGTCCGCCCTTACTCAGGGCGTCGGTCAGCATGACGCCCGGCCCACCCGCGTGGGTGATGATGGCGAAGTTCTTGCCGCGCAGCTCAGGCAGGGTGAAGATGCAGCCCACGATGGTCAGCTCCTCGCGCGAGTGGCAGCGCACGATGCCCGCCTTGCGGAAGAGCGCCTCGACGGCGGAGTCGCTGCTGGCGATGGCGCCCGTGTGCGAGCTGGCCGCACGGCTGCCGCTCTCGCTGCTGCCGCTCTTGATGGCGGCGATGCGGCAGCCCTTCTTGATGAGCGACGAGGCGTGGAACAGCAGGCGGTCAGGGTCGCCGATGCTCTCGATGTAGAGCAGCTTGATATGTGAGTCGCGGTCAGGATCGAAGTGCTCGTCCATATACTGCAGCACGTCCTCCACGCCGATCTGCTTGGCGTTGCCCACCGACCAGACGGAGCAGAAGGGCAGTCCCTTGGTGACGGCGCTTTCGAGGATGAACACCGCCGTGGCGCCCGAGCTGGAGATGAGGTCGACGCCCTGCGGATGGAGCTGCGGGATGGGCTGGCTGAAGACGCTGTGGTGCCACGCGTTCATGTAGCCGATGCAGTTGGGGCCGATGAGCGAGGCGCCGTAGCGGTTGACGGTCTCGAGGATGCGGTCCTCCAGCAGCGCCCCCTCGTGCGTCTCCTCGCCGAATCCGGCGGAGAGGATGATGAAGGCGCGCACGTGCTTCTCGGCCGCCAGCGTCTCCACCGCGTCGGGGCACAGCGGGGCGGGGATGGCCAGGATGGCCAGGTCAGTATCGGGAATATCCTTCACGTCGGCATAGGCGCGGATGCCCTGCACTTCCTGTTCTTTGGGGTTGACGGCGCGCAGCTCGCCTGTGTAGCCGCCACTAATGAGGTTTTTCAGGATAGCCCCTCCGGGCTTGTGCACATTATTGGACGCACCGACCACGACGATGCTCATGGGGTGCAGCAGTTGACTTGTTATCATAACCACATGTTTTTATTGGTTTCACCCGCAAAGTTAATAATTAAACCGAAATAGCCAACCATCAGCGCTCTTTCTGCTTAACTTCAGTCCCGTCACAGCTTAACTTCTCTGCCTTCACGCTTTCACCGCTATCTTTCACGGGAAGCTGCTCATAGACAGCAGTTTGTATACCTGTGAAAGCGTGAAGGCAGAAACAGACAAACTGCTTTCCTTTGTTTATCCCGGCTTCTCCAACGATCAACTTTAGCCCGCTAACTATCTACTTTGGTCCGCTAACTATCCACTTTAGCGCTCTAAAGTCCATAGTTAGCGAGTCCAAACTGCCCGGTTAGAGAGATTTTTCCCCACTGGGGAAAAAACGTCTGTTTTCTAGTGATGTCACGCTACGCTTCGTGATTCCGCAACGGAAAAGTTTATATCAGAAAGTGCCACCGGAGTTTGGGATTGATCCCTTACTTTAGTTTTTGAGTGAGGATTATCAAGGTGCATATGATACTTTCTTGTAATTATGAGATATTAACCAATAAATGTTGCTTTTATCAATGTTGTTGTCTAAATTTGAGAAATTCTAGTTTAAGAGCCATGAAAAACAATGATATTCTCGCAATGGAAACGGACGTAGTACGTAAATTGTGTGATTACATCCTATTGAATGCCTATTCTGTAAACTCTACCGGTTTGTATAATGGGAAAGCGGGATTTGCCTTGTGTCTGTTTGATGTGGCATACAAACTGCACGATGAGTATCTGGAAGAGCAAGCATATGAATTGTTACAGGAAGCTTTATTAAGTCGAAACGAAGATATAAGTTTTGAAAACGGATTGTCAGGTATAGGGTATGTGTTACTTTACCTAATGAGGCAACAGTATGTAGAAGCTGATTTTGAGGAAGTCTTTGGAACGATACTGAATCGGATTGTAGAAAAAGCGACTAAAGAACAGGTGGCTGTAACGGTATGCATCAGGATGATTTGCTTTTTTCAGGACTTAAGCAGACATGGCATTTACCAAGCAGAAAGATTATTATATACATTCCTGAAAGTAGCCACAAGATGGATAGAGCAACTATTTACTCGAACAAACAATAGGCAAGTTATTTCTATTTGCGAAAACCTTCCTTATGTTATTGCTTATTTACAAACACTTTGTTATTGTTTACCCGAAATAAAGATAAACAGTTATCGCAATGCAGTGGACGCTTATACATCTTTTTACACTGTGGAGAAAAGTGTATCCAATCTATTCATAGGACATTATTTGTATCTCTTAGCTCGACATGAAGAGATAGCGGATTGGGAAAACGTTGCATTGCAAAACATGGAGGCAGGAACTGCCAATTTACGACAGATTCCTCTATCACTGGCACAAACAATAGATACATTATCTGTGTTAAAATATTATTCTCAAACCCATACGAAACTTATTACCCAACTTGAAAAGCCTTTTTTCGAAATAACCGCGATGGAAACGTTGCAAACCAACATCGTGAACCGCATCGGAAAAAATTGCCTGATGTCCGGTTATCAATACGGCATAGCCCGCCTGCTGCTATATTGGGCACATCGGGACAATCCTGTCACATTATTATAATGCCCTCGAATATCATGAACGAAATAACCCATATTTATCTGATGGATATGACCTATGCAGGAAACACGTCCGGAGTAGACCGATATATGGAGGAACTTATACAGGCCTTGAAATCATGTAAAAACATCCATCTTTATCGGATACAATTGAGATATGACAAAAATTTGATATTCCATCAGGAAGAATGTACGAATGGAGTAACGGAAATAACGATCTCTATACCACAACAAAAACAGGAAATCATCAGAGAAAGATACTGGTTACGAAAATACAACATACAAGTATTCCGGCTGATTCACCACCTGTTTATAGGAAAGAACCGTTGCCTGCTCCACCTGCATACGGTAAACCTAATAGATCTTGCTCTATTATAAACAAGGTCTCTTAGACGGACTACGTTTAGGCTGGAAACATAAAACAAATTAGGAAAATAAAACAAATAAATCAAATGAAAAAAACAGTCAGTATATGCTGCTTCATCCTCTTCCTTATTTTCTGTTCTTCGCGGGCAGGAAATAAAGACAGCCTTACCTATACGCAAGCATACAACCTGAACTTTCGGACGGGGCTCCATGAACAGGCGGTTTATCCCTGGATGGAGCACGCGGCGTTTGCCCCCTATAGCCTTGCGTTTGCAGGGGAAAAGGACGGAAAAACTTATTATACGAAAAAGTATTTCCCCGGCACTCCGGGCATGGACCGACTGAAGTTTGAAATCATGCAACGCATCGCGCTTCCCGCACACGAACCACAAGAAGGACGGCTCACTCTCGTGTCAAAAGGCGAAAACATCGAATGGATAAGAATCACCGTCAGAGGAATCGACAAGCGGGAGGAAGAGAAAAGCCGGGATACCTTACGTTTCATGCCCGGCATGGAAGAAGAGGCACATACCTTGGACTTCGCATTGGGAAGAAGCGAAATACTGGACATCCAGATTCATGCGGAAGGAGAAAAGGGAAAGGAAGCAACCATCGGCTTAATAGAGGTACGTATAAAACTGGGGGATACGCCACTTGACGCTTATCCGCTACGCATCCCGTCGGATGTACCCCGACCAGTTCGGGCGATACCTGTCGGGAATCTGAGAAACTTCTCTCCCATAGGGAACAAGAAAATTACAGCACTGGGAGAAAGCCTGCATTACGACAAGGGAGTAAAGAGCGTGGCACACGAACTGTTGTACGGGATGGGTGAACAGGGGAAAGCCCGTCTGTTACTGGTGGAAATGCCAATGGAACTCGCCCTGTTGCTGGACCGTTATGCGCAAGGCGGAGAAGTTCCGGACAGTGTTTTAGTCCAACTGGCCCATCATGAACTGGCTGAAAGACTCCGCAGCTTCAATCAAGGGAAGAAAGCGACAGAGAAAGTTCATCTTTCAGGCGTAGATTATGAATATACCACAGGAAGCGCACAGGGTACGGATATTTCCCTTTTCGATTTTGTGGTGTTGGCAAACCGGGAAGCGAAAACGCTCGCGGCAGATCAACTGGCGGTACTGTTGATGGAAAGGCAGGAGTGGCAGAAGATTGTCGGCTTCATCGATGACAATGAGGAAGCGCTGTCCCAGGTCTTCACGCCCGACGAACTGGCCTGTATCAGGCATATCCTTGCCTTGTCGGGCAAGATGGGGAAAGACAACATCCGCAGAAAGACAGCACGCGACTCGGTCATGGCGATCAATGCCCGTTTCCTGATTGAACGTTTCGCTCCCCGTCTCGTGGATGGTGTGGGGATATATGCCCATGCCGCGCATGCTAACATGCTTTCCACTTATCCGGCCATTCCCTGCAAACCGTTCGGAGCTTATATGCGCCGCTTGTATGGCGATGATTATGCCTCATGGTTGTTGCTGACTGACAATCCCATACAGCCGGCTCCCTCCCATAGTGTGGAAAACAGTTTTCGGGATACCCCATCCAAGCTATCGTACCTGTCGTTGACTCCAGCGTACGATCGTCTGCTGTTCTCGCGCTTCGAAGGGGCAAGTGTATCTCCACAGACATTCTTCCTGTTCAATTTGTACCGCCGTTATGACCATATCCTTTTCATCCGGCAGGATGCCCCTGTGTCCGAAAGGAAACGTCTAACCAATAAGGAATTGATGGACCGTCATATCCGCGTAGTAAAACAGCGCGCCTCCTTACTGAAAGAACTGAAAATGCGCATTCAATCGGAAACGGCCACGCCAGACTTAATCTGATTTACTTCTATATGAATATGAAAAGAACATTTATCATTAGTTTAGCATTGTGTACTTCCCTTTATGCGAAAGCGCAGTATGTAGCTGTCGACACAACGAAGTTGGCTCAGGCCTATGCCGCATGGCAGCAGGAGAGCTCACCAGCCAACCAACGGGTCTTTTTCGATGCTTTCCCCAAGAATTGGATGGAGTTCATCGCGACCTATCAGTACGGAGCACCTTTTTATGACAGGGCCGACAAGCATGTACACGCTTTGGGGGAAATGGCAAAGGCGATACCGACGGATGAATACTGCGAACGTCTGGTAAACCTTTGCATCGGCGGCGAATTGGATGCAGATGCCCCCAACTATCTTAGAGAGTTGGTGGGTGAGGCATTGTCTGCCGACAGCGAAAGCCGGAAGGGGATTTTCACCTGTTTATCCCGACTGCGTATCGGGCATCGTTTTCAGTTCTGGTTCTTTTACTGGTCGAACATCGTCCGTTCACGGACATTGGAAGCGGAGTTCGCCGATCTGTATGCGTATGCGAAGGAGGCGTATCCCGCAGAAGCCGTTATCATGGCCGATGCGTATAAGTATGCGTATAACGGAGTAAACTTTATGACGGAGGGCTACCGCAAATAGCAGAAAACAGTGTTTTACCAATCAGAAAAGGCTGCTTTCCGCCGGGGAAAACAGCCTTTTCTCTTCTATCGGACGAAGCGCCCGTCAGTCATTCCGGTCCTGACTCTGCGACACGTACTCGAATTGGGCATTGAAACGCATGTCCCAGTCGATGCCGCCAGCATCCGTCACTTCCACGACATAACCGCCCAGCTCCTTCTCGACACCGTTGATATAGGCCTCGGGGTGCAGTTCTTCTACCTTCGTTATCACGTTTGCCGGCAGGATGCCCGTCGGCAGCGGACTGAAATAACACTCGATGTTCGTCCATTCGCCGTCTTCATCAAATTCCATGTCTGTACCGTCAGACAGTTTCACCTGATATTCCTTGCGTCCGTCCTCCTTCTCCTGAACAATGGAAAGGATGTCGGCACTAGGGAAATAGTTCTCAATAAAAGAACGGGCTTCACTGGGCAGGTCGCCAAAATCGATTTTCTTTTCATCGTCACAACTTGACAACATCCATACTCCCAGCAAAATGGGGAAAAACGCTAATAACTTTCTTACATTCATAATCATTCTCTTTTTTAAATTCAAATATTCTCTTTTATACTTCTCTGACTTACAATATGCGAAAGAACTCTGAATGCACCATCCTTCGTCTTTCGAATTGTTTTACACCACAAAGATAGAGGGGTAAATCTGGAAAGAATTGGGAAAATGATGGAAAAAACGTATCTTTGCCGCATATTATTCAGTCACATAAAGAGAAACAACAATATGGAGAAAAAGTTTAAACGTACTACCGTGACATCGGCCCTGCCCTATGCCAACGGCCCTGTCCACATCGGTCACCTGGCCGGCGTCTACGTCCCCGCCGACATCTACGTGCGCTACCTGCGCCTCAAGAAGGAGGACGTCATCTTCATCGGCGGAAGCGACGAGCACGGTGTGCCCATCACCATCCGTGCCAAGAAGGAAGGCTGTACACCCCAAGACGTGGTAGACCGCTACCATACGCTGATCCGCGACTCGTTCAAGGAGTTCGGCATCTCGTTCGACGTCTATGGACGTACTTCTTCGGAAATACACCACCAGACGGCTTCCGACTTCTTCCGCAAGCTCTACGATAAAGGCGAATTCATCGAAAAGACCTCCATGCAATACTACGACGAGGAAGCTAAAACTTTCCTGGCCGACCGCTACATCACCGGCGAATGCCCCCGCTGCCACGCCGAAGGTGCCTATGGCGACCAGTGCGAGAAGTGCGGCTCCACGCTGAGCCCCACGGAGCTCATCAACCCCAAGAGCGCCATCAGCGGCAGCAAGCCTGTCATGAAGGAAACCAAGCACTGGTACCTCCCGCTGGACAAGCACGAAGGCTGGCTGCGCCAGTGGATTCTGGAAGACCACAAGGAATGGCGTCCCAATGTCTACGGTCAGTGCAAGTCGTGGCTCGACATGGGATTGCAGCCGCGCGCCGTGAGCCGCGACCTGGACTGGGGTATCCCTGTACCCGTAGAAGGTGCCGAAGGTAAGGTGCTCTACGTGTGGTTCGACGCTCCTATCGGCTACATCAGCAACACCAAGGAGCTGCTGCCCGACTCGTGGGAGAAGTGGTGGAAAGACCCCGAAACACGCCTCGTTCACTTCATCGGCAAGGACAACATCGTATTCCACTGCATCGTCTTCCCCGCCATGCTGAAGGCCGAAGGCTCGTACATCCTGCCGGACAATGTGCCCTCCAACGAGTTCCTGAACCTGGAAGGCGACAAGATATCCACTTCGCGCAACTGGGCCGTGTGGTTGCACGAATACCTGCAGGACTTCCCCGGCAAACAGGACGTACTGCGCTACGTGCTCACCGCCAACGCTCCCGAGACGAAGGACAACGACTTCACCTGGAAAGACTTCCAGGCACGCAACAACAACGAACTGGTAGCCGTCTATGGCAACTTCGTGAACCGCGCCCTGCAGCTCACCAAGAAATACTTCGACGGCGTGGTGCCCGCCTGTGGCGAACTGACCGACTACGACCGCGAGACACTGAAGGAGTTCGCCGACGTGAAGAGCGAAGTGGAGAAGCTGCTCGACGTATTCAAGTTCCGCGACGCACAGAAGGAAGCCATGAACCTGGCCCGCATCGGCAACAAGTACCTGGCCGACACCGAACCGTGGAAGCTGGCAAAGACCGACATGAACCGCGTACAGACCATCCTGCACATCGCCCTGCAGCTGACGGCCAACCTGGCCATCGCCTTCGAGCCATTCCTGCCCTTCAGCAGCGAGCGCCTGCGCCACATGCTCTGCATGGAGAGCTTCGACTGGGCAAACCTGGGCCGCACCGACCTGCTGTCCGCCGGACACAAACTGGGCACGCCCGAACTGCTGTTCGAGAAGATTGACGACGAGGCCATCCAGGCACAGGTGGACAAGCTGCTCGCTACGAAAAAAGCCAACGAGGCAGCCAACTACAAGGCCAACCCTATCAAGCCGACCATCTCGTTCGAAGAGTTCGAGAAGCTCGATATTCGCGTAGGTACCGTACTTGAATGCTCGGCCGTGCCCAAGATGAAGAAGTTGCTTCAGTTCAAGATTGCTGACGGTCTGGAAAACCGCACCATCGTCAGCGGCATCGCCCAGCACTACAAACCCGAAGAACTGGTGGGCAAACAGGTATTGTTCATCGCCAACCTGGCTCCGCGTCAGTTCAAGAACGGCCTCGTCAGCGAAGGTATGATTCTCTCTGCTGAGAACTACGACGGCTCGCTAGCCGTAACCTCCTTGCTGCGCGAGGTGAAGCCGGGTAGCGAAGTGAAGTAATCATGTCTCAACCGTCACTGAAAGAAAAAACCGCTAAAGGCTTGCTATGGGGCGGGATTGGCAACGGCGCACTGCAGTTGCTCAATCTCGCCTTTGGCATTTTTCTGTCCCGGCTGCTGACGCCTGCCGACTACGGCATGGTGGGCGCGCTGACCATCTTTTCCGCCCTGGCGGGCATCTTCGCAGAGAGCGGGTTCATCCTGGCCATCGTCAACAAGAAGGAAGTGCGCCACGACGACTACAACGCCGTGTTCTGGTTCAACATCACCGTGGGCACGGGGCTCTACCTGCTGCTGTTTGCCTGCGCACCGCTCATCGCCCGCTTCTACCACACGCCCGAACTGGCGCCCCTGGCCCGCTTCCTGTTCCTTAGCTTCCTGGTGGGCAGCACAACGGCAGCACCGCTAGCCTACTACTTCCGCAACCTGATGGTGAAGGAGCGCAGCCAGATACAGATTACCGCCATCATCGTGTCGGGTATCGTGGGCGTCACATGTGCCTACCGAGGCTGGGGCAGTTGGGGTATCGCCGTGCAGACAGTTGTATACTCGGGCATGAACGCGTTGCTCATCTGGCTGCGCTCGCCCTGGAGGCCGACATTCTCGTTCAACAGGAAAGCGCTGCTTGACATGCTGCCCTTCAGCAGCAAGCTGCTGTTCACGTCCATCTTCACGCACGTTAACAACAATATCTTCTCCGTACTGCTGGGACGCTTCTACACGTTGCAGCAGGTGGGCTACTACACGCAGGGCAGCAAGTGGACAACAATGGGCTACTCCACCGTGTCGGGGATGGTCAACAGCGTCGGTCAACCCGTCTTCCGCGAAGCCTCGGACGACCCGGCACGCCTGCAGCACATCTTCCACAAGATGTTGCGTTTCACAGTATTTGTCAGCCTGCCCGCCATGTTCGGCCTGGGGCTCGTGGCGGAGGAGCTGATTGTCATTGCCATCACAGACAAGTGGCTGCCCTGCGCACCAGTGATGCAGATTCTCTGCGTGTGGGGTGCCTTCATGCCCGTGTCCACGCTCTACTCGAACCTGCTCAACAGCTTAGGACGGCCGAACATCTACATGTGGAACACCATCTGCCTAGGCGCCTTCCAGCTGCTCTGCGTCTGGGCGAGCTATCCCTACGGGCTGCACACGATGCTCGTCGCCTTCACCGCGGCCAACCTCCTGTGGCTGGGCGTGTGGCAACACTTCGCCCGCAAGCACGCCGGCATCCGCCTGCGGGATGTGCTGAAGGACATCGCGCCCTACCTGCTGGTGACGCTCGCCGTGATGGCCGCCACGTGGACGGCCACCCGCGGCATCGGCAACTTGTACCTGCGCCTCGGGGCCAAAATCGCGATGGCCGCCGCGCTGTACGTGCTGCTCATGTGGCGCCTCCGCTCGAAGATATTCTACGAAAGCATCCAGTATCTGTTCAAAAAGAAGAAAATCGTATGAAAGACTGCCCCAAAGTCAGCGTCCTGATGCTGACGTACAATCAGGAAGACTATATCGACGAGGCCATCCGCAGCGTCATGCTGCAACAGACAGACTTCGACTTCGAACTGGTCATCGGCAACGACGCCAGCACCGACCGCACGGCCGAACGGTGCCAGGCGTGGAAACTGCGCTACCCGGAACGCATCATGCTCGTGGACCGCGAGCAGAACCTGGGCCTCATCGGCAACTTCATGGCCACCTACGACCTGTGCCGCGGCACCTACATCGCCATCTGCGAGGGCGACGACTTCTGGACGGACAAAACGAAGCTGCAACGCCAGGCCGACTTTCTGGACGCGCATCCCGACTTCTCGACCTGCTTCCACCGCGTCGTCAACTACTACGCCGACAACGGCACCAAGAGCCTGAGCAACGGGCGCCAGCAGACGGACACGGACATCTGCGACCTGGCCCGGAGCAACTACATCTCGAACGTCTCCGCCCTGTTCCGCCGCGGGCTCTTCGGCCCGCTGCCCGACTGGTTCCCCCAAGTGAGCACCTACGACTACGCCATCCACATGCTCAACGCCGCCCACGGACGCATCCACTACATGAAGCGCCCGATGGCCGTCTACCGCCAGCACAGCCGCGCCATCTGGAGCCGGACCGACGCCTACGCCAAGCTGGATATCGGCCTGAAGGTGCGCGAACTGCTCATCGACCACTTCCGCGAGACGCGCCCCGACGTCAGCGAGCTGCTGCGCGACGCCCACACCCGCTTCAGCCTGAACGAGCTCTACCACTGCCGCCAGGAGGGAAGGACCGACGAGGCCGAAAGGCTGGAACGGCGCCTACTCGCCCTGCGCCCCGAGTGGGACCACGCCGAAGTGGAACGACGCCTCCTCGCCCTGCGGCCCGACAGCCGGACGCTGTGGAAGCGCCGCGCCTTCGGCCTGCTGAAGAAAGCCCGCGCCGTCTGCTCCTATTTCGTCCCCCTGCCCCGCATCCGCTGAACGGCGAAACGCGATTTCCGACCGGAAAACGCATTTCTGAAAACAAAAAGCCCGATTTCCACACGGAAATCACATTTTCTGAAACGGAAAAATGCAATTTCCGACCGGAAAATGCACTTCTGAAAACAAAAAGCCCGATTTCCACACGGAAATCGCATTTTCTAAAACGAAAAAACGCAATTCCCGACCGGGAAATGCACTTTCCGAAAAAAAAAGCCCGTTTCCCGACCGGGAAAACCATTTTCTGAAACAAAAAAATGCATTTCCCAGCCGGGAAACGCATTTCCGAAAACAAAAACCACCCTTTCCGCTACAGGAACGAGGCGACCGTCTGCTCCAGCACGCCGTTGTCGGCCAGCAATTTCTCCACAAACTCGCGGAAAGCGCCCTCCCCGCCGCGGGCACGCGTGACATAGTGCACCTCGCGCTTCACATAGTCCGGCGTATTGGCGGGCGACGCGCTGAAGCCCACCTTGCGGAGCAGGGGCAGGTCGTTGAGGTCGTCGCCGATGAAGGCCGCCTCATCGAGACCTATACCCAGCTCTCGGCACAGCGCCTCGGCCTGCGCCACCTTGTCCTTCACGCCCAGGTAGCAGTGCGCAATCCCCAGTTTCTCGGCTCGCCGCCGGACAATCTGCGTGTCCTCGCCCGTCAGGATGGCCACGGGGATGCCCAGCCTGCGCAGGAAGCTGACACCCCAGCCGTCTTTCACGCTGAAGCGCTTCATCGCGTCGCCCTCGGCCGTGTAATACATGCCGCCGTCCGTCCAGACGCCGTCGATGTCAGTCATCACTAATTTCGGTAACATAATCTCCAGATTCTATTTCACAATTTACAATCCCTTTCTCTCACCCAGCCTTCCCCGGCGTCCGTCCAGCCATCCCAGCCACAAAGCCCTCAGCTTGGCCCACTTCCGGTCTTCGTACAACACGACAAAGACCACACGCTTGTACAGATGATACCGCAAATGCGCCTTCAGGTTGATAGCCTCGGGATAAAGCCGGTGGAGCACGATGCCGTTGCGCACATTATAATAAGTCCGCGCAGGGGGATATTCATTGGGGAAAACCTCCTTGCCCAACAGCCGGCGCCGGCGCTTCTGATATCCCAGATCGTGCTGAAGCAAAATGTTCCTGAAACACAACGTCGGAACCTGATGCCGCGCCGCCCGCCAGCAAAACTCGCAGTCGATGCCCCACACAAACAGGTCGGACATGAATCCGCCCAGCTCCTCGAAAAGGGAAAGCGGATAAAGGCTCCCCGAAGTCATGGCCGAAGAGACCTCCGCGACCGCATCCTCCACCGGATACAACGGAGCCTGCTGCGACTTGATAAAGTAATTTGTCGAAAAGATGGCACGGGCATCCGCCCCCCAATTGCGGACAGCCTCCAGATAGCGCCCGAAGTCATCGGACGCAAAACGGCTGTCCTGGTCGAAAGTGATCAGATGGGTAAAGCCATGCTGCCGAGCATAATCGACAGCCGCATTCAAGGCCTCCCCTATGCCCACATTCTCGCCCTTGCCCATATAGACGGACTTCTCAAGGGCCTGGAGCGCCCTCAGCCGCTCCCGGTCGATGCAATCGCGGGGCGTGTTGTCCCACAACAGCAGACAATCCACCCCCGGCAAATAAGTCCTGATATTAGCCAATACGTCCCCATCCGGATGGTAGAGAACAACGACAGCCAGTAGTTTCATGAGGAATTCAATTAAGTCGGCCTATACAGTCAGCCGGTCATTCAATGTCTTTCGGATACACAATCTCGTTGCGAGGGATGAAGTTCTTCACCCGGCGGCCCGTCACCCGGTCGCGCTCGACCCACTTAAAGCCATCGCCGGGGCTGAGCAGATGCAGGTCAGCCTCGGTGATGACATCACCCGGATGCAGGTCGCGGCGCGTGGCAATGGAGCGCTCCAACTTCACCTTGGCAGCTGAGACAGCAGGATCAATGTAGAGTTCCTCGCGGCCCATCCAGCGCTCAGCGATGCGAATGTCACGGATCATGCGGTTCACACCGTCCGGTCCCAGCGAGCCTTGCTGGTCGGTGCCCTTCATGCGGCGGTCGATGGTAATGTGCTTCTCGATGATTTCCGCCCCCATACCGACAGCCACCACGGGCGCAGCGATGCCGATGGTGTGGTCGGAGAAACCGATGGTGTATTGGCCATAGTGTTTCTTCAAATAAGTGATGGTACGCAGGTTCAGATTATCCGGCGCGGTGGGATATTGCGACACACAATGCAGGATGGCTATGTTGTCGTGGTAATGCGTGATGACCTCCAGCGCATCGTCCAACTCCTTGCAGCCCGCCATGCCAGTGGACAGGATGATGGGAATCTTCGTCTCCGCCATCGCCTCCAGCAAAGGCAAGTTCGTCAGGTCGCGGCTGGCCACCTTCAGGCGGTCCGGCGTGAAGAGCTTCAGCAGCGACAGACAACCCACCGAGCAGAGCGTCTCCACGAAATCCAATCCCAAAGCCTTCGCATGCTTGTAGACCTCAAAATGCTCCTCGTCAGTCAGCTCCAAAAAGGCGCGGTGCTCGCCGTAGGTTCGGCCGAAAGAATGGGGCGAGTCGTAGGGGCGGTTCATCTGCGAATCAGTCAGTTCTTCGTTCAGGTCGCGCTTGGTCATCTTCACGGCGTCCATCGGACGCAGGTCGATGCCGAAGACCTCCTCGCGCACGGGGCGCGACACCAAGTCGACAATCAGCTTAGCAATGTCGACAGAGCCATTGTGGTTCTGTCCGATTTCTCCAATAATATAAGTACTCATTGTTTCATTATTTTTCGTTACGGGCTATATTCTCCAGCATCTTCTTGCGATATTCGGGATGCGCCTCCACCAGTCGGAGCAGTGCATGCAGGCTACGGTCTGTCTGCTCGAACCACTCGGCATAAAGACGCTGAAGCAACAGGAAATCGTCCATTGTATCTAGCGTGAAACGCAAGTCGAATCGTCCTTCCAATTCTTCGGGCAGAGGCAGCAATCTGACGTGGAAGTCGGCGGGATGGGTATAAAGATAGATCGTGACGTGTTCGATATAGAGTTTTTCCTGCGTAAGCAAGGCTGCGCGACGCAACGCTTCTTTCGTAGTGAGCTCAGCAAACAACCCCAAGTGAGACTTGATGGTAGGCCGCCCATCGGCAAAGCCATAAGCAATGTAATCGGCAGGTTCTTCATCGAAAGCGTCAAAGAACGTCTGGAAAGTATCGGGACGCAGGAAAGGATTGTCCGAGCAGACTCGAATGAAGCGGTCGAGTCCGAACGCCTCGGCGGCACGGATGAAGCGATCGAGCACGTTATCCTCATCGCCGCGGAAGCAGTCAATTCCAGCCCCACGTGCCACCTGCTCCAGCACGTCGTCCTGTGGACGGACGGTCGTGGCCAGTATCACCTGCTTGTCAGGACAAGCCCGTCGGATGTTTTCAATAAGAATGTCAATAATGCGCTGCTCGCCATAGAAAGGGAGCAATATCTTGTTGTGCAGCCGGGTAGAGCCGGTACGTGCCTGAATGATAATTCCGTCTTTCATATCTTCATTCGTTTGAAGGCGTCAATATAACTGCCTGGGGTAACGTTAATGATTTCCTTGCCCAAACTACGCGAATAGGCCTCGAGCACAAAGTAGGACTTGAAAGCCACATACATGTGATAAAGGATGGTATAGAGCCGTGCGCTATGCAGGTTTTCTTGAGTCACGGTAGCCGCCTGAGACTTATTCTGGTCGTAGAAATGCTTTTGATGCATCAGTACCACGTTGTCGTCCGTCACGTGAATTTCGGGCAGCCACGAGTGGTCGGCTCCCGCCAGATAGATGCGCCGGAAAGGCAAGCGGAGGGCGATGGCGATAGACGGTATCAGCACATTGTGCGGACGAGGTACGCCCCATCCCTTACGGAATACCCAGTTACAGAAAGACTGGAAGCCCTCGATGGGCGTGGTATTGTAAATGCAGAGTTTAATGTGGGGATTACCGGCTAGAAGCGGTTGCCATTCCTTATTTTTCAACGCCCGCGAAGGAACAAAGAAGTACATGTCCCACGTTGTCTTCTCGGCCAGGGTACCAAAGAGCTGCTCACGCTTCTCGGGCACAATCCAAAAAAGCGGATCGGCAATCAAATAGAGCTGGGGACGCAATTGCTCGAACATAGGCGAAGTGACACAAAAGTTGACTGCCAACAGCGTTTTCCCTCGCATAAACTCAGCCGACTCTTCTACGGTTTTCTTCAATGAAGGGCCGTTGGCCAGTATCAACAACTCGTCCGCCCCTCCAAAATCTGATGGAAGCGGTGTGCTCCGCCTCGATTGCAACACGATTTTCACCAGGCTCAGAAAGCACTGCCAAAGCGACTCCAACCATTTCAATCCTTTTTCACCCATATTACATCATGTTAGAATAAGTGGTGCAAAGATACAGAGTTTGCCATTTACAGGCTAAAAAAACGGGGACTTTTATACTCGAAATCACCATAAAAGCACTACTTTTGCCACAACAATTCGGAAAAGTCACATGAGAGTCCTGCTAATCAATACATCCGAGCGTATCGGTGGAGCAGCCGTAGCTGCCAGCCGCTTGATGGAAGCCCTGAAGAACAATGGCATCAAGGCCAAGTTACTCGTGCGTGACAAGCAGACGGAACAGATTACGGTCGTTGCCCTGCGCCGTAGCTGGAAACTGGTATGGAAGTTTGTGTGGGAGCGTATCGTCATCTGGAAAGCCAATCGCTTCAAAAAGAACAACCTCTTTGCCGTGGACATCGCAAACGCAGGCACTGACATCACCTCCCTGCCCGAATTCCAACAGGCCGACGTCATCCACCTTCATTGGATCAACCAAGGCATGCTCTCGCTGAAGAACCTCGAAAAGATACTGGCCTCAAGCAAACCTGTCGTCTGGACGATGCACGACATGTGGCCCTGTACAGGCATCTGCCACCACGCGCGCGAATGCGAAGGCTATCGGCAGGAATGTGGTTCATGCCCCTTCCTTTATGGAAATGGGCATCGGCATGACCTCTCCTATCGCGTCTTCCGTCGGAAACAACGACTCTACCACGACTACCCATTAACCTTCGTCACATGTAGCCATTGGCTGGAGGAAAAAGCCCGCCAGAGCGCGCTGACCACAGGGCACAAGATCGTCTGCATCCCCAATCCGCTGAACATCAACCTGTTCAAGCCGCATAACAAGGTGACTGCCCGCGAACGCTTGAAACTTCCTTCGAATAAGAAGCTCATCCTCTTCGGTTCTGTCAAAATCACAGACAAACGCAAAGGCATCGATTATCTGATCGGATCGTGCAACATATTGGCAAACAAGCATGCCGAACTGAAAGACCAACTGGCCGTCGTCGCTTTCGGCAAACAATCCGAACAATTGGCCGACTTGCTCCCTTTCAAGGTCTACCCGCTGGACTTCGTACAAGACGAACACCAACTGGTAGATATCTATAACGCCGTCGACCTCTTCGTCACCCCTTCACTAGAGGAAAACCTGCCCAACACCATTATGGAAGCGATGGCCTGTGGTACGCCTTGCGTAGGTTTCAACGTGGGTGGCATCCCCGAAATGATAGACCACCTGCATAACGGCTATGTAGCCCAATACAAATCGTCCGATGACTTCGCCAACGGTATCTATTGGGCCCTGACCGACCCCGACTACCCCAGCCTCTGCGAACAGGCATGCCGCAAGGCTGTCAGCCACTATTCAGAAAGCAGCGTGGCCAAACGATACATCGATCTCTACAACAAAGTGACTGGAAGAAATGCATAATCACCCTACCCCGAAATTCAGCGTCATCACCGTCTGCTACAACGCCGAGGCAACCATCGAGGACACCATCCAAAGTGTCATCTCGCAGACCTACCACCACGTGGAGTACATCATCGTGGACGGCGCTTCGAAAGATCGCACGATGGACATCGTAAACCGCTATCGCGAACATATCGCCATCATCGTCAGCGAACGTGACAAAGGTCTTTATGACGCCATGAACAAGGGAATCGGCCTGGCCACGGGCGACTACCTGTGCTTTCTCAACGCAGGCGACAGCTTTCACGAAGACGACACCCTGCAACAGATGGTGCACTCTATCCACACACCCCAACTGCCCGATGTGCTCTATGGCGAAACGGAGCTGGTAGATCATGAAGGCCACTTCCTGCGTATGCGCCGCCTCTCGGCCCCCGAAGTACTGACATGGAAAAGCTTCCGCCAGGGGATGCTCGTCTGCCACCAGGCCTTCTTTCCCCGACGCGACCTCGTGATGCCTTATGACCTGCGCTATCGCTTCTCGGCCGACTTCGACTGGTGCATTAAGATTATGAAAAAGTCGAAGGTTCTCCACAACACCCACCTTACCCTCATCGACTACCTCGCTGAAGGTATGACGACGCGCAACCACAAGGCTTCTCTCAAAGAGCGTTTCCGCATCATGACCCGCCACTACGGCTGGACGAGCACCCTGGCCTTCCACCTGTGGTTCGTTCTTCGCCTCTTATTAAAGAAATAAAAAGAGAACCAGCAATCCGTTCGTAAAAAGCAGGCAATGTTCCCTTTCAAGGAAAGCACTGTTTTACACGAAGAAAAGCATTGCTTTCTTTCAAGGAAAACAATGCTTTTCCAGCAGCCAATGTCCGATACGAAAAAGAACCCTTTTTCCTAAGCTTATAAAGAAGAGGCGCAACCCAACAGCGCACGTAACTCCTTTACCCCCTCAGAAGCTCCCTTCTGGATAACGTGTATTGGGCGCGCACTATGTGTATCCACAGGCTTGGGGTCTATAAGATAGACTTCGGCACGGGCAGGCACATAGTGAAGCAACCCCGCAGCAGGATAGACGTTCATCGACGTACCGATGATAACAAAAATGTCTGCCTGCTCCACATAGCCGATAGCTATTTCAATCTCGGGCACGGCTTCGCCAAACCACACAATGAAGGGACGCAAGGGACTGCCATCGCCCGCACGATCAGTAGCGCGAGTTTCATATTCCGCAGGCTTCAATTCCTTGATGTAACGCGGATTGTAGGGATCGCGGCTGGAGCACATTTTGGTCAGCTCGCCATGCAGGTGGATGACCTTCGTACTGCCTGCCCGCTCGTGCAGGTTGTCAATATTTTGCGTGACAACCGTCACATTGAAATCTTTTTCCAGTTGCGCTACACCGATATGCCCCTCATTGGGTTTCACGTCAAGCAGTTGTTTGCGCCGCTCGTTATAAAAGTTGATGACCAGTTCAGGATCGCGCGCATAACCTTCGGGCGTAGCCACCTGCTCCACAGGATAGCGATCCCACAAGCCACCTGCGTCGCGGAAAGTACTGATGCCGCTTTCGGCGCTCATACCCGCGCCCGACAATACTACCAGATTTTTCATAACCGACTCCTTTCTTTAAGCATTTGTACACCAAAGATAGAAAAAGAATATCCAAGTTATCACATAAATAAGAAATTTTAAATACTGCAAACTGTTAACATTCAAATAAAACCCGTACTTTTGCGACTCATATAAAAAGAACTATGGACAAATTCAGTTATGCAATCGGCCTGGGTATAGGTCAGAATCTTTTAAGCATGGGTGCCAAGGGCATCTCAGTAGATGATTTCGCACGCGCCATCAGCGACGTGCTGAACGGAAATCCAACAGAAATCACACATACCGAGGCACGTGAAATCGTAAACAAATACTTCGAAGAAATGGAAGCCCGCATCAATGCCGAAAACATCGAAAAGGGCAAGAAATTCCTGGAAGAAAACAAGCAGCGTCCAGGCGTGGTAACCCTGCCCAGCGGCCTGCAATACGAAGTGATCAAGGAAGGCAACGTAGGCCACTATGCCAAGATAGACGACCAGGTGCAATGCCACTACGAAGGAACCCTTGTTGACGGTACCCTCTTCGACAGCTCCATCAAGCGCGGCCAGCCTGCCACATTCGGTGTCAACCAGGTAATCCCCGGCTGGGTGGAAGCCCTCCAACTGATGCCCGAAGGCGCCAAATGGAAACTCTACATTCCTAGCGAATTAGGCTATGGCGCACACGGCGCTGGCGAAATGATTCCGCCCCACAGCACACTGATCTTCGAAGTGGAACTCTTGAAAATTTTATCTGACAAAAAATAAATTAAGTAAGAGAAAAACATGAAAAAAGTAACATTTATGATGACGCTGGCTGCCGCAGCAGCCTTGACGTCTTGTACGGCTCAGGCTCCTAAAGCCAATCTGTCAACAGACATCGACTCACTTTCTTATGCTATCGGTATGGCCCGTACTGAAGGTCTGGATCAGTTCCTGATGCAACAGGGTATCGACAGCACCCAGATGGCTGAATTCATCAAAGGCTTCAACGAAGGTGCCGCTAAAATCGACAAGAAAGATGTAGCCTATATGACAGGTCTGCAGGTAGGCCAGATGGTCAGCAAGCAGTGGGTAGAAGGCTTCAACCAACAGATCTTTGGCAACGACTCTACACAGAGCCTCAGCCGCGAGAACCTGCTCGCAGGTTTCATTGCCGGCGTAGTAGGCAAAGGCCAGATGGACAAAATGTTCGCACAAGGCTATATGCAAAGCCAGATGGAAGTGGTAAGAGAAAAAGCACTGAAAAAACAATATGCTGACGTCATCGCTGAAGGAGAGAAATTCCTGGCAGAGAACAAGGCTAAAGAGGGCGTGGTAACGACGGAAAGCGGCCTGCAGTACAAGATCCTGACCAAAGGTACAGGTGAAATTCCTGCCGACACCAGCTATGTACAAGTAAACTACAAAGGTACACTGATCGACGGTACCGAGTTCGACAGCTCCTACAAGCGTAAAGACAAAGACGGCAAGTCACAGCCCGCTACCTTCCGTGCCAACCAGGTAATCAAAGGCTGGACCGAAGCATTGACCATGATGCCTGTAGGCTCCAAGTGGGAACTCTATATCCCCTACGACCTGGCATATGGCTCAAGAGCTACTGGTGCAGACATCAAACCGTTCTCTACTCTGATCTTCGAAGTTGAATTAGTAGGTATCGGCAAAAAGAAATAAAGATTCGAAAGCATTCGTGTCAAAATGACAAATAAAGCGGATGGAACAAATGCTGCAAAACAGCGGTTCCATCCGTTTCTTTTTTTACTTTTCCCTATTTTTTCCATCCTTTCTATAGATAAAATTAAAATAAAGTCCTATATTTGCTTACTATTTGATAACAACAAGTAATTTACAAACGTATATTATGGAGAAAATAGACAATCTGGACCGTCAAATTTTGGAAATCATTTCCCAAAATGCCCGTATTCCTTTCAAGGACGTGGCTGCCGAGTGTGGTGTATCACGCGCCGCTATCCACCAACGTGTACAGCGCCTGATTGACTTGGGTGTCATTGTTGGCTCCGGCTACCACGTAAATCCCAAATCGCTGGGATATCGCACCTGCACTTACGTGGGAATCAAGTTGGAGAGAGGCTCCATGTACAAAACCGTAGTAGCCGAGCTGAACAAAATACCTGAAATTGTTGAATGTCATTTCACCACAGGTCCCTACACCATGCTGACCAAAGTATATGCCCGCGACAACGAGCACCTGATGGACCTGCTGAACAACAAGATGCAGGAAATACCTGGCGTCACAGCTACTGAGACACTAATCTCACTGGAGCAGAGTATCAAGAAAGAGATTCCTATCTGCCAAGAATAATCTACTATACGTCTCCATGGCAACGGGTAGTACGGACCATCATGTCAGCTCACTCCCTTTGCCATGGAAACTCTAGCTTCCGATTTGCATATGGAGTTTCTAAGCGAACTTGGCCTTTCAGGCCTTTTTATTGGCATCTGTACCTTTTTGATCATCGGGCTTTTCCACCCCATTGTAGTGAAAGCCGAATATTATTGGGGGACACGTTGCTGGTGGATATTCCTATTACTGGGCTTAGCAGGTATTGTAGCTTCCATTTACGTAGACAACATTCTGTACTCTTCCCTGCTGGGCGTATTCGCTTTCTCCTCTTTTTGGACGATCAAAGAAGTATTCGAACAGGAAGAGCGCGTCAAGAAAGGTTGGTTTCCTAAAAATCCAAAACGAAAATACAACTTCTAGACCCAAAGGGAACGCATTTTTCCCTCAATCCCTTGCATAATTCAACGGAATGTGCTAATTTTGCACCGCTATCCCCGAAAGGATACACCGGACTTGTAGCTCAGTTGGTTAGAGCAACAGACTCATAATCTGGAGGTCCCTGGTTCAAGCCCAGGCTGGTCCACAAACTAAAAGGCTCATTCTTAACAGAATAGAGCTTTTTTTTGTGGAGCACCTCCAGATTATACGCTGTTGCTCTAACCAACTTTCGCCTCCATTTAAAGCATTTGTTTCACTATTGTTTCACCAGTTAAACAATATGCAATATGCTGACAATCAATCCAGAAATCGTAAAAATCCAAAGACAATCAAATGAGTGTTTCACCGTACGTCTAAGATTCACCCTAAACAGGAAGATGAAACGAATTTCAACTAGTCTTTTTGCGACTTCTAAAGATTTAACTAAAGACTTTAAAATCAAGCCATCTTCACCATTAAAACGGGAAGTAAACAACCTTATTCAAAGCTATCAAAGTAAATGCGCCAAACTCCAAATTGAGTTAAACCGTTACACTATTGACGAGATAATGGATTACTTAAATGACGAGCAGCAGAAACGACAAACGATTGACTTTATTAAATTCAGCCGTGAATGGATAGCCACTACCACTATTAAAGGCGCACCTAATTACACAACTTCCATTAACGCTTTGGTAAGGTTTGTTGGAGAAGAAAGTCTGAATATAAATCTTATCACTTTAGACTTTCTAGAACAATTTAAAGCGTTTCTTATTAAAGAACGTGAAGAAAGGACTAAGAAACTCATACAGCAAGGAAAACGTGTTCCGTCTAACCGCTCTCTATCCCTTTATCTGATAAGCATAAAGAAACTATTCAATGAAGCTAAAAAGAGGTACAACAAGAAAGAAAAAAATCTTATTCTTATACCCAATTCTCCTTTTGTTGATTTTGAAATTCCTAAGCAGGAAGCTACTCGTAAGAGAGCTATTCCAGCGGATATTATAAAGAAAGTGTGGGAGCTTCCTTATAGAGATATGAAGAAAGGCTATAAATCAACCAATCGTTTTAATCTGGCTAAAGATTGTTTTATACTTTCGTTTTGTCTGATGGGAATTAATTCAGCCGACCTTTATAATGCAACAGAAATGAAAGGGAATACCATCATTTATTACAGGACTAAGACAAAAGCCCGCAGACTTGATAATGCAAAGATGATGGTGGATATTCCTAAAATAATTCACCCTATCATTGATAAGTACAGAGATAAAACTGGCAGGCGATTATTCAATTTCTATCAATATTACTGTGACGAAAAAGGTTTCAATAAGGCTATTAATTATGGATTGAAAGAGATTGGCTCTATTTTAGGAGTTGATGATTTAGAATATTATGCAGCTCGCCATAGTTGGGCTACCATTGCATTGAATAAGGTTGGCATAGACAAATATATAGTCCATGCGGCTTTGAACCATATAGACGATTCTATGAAAGTGACTGATATTTATATTGAACGTGATTTTGTGAACGAAAATAAAGCTAATGCCAAAGTAGTGAAATACGTGTTTGGTAAGTAGATTTACAATTATCCCACTTGCAGCTATTGTGAGTGGGATTTTCTTTTTTTAATTTTGCTCCAAATATAAATTATGACATCATGCTTGAAGTTGCATTTGACATACCAACGATAAAGAAGCTATATCCAGAACTTAATAGATGTTTTGGCTTTACTTATGCCGACATATCCAATGAACTAACCCAAGTCTATACCAAGAAAGTCTTCAATCTAACACCAGAAGAAAAAGAACTTGCCAACCAGTGTAAATCAGAAAATGGTTGGGGAGTGGATGCAACAAAGTTTGCTTTGGCTACCAATGAGAATATAGTAGTAACCGTTCCAGATAATTTTAATCCTGCAACAATCATGGAATCGTATGTTACGGAACTTCATAATGATAATTTGCTTTCATGTGCATTGATATTCATGGCTGCACTTCTTTACAGGAACAGAATAACGGAAACTCCAATATCAGAGGGAGAATACGAGGAGATGCAATATCAACAATATATCCATGAAGTCAGACCAGATATGTTAAAACTCTACATTGCACTCAATCAGCCCAAACAGAAAAATGGGAAAGACCTTATTACCGATATCAGAATTGCAGCAGGTGGTAATTCTCCGATACTTATCAATAATAAAGATGGTTGGTTAGAAAACAGCTTGAATGAATATCTGCACCAATATTTAGGAGTAAGCAGTGTGGAGGAAGCTCAAAAGGAGCTGGATATTATCTACGGAAATAAAAAAGTAGGCAATAAAATGATTGACCCCACTCAATCACTCTATATATGGGGAACATATCAATTGCTACAAAACACCCATTTAAAATCCACCAAAGAAAAAGTTCCAACAAGACCACAAGCCAATTTAATAGAATCATATTTGAGAGCTATTGAATTGATAGACGCTGACGACGTTACAACAGATGCCAACAATATAAGAAGCAGATTAAATTCATTCCTCAAAAAATATGATACGGTAGAAGCTCTATTAGATTACAAAACGTTCAAATCATCACCTTATAATATAGGTGGAACAAAACTTTGGTAAATAATACTTTTCCTACTTAAAAGGCGATTCTTGCAGTGGTAAAGAATTGCCTTTTTCTTTGTTCCCTTTTTTACCAATTTGCCCTATTCAAATGCTCTACTTTTGCAGCGCTTTCAGAAAGCTGATAGGCATGTTGCCACAGACTAATCCCTGAAAGTAGAAAAATCATGCAAAAAATAGAATTTCAAAAAGAGATTGAAAAGAGCCTTGAAGCCCTGTCCATCATTAATTCATGCGTTCAAAATGTCAGCTATGACAAAGAAGTAACAAAAGAGGTCATTAAAAAGTTGAAAGAAGATTATGGGGATCCCGACAGCTCATTTGAGGATGTAGTAGAGGATTTTATTTTCAACATTGAAGATGATTGGAACGGCATTGTTAACAATTTGAAAGAAGTGGCTTTTGAGATGCGACAAGAGCAGCCAGAATTGTAAGTCCTTTAAATTAACAGTCCTCCCCATAAAGGGGAGGCTTCTTGTGGTAAACAATACATTTAAACTTGCAGATATTCTTTACCAACTCACCCCCAAAGAACATCATACCTTTGCAGCGTAATCAGAAACAAAACGGTGCGCACCATTTGTCGATTACCTGCGAGCCCTTGCAGGATAAGGGTAATAACTAATAACAATAAAACGATTTGATATGAAGTTTACAATTATTGGGACATCAGTCCCACAGGTAGAGAAGTACGATAACCAAGGTGCGCACAATGCCATCAAGTCAATGATGCAGAGAAAAGAAACTCTAAGCATCAGACTATACACCGATAAGGAGAACTATCCTTGCATCTGGATTGAATCCTACAATGTGGCTGGCTTCAAGTACTATGTTAACCCATCTTCTTTCAAATGGATATACACTTATCTGACAACAGGTGAGAGTGAAGATGGAGGAGTTAACCCTACGGAACTCAATCCATACACTGCGGATGAGGACAGCAATTTCCAGCTATCCATTTTGAAACAGCTTATTGAGGCGGGCAAACGTGTGCAGTTTGTTCCTTTGTTCCGTGAGGTCAACAACTACATCAGTGCGACAAGTGCTTTCTTACGTGGTAAGATATTCTTCCGAGTAGAACGTACGGATGAACTTTTGGATTACCTGCGTGAAAAGGAGGCTATAATCTGATTATTACCAACCAGAAGAGCGGGAGTTAAAGCTCCCCTCTTCTCAAACAGAAACCAAGATGAATACTACATATATCAATATTGAAAAGGAACAAAACGGGAAGATTCAATATCTGACAGAAGTCTTACCTCAGATTCCAGCCAACACTATTCTATACAAGAAACTAACGGGGCTTGGAGCGACTTATGGAGAACTGAAAGCTGACAGAAACTCCATCATATTAGAACCAAATGTTCCAGTGATAAAAGGCAAATGCAAAGACCCGAAACATACGGGTGACAACCTTTTTGGAGTTTACGAGAATGTGACTGTGGAGAGAATCGTAAAATACCTGCAAGCAAGTAAGGACAAGCATATAAAACTACTGTCTACCCCAGAAAGTTTCTCTAAGATTAAGTCTGCATTTGACGAGTTGGATATGGATATTTATTCAACCTGTTACCTATTATTCGATGAATGCCATAAGATAGTAAAGGATGTCGATTACAGAGAGGATATAACATTACCTTTCGATGATTTCTTCATGTTCGAGAACAAAGGGCTTGTGTCTGCCACTCCGCTGGATTTCACAGACCCACGGTTTTTTAAACAGAGATTTCAGATTATGGAAGTACAACCAATGTTTGACTATGCCCAGCCCATTAATATTTACCATACAAATAATGTGTTGCAAAAACTAAAGGAGCGATTGAATAGGACAGGCAGCAGTTCCATCTTCCTGTTCATTAATTCGACCGAAACAATCTATTCTATCATGCAGAAATTAGACATATTGGAGCAATCAACAGTTTTCTGTGCATCCAATAGCGTAACAAGTTTGAAGGACAAGAAGTTTACCAACGCATATTCAGACTGGGATGCTGGCAAAATGAAGCGGTTCAATTTTCTTACGAGCAGATTCTTTAATGCTCTGGACATAGAACTGGATTTTCTTCCAGAAGTGTTTATTGTAACTGATACTACCATGGCAAGCCAAAGCATGGTTGACCCATTTACTGACACAATACAGATAATCGGTCGTTTCAGAAATGGAATTGCATCTGCAAACCATATCACCAATACTGACTACAATTTCTCTGTAAGGTCTAAAGCACAGTTACAATATATGGTAGGTGTGTTTGAGCAGGTTTATGGGATGATGAAAACCTATTACGATAATGCAACAACAGATGAAGCAAGGGATGCTTACAAAGCCATATTAGACACCCATCCCTTTAAATTCATGCTGAATAGAAACGGCGAGAAGAACTGGTTCAAGATAGACAACTATATTACAGATGCAATTGTACAAGGTTACTATAACAGCTTCGATATGCTGGCCAAGACATATAGACAATGTAAATCTTTCAAAGCCAGTTGTGAATCGCAAATCTATCCCTTAGGTGATTTGGAAAGATTGAAACGAGAAAATAAATCTGCCAGCATCAAGGCAAAGCGTAAAGAAATAGTTAAGCAATTGGAAATGTTGAAAGGAGACGAAACCAGCATAGCAATGGAACATAAAAGAGAACTTATCCGAACTGACGCTTTCATAGTAGAAGCCTATGAAGAGTTGGGGAGAGAGAAGATTGAAGAATTGAATTATTCCCAATCCAAAATCAGAGAAGCTATGATTCTTAAACGATACAATGAAAAACGCAAAGGTTCAGAGTTTGTTGAAATGGTAAAGAACAGGTTCAAGGCAGGACAGGCATACGAATTGTCTGATATAAATAAGATAAGGGATGAAATATATGCTCTGATGAACATGCCATTCATAAAGAAGAAGCCCAAGGACTTTCTAGGCAGTTTCTTTCAGATTAAGGACTGCTACAAGAACAGGCAGCGGGCTTTATTCTTAGAATATGAGAAGCTTTAGACAGATACAACATTTTATCAACAAACCTCCATTTATAGTCCCATTCTTAGAAATGTTGTACTTGCCCGAAATGAAAGTCCAGATTCAATTTATCTGGATTTTCTTCTGGGCTACAATACAGGATACCAATAGTTTGAAGTCTGAATATCCTCAAATTTTAAATCTCAATGTGTGACCCTAAGATTAGTTCCCCACCTATAAAGTAACTACCTTTATATTACCTCAAGCAGATATGCCCACTAACAAGATTCCCCATTTACATATCATTTAATATTTCTAAAATGCAGGAATTTACTTATGAGCAAATCAGAGAAAAAGCACTAAGACAAGGAGTAAAAGATAACAGAGTTCATATAGGTTTATGGGCTAATATTAATAACTATCTAAAGACAAGGAGAAAGAAAAATGGAAAGGTTACTACCTATTATATCTCATTGCAGAAACTGGCTTATTAACTTACTAATGCTTGAATTGATATGATAATTCATTTGCCAACTGGAAAGAAGTTCAACAACCGAAAGGAAGCCAAGATTTATTTTGGCACAGCCTACTATTATAAGATGGAACGAGAAAAGAAAGATTTAATATTTACCCATAATGTTCAATCAGCTACTAATGAATATGAAGATACCCCAAAGATACCTGCAAAACAGAACAAGTAACATAAGGCAGGAATATGCCACCATCAATAAATCCATTTTGGACAAACTCAACCCATCCAATCTATACAGATTCTTCTGCTTATCCTTATATAGAAATGACTATTATAAAGTCAGATGGAGAATAAAGGATTTAGCCAGACATACTGGAGAAAGCGAGGACACACTAAAGAACTTCAATAAAGACATGGAAGCCGTACTGGTTAGAAAGAAATATTCAGAACCGATAAACCATCCTGTTTACAAATTCACGGTGAGAAGTCTTTACTGCATACCACCCATAGAGCACCCCAATTTTATAACCATATCCTGCCTCTTTATGAAAGTGAATTTGAGTGTAAAAGTGAAAGGATATTATATCAAGCTCTTATTGATAGCAGACAATAACAAAATTATTCTTTCCTCAAAAAAGTTGGCAACTAGACTTGGAATGGGCAAAAAGAATATTGAAAGTTACAATCTGGATTTATATAATGCTGGACTATTAAAATTTTTATCCAATGGATTTGAGCTTACACCTAAAGACCTATTATTAGGCAATGATATAGCCAAACAGCGTAAGGAATGGAATCCTATCAACTCAAAAGATGTGGTTAAGTTAGCTTTCAAGTCCAAATAACAGGTGATTGGGATTCTTTATACTGGTTATTATTTATATTAATAAATGGTACAAAAAATCCCAATCCTACCTTAAATCCGTTCAACAAATACATAAAGTCTGATTTTTTAAACAGGGACAACATTTAAGATGAAAAGTAGGTTTTATAACCCCAATCCTAAAATGTTGTCCGAGATACTATACCCCAATTTTATACCCCCTCTCACCAAGCAAAAGAAAAATGAAAATAGGCAGACACCTGCCCACCCTCAGATTCATTATAAATTTTACTATTCACCTCACATCATTGATTGACTGTCTAAGGGTGGACACAATTTAGACATGACCGTAATATAGTCTAATTGTAATAACACTCAAATGTAACTTAGTGAATTGTAGTAAAGCAGAAATCGTAATGAAGCAATATAAAACGACAAAAGCTTTCCCAATCCCAAAGTTAAAACCAATCAATAATCATTTAAACAATTAATCATTATGAGAAATTTAGTTATCATGCCAGCTATGGTACAGAATCGTGAGAGAATGAATTTGGGTGAATATGCCGAAGAAGCCACCATTATCATGGATGAGCCAGTAAAGCCAGCCAATCATTTTATCGAAGCCAACACACAGGAAGTAACATTGAATCATTTGAAGAATGATTGCATCACTCCTGTGTTCTCCAAGGACAATGAACTTACAATCAATCATGCGCAGTTTGTGGAAACCATACAGGATGCAGCACAATCTTTCTTTAGTGGTGAACAGGTGGAACAAGCCACTATCAGAACAAGTCACATTATTAAGGGGAGAATCCCAGAAGCTATCCACAAACCAGCAAATCAGCTTCTGGAATCTGACAAGACTATCTATTATGAAAGGGCAGCTTTCAGCATTGACATTCCCACCATCTATGAAACGGTAGGAGGAAACAAGTTGAATCTTTCCATCGTAGGAGTAAGGGCTTACAATCAGATGAATTTATATTCAAAGAAAGTTCCTGAACTTTTCCGTTTGGCTATAGGTTTTAAGAATCAAGTCTGCTGTAACATGTGCATTTTTACGGATGGCTACAAGGATGATTTGAGAGTAAGCAATACCACAGAACTTTATCGTGCAGCACTGGAACTTTTCAGTAACTACAATCCAGCCAAGCATCTTTATCTGATGCAGCAGTTGGGTAACACTTCCATGAGTGAACACCAATTCTGCCAGATAATAGGCAGGATGCGACTTTATCAATGCTTGCCAACAGGCTACCAGAAAGCACTGCCAAGAATGTTGCTTACTGATACGCAGATAAACAGTGTAGCCAAGGCATACATCAATGATGAAAATTTTGGCAGCTTTGGAAATGAGCTTAATATGTGGAAGTTCTACAACCTGTTGACTGGAGCTAATAAGTCAAGCTATATTGATTCATTCTTAGACCGTTCTCTTAATGCAACGGAAATGGCTTTAGGAATCAATTCAGCTTTACATGGTGATGAGAGATATAAATGGTTCATTGATTAAATGAGCTTTATTGATTGAGAGAGAAAAGGGCATTCTTCACGGGTGCCCTTTTCTTAAATATCCAATAATTAACCGTTTAAATTTGCAAGTACGTAAATAAGTACATATCTTTGCATCATATACAAAGGAGGATTTATGAGAACTGCCAACTACACAGATTTAAGAGCCAACTTGAAAAGCTACATTGATGCGGTCATTGACGATTATGATACCGTAGTTATCAATCGTGGGAATGGCAAAGGAGTAGTGATGATTTCCTTGGATGAATATAATTCTCTAAAGGAAACGGAATACATTATGTCGTCACCCGAAACGATGGAGGCTATCCATAAAGGCGAAGAGGATATTAAGAACGGAAGTTCTATATCCCAGAATGAAGGTGAAAGCATAGAGGATTTCTTAAAACGGGTAGCATGTACAGAATAACATTATCGGAACAGGCACGGAAAGAATACCTATACTTTGTACAAAGCGGAAACAAGGCTATCTTGAATAAAATCCAAACCTTATTGGAAGATATTGCCGCACACCCTTATACAGGAATAGGAAAACCAGAGCCGCTTAAATATGAACTGGCAGGAAAATGGTCAAGAAGAATCAATTCAGAGCATAGAATTGTCTACTCCGTGCATGATGATATAATAGAGGTTTATATATTCTCTATGAGATATCATTATTCCAAGAAATAGGCAACATCATTAATATTGAATAAAGGACAACTATTCGTTTAGTTGTCCTTTTTTATTCACTTCTACAGGCAGAACAAATCAAGGGCAAAGTTAGCATCCCCTAACCAAAGTTTGTCTTACCTAAATTTTAAGCTCCAAATACATCTAAAGTCCGATTAATTGTGTTTGGCATTTCAGCCTTATAGTAACAGGTCAAATCCATAAAAATCCAGACTTTAGAGTTTTCTGGATTCTTATAATTCATGTCACAGGTAGCTCTTTATGAATAACCAACAATATGAAAGGATGAAGTCTATAATTTAAAACGGGTAATAAAGTTTGAATAACTGCCTTTATATGGGGATTTTTCATTTTGATACCCGCCTTAATTGTTAAACTTCAAAGCTTCATAAACTTTTATTCCTTTTATGTTTCTTTCATGTAGAATATATTAATATATTTGCAGGGGAATTTAAGCATTGATAATCAGGTGGTAGTTTGGTTATGGGTTCTCCGATGCTATTTATTTACAGCTTATCAAAGGGAACAGATGGGCATAAATTACAAAGGATGGAATCTGATATTTTTCTTGCCATTTTAGGTGGCTCTTTCTTATTTGGTATCTGTTACTGAGCAAAACAAAAGCGTAAACAAGTAACACATAGATGTCCAAAATGTGGAGCTATATGCCATGCAAACGGTGCAAGTACTGGATTACGTAATGCTTATGGTCCAGTTTATAATTTCAGATGCAATAATTGTGGAAATAAATTTATACTCTAATTAAAAAGAAATAAGCAATGAAAATTTTTAAATTATTAGCAATCTCATTTATGATTGCATTATGTGCAGGATTTAGTTCTTGTGGCAACAAATCACAAAATTCAAACTCAATAGTTGGAACTTGGAAGGAGTACAGAGCTGATGCAAATGATGACTATGGACTATCTTCTTGGAAATTTAATAGTGACGGAAGTGGGCTATTTATCGTTGAAGGAATAACTAATACCCAAAAAGTCAGTTTCACTTGGGAGAAAACAAATAGTTCTACCATTACCATCAATTTAAATGGTGAAGAAACAATATTAGAAATAAACAATGGATTATTGATTGAGAATAGTGCATTGGGCAGTGTGGTCTTTAAGAAGCAATAGCATGGTAGCAAAGGTAATTTGGATAGTCATAGGACTTATAGCTTATTTCGGTGGTGGATGGATTGCTAAAGATATAGTCTTCTCCATGATAGATATAACAGGGGACATGACTTTAGGAGATATAACATTTTATGAATGTCTAACCTATTCTGCTATAGCTGCTATTTTTTCATTAATAGCTTCAAATAGCCCTAACATAAATGGGAACGAAAAACCTAAAGGATTCATTTGGCTATTTGCTATAACAATAGTAACAATACTAATAAAAGAGATGCCTTTATCGGTAGGACTTATAACTTTATATAATATTGTAAATATTATTGCTATCATTCTCTCAGTTTCTACAAATAAAAACATTAAATAATAGGCTTATGTGGATTTGGATTATCATTATTGCAGTAATTATTGGTGCTATATGGGGTGCATCAAGCTCTAAAGATGGAGAAAGAGGCGCAGGTGCTTTTTCTGGTGCGATTATGGGTGGTATGGGATGTGGATATATCTTATTCCAGATATTCATATGGGGTGCAGGAATACTATTTATTTTGTGGTTATTTGGAAAATTATTTGGATAAGCTTATGAAAAAATTATTTTTTCTAATAATGGTATTGTTTTCGATTTGTTCTCTAAAAGCACAAACATATAAATATTATACTAACTGTTTTGCTTACAAACTCTATGAAAATAACAGATGGACAGACTGGAGTGATTGGCAAGATTCTCATATGCTTGTAGTCATTAGTTTAGATAGGAATATTATAAATATATATAGTGAAACAATGCAAGAATATGATATATATGAATATAACGGAGAAGAAAAAGATAAAGATGGAGGTACATCTCTTCTTTTTAATTGTGTAAATCGAGACGGATTACGATGTCAAGTACGACTTAGAATACAATCCGATGGGAACAAGCAGCTTTATGTAGATTTTAATGATTTAATGTGGGTTTACGGATTAGAAGAACGTTAATTATATATGAAAAGAATATTATTGGCACTAATACTTTTAGTGATTTTTACTCCTATCTTTTGTCAAACTTCATTCTATTTTTGCAAATATATAAATGGTTATTGGGGTAAATGGGAAAATTCAAATCCATACACCTATATAGAAGGAGGATATCTAATCAAAGGAAATTATGATGAATTCATTATTTACGATTACAATAGTCATCCTTCACAATATATCATGAAAGTTAAATTATTTGCTATGGATGTAGAAACGGACAAAAAACTTAAAAAGCAAAGAATTAAGTCTGGACAATGGTATGAATATAGTGGGACGGTAGAATATTATACTCAAGGGTTATGGGATAAATTTAAAAATATAATGCATCAATGGCCTAATGTTCCAGATGCATCAAATGGTGAGATTCAAACTGCTTCCGCTACAATTAAAATACAACCATATAAAAAACGACCTGAAGTCTATAATATATTTTTTGAAAACATAGGATTAGGAATTCAATTTAAATAAAAATACAATAATAGCTACCTATTTAAATATAAAAAGCAGTGAAAAAGATAATTATAGCATGTTTTGTATTTGGACTATATTCTTGTTACTCCACACAAAAGCATAAAATTATTTTATCCATAGACAATACTTTACAAACTAAAGTGACATCTATTTTAAAAAACAAACTATCAGAACTAAATGCTTTATCTGGTCAAGCCATCATTATGGAAGTTCAGACAGGGCAAATAAAAACTATGGTAGGGCTTGAAAGGAAGGATAGTGCAACCTACCAGACAAGTGAGAATCTACCCCAGAAACAAACAGAGGGATTGATACAACCCATATCCATATTGGCAGCACTGGAAACAGGGCAAGTCAAACTGTCAGATACGGTAAATGTTGGAAATGGTATTTATTCTGCAAATAGAATAGAGATAAAAGACCATAACTGGCATAGAGGTGGATATGGTACAATAACCATCCAACAGGGATTGGCGGTCAGTTCAAATGTCGCTACTTATAAAACGATAGAAAAAGCTTTCAGCAATGAACAGGCATATCAAGCCCAATTAAAGAAAATGGGAGTTGATTTAGATAGTTTGACTACTATTAAGATGCTTACCTTATATAACGAGATTGCCAAGAATGGAGATATAGCAAGCAAGGCAAATACCGACAGTTTGAAACAGGCGTTGAAATATGTAGTTACTGATGGACTGGGGCAATCGGCTAAATCAGACAAGGTACAAATTGTAGGAAAAACAGGAGCTATGCAACTGGAAGATGGAAGTTACATAATAGAGTTTTGTGGCTATTTCCCTGCTGAAAAACCTCAATATTCCATCATTGTTTCTATCCACAAAGAGGAAGTTCCTGCAAGTGGGATGATGGCAGGTGAGGTGTTTAAACAAATAGTAGATAGCATGATTAAGTAAGGGCTATAGAATTATTATGAAAAACAGCATTTGAGGCAAAAAGCCCTTATGCTGTTTTTCTTTTATAAAGCTACTACATTTTAAGAGAATATCCAGATTATGAATCCCAAGGAATATAATGTTGTACCATATCTAAAACAGGGAAATATGGAGTGTTTAGAAGAATACCAGAGAAAGCGATATCATATACCTCTAAATACTTGAATAACTTTATAGCAGTTATCAGATTACAATGCAATAAGTTTGCTCTTCATTCAAGGAATACCTACTCAAGTTTCTGATTTAGCTTTTAGGTAGTTTGAGCATATGCCTGTAGTGCTTCCAGCCTCTTGTTGTTCTCGATAAGCTGCCGCATCA